>JAEIGA010001637.1_pt1 | contig 35178 bp, 45 predicted proteins | sample 9270691 | NCBI WGS metagenome assembly JAEIGA01 (sample SAMN17057246, study PRJNA624740) | gut metagenome | biome: biome; isolation source: fecal sample | host: Bos grunniens | place: China: Xizang | collected 2019
GTGTGTTAATATAATAGGTAAACCGTTTTTACAAACCGAAACGGTCGGTGTGCTAATATAAAAGGTAAACCGTTTTTACAAATCGAAACTGTCGGTGTGTTAATATAATAGGTAAACCGTTTTTACAAACCGAAACGGTCGGTGTGCTAATATAAAAGGTAAACCGTTTTTACAAACCGAAACGGTCGGTGTGTTAATATAAAAGGTAAACCGTTTTTACAAATCGAAACTGTCGGTGTGTTAATATAATAGGTAAACCGTTTTTACAAATCGAAACGGTCGGTGTGTTAATATAATAGGTAAACCATTTTTACAAATTGAAAGGACGAAAGTATTTGGAATCCATAGAAAAGGAAATGGGGCATAAAATCTATATTTGCCGCAGTAGCGGAGCTGATGCAGAAGGGCGCAAAACCGAAAGCGGGTTTCTTGTGGTTGCCGAAAGTATCATATCTGCGCAAACTACCCCGTCCTTCCCTATTGCCAACAAAGGGTATTTCCGGCTTCGGGAGGAACTGATTCGTGATGGTGTTATTAAAGACCGGGTGTTTCAGCAGGACTATGAGTTTTCGTCCGCTACTGCGGCAGCATCGGTGATATGTGGCAGGACCGCCAGCGGGAAAAAGCACTGGAAGGAGGATGTGTGATCGATGGCAAAGGAACAAAAACCACAAGAGGTATATTGGGAAGTGTTCCAGAACGGCAACCGGGTTGCCTTTGGTCCCAAAGAAACTATGCCAACCATACAGGAATGCAAGCTGCTCCGTGCCGGTGACTGCAAAATTCTCGTAGAAGGTAAGGTATACATGGGGAAATGAGCAGATACGAAAACAGAAAAACAATATCGCTGACAAGATACGATTTCGTGTGTCTGCGACTAAAAGATGTCAGTGAAGTAGAAGGAAAATCAGAATCAGCAATCATAGAGGAGATATTGATGCGCCAGCGTCCTCCTCTGATGCCGAAATCAAAAGAGCTTGGAGATATCTTGCTTCGATACTATCTCGATTCCAATGCCTGCACCAAAATGATAAAGGCATATTTTGACTTGCTTTCTACGGATCAGAATACCGGTAACTCTACGGCGGCTCACGAAATGGTTAAGCTATTGCATCGTGAGCTGTGCGATGCTAAAACCAAAAAAGAGGATACTTCGGATGCACACCATTGGGTTGCAAGACAGATGGAACTCCTTATGAAAATAAACATTCCTCACATAGATGCTACTGAATGGCAGATGCAGCTAGATTCAGTTTTGGGAAACTATGTTAGATACGAGAGGATTGTTCAGCTACTCCTTCGTGATTGGGCAAGATTAAAAGAGAATACTAACACATACACGATACTATCTCTCATTTGTGAATGTGTTAATATTGCCTGCACTGCTGAGATCAGATACCAAATTGCAAAGCTCATAGAATAGAAAACCAGCCGGAGATCATGTCTCCGGCTGGTGTTGTATTTAAGGAAACCGCCACCCAAATAAATGGGTGGCGGCTGTGCGAGACAGGGAAAAACATGGGAAGGAAAAACCCTAAAACCTATCTCCGTCACATCTATATTATATATGGAAGGTGGTTCCCCGTCAAGTATGTAAAGTGTATGACAGTTCAGTGCGACTTTTTCCTTTCTCGTCGTTGAGCATTTCGCTCCTCACGATGGATCCGCTCATATTCCTGACAATGCTGTTTGTTCAGGGCTGCACTGCATTCAGGAGAGCAAGTGAGTGACGCATCCCGTGGAAAGAAAGGCTTTCCGCAAATCACACACCGAAGCTCCGCTGTGTGCTCCTGCCGAATTTTGCGGCGTAGATCGGGGTCTCTGTTTGCTGCATACCAAGCGCGCCCCTGTTCCCTGTCTGCGGCTTTTATAGCATCTGACGAACACATGGGGCAGTAGCGTTGATTGCCGCCTGCGACAATATATTCGCTGCCGCAGATCGTGCAGCGATCTACACTCCCCAGTGGTCTTGCAGCACCAGTCTTATACCGGATACGGTCCCTCTCCCTCCTGCGTTCTATACGACATTCCGGGCAGTACCATGCCCGTGGACCACCGGGGAAGGTGCAGCCGCATTCCTTGCAGATCCGTGACCGGATCGTTGTTTTCTTTCCCTCTGCCACGCAGGACGAGCAGAGGGATGATCCGGGATCTCCCTCGTACTCCCAGTGGCACTTGCGACAGATACGGAGCATATTGTTTCTCCTTAATTAGATATTGAAAAAGCTATTCCAAGCGGTTTCCAACAAAGTCAGTTCGTCCTCAGTAAGAGGGGCTGGTGCTTTCATAAAGGGCATCTGACGACCATTTTCCCACGAAGAAATAGCGAGGGCGTGATTTGTTGCACTGATAATGCGGTTGTACTTATCTTTGACGGGCTGACAAGCATTAGATATGCGTTCTACCTCCTCCCAGGTAATAGCGTTTTCGCCAGCAAGATCGTTAAGAACGGATGTGGTAATAGCGTACCGTTCCAACTGTTCGCTTGCGGCATCTTTAATATCCAAAATGGATGCGTGGTTTAATTTCATTGTATATCGCTCCCTTCCGTATTTGCGAATATATTTCGATCAACAAAACCAAGTGCTTCCTGCATCATCAGCCGGATATAATCCGGGCAGGGACGGCTTTCTTTTCCGCCTACGGCACACCAATTTTCTATGGTACGACGGGGGATGCAGAAACGCTCTGCCAATTGAGCTTGTGTCATGCCAGATTCCTCTTTGATCTGGCGAACACTTCTGTGGGCGGCGTCCCACAGATCGCCGCAAAACTTTGCAATAAGCAGCAGTTCATCATTTGTAAGAAAGCTGTCTGTCACGCCCAAGATTGCAGCGGTTGAATACTGAGCAACGAAATTATCTCTGTCGGGAGAAGCTAATGCCTGGGAAAATAAGAATGCAAAATTGTGATTTGAAACCGTATAATCCATGACGATAACTGTCGCCAGGACCTCAATATTTGAATCCCATGCGGAAGAATCAGCACTTATATTGGCAAAGTCCTCGCCGGTTTCAGGCATTGGATAACCAAAGACCACACTTTCAGATGTTTCTCCATTCTGGAAGCAGACAACGAAAAGGGCGAACTGTCTATCTTCTTCGGTATCTCCGTCGGAGATCGCCACAGCAGTGCAGGGAATGACGGTATATTCTTTCTCGTCAATAGTAAAAACTTTTGACATCGATATCCTCCTTAAACAAAAGACTTAACGACATATACGGATAGTCTAATTCTGTTTCTTTTTTAATCATACCACTCGCAGAGTGGTGAGTCAAGCGAATAATCAGCAAATAGTAGAAAAAACCTCGCACTGCCGAAGCAATGCGAGGTGAATTTGTTGTTAAGCCGATCATACTGCAAAAACGCAACATACAATCGGCGCAAGAAGGATCGCCGTAGCCATCGGCAAAATTGTAAGCCACAAGAAACAAGTTCTTGCAACATCCACGTTGCTTCAATGGTTAAACAAAAGGTGAAGGCAGCCGGAAAGCAATTGGAGGACTATGCAACCAAAAACCTCCCATCGCAAGCACCTATAAGTCCAGCCATAGATTTTTCGACGCGCTATGGGGAACCTCTATCACAAGGAGGCTTTACGATCCTTTACAGCATCATAAGGAAACCAGGAACATAGCAGAACATGGCTCTACATGGAATGCTATGAAAAAGATTACCCCGTGCTGCACTTTCCCATTTATGAATATGGGATAATTGCTGATGAACAGCAAGCATCTTCTTTAATGATAGTTTTATTCTAAAGCACTTTATGCTATATGTCAAGGAAAAAGTAGCGGATACAGCAACAGGCGAAGTGCCTCCTGCTTTCCACTCACATCAGAACACAAATATAAGGAAAGAACCTCACGGAGCAGATCAGGAAGCGGCTGACCATTCATATAGGCAACGTGGCTATAATCCTGTAAGAGAAGATAATCAAGAGAGTAATTGTCAATCACAGCCAGATAGGAAGCAATGCGAAAGATCGAATTATACAGACCCATTTCGAATCGATTAGAAAAATGGGTATCCTGATCAAAAGTCGCATTTAAGAACTTTCCATTTGCCGCTGCATTGGTAGTGCTATAAGAAAAACGCTGACGAATATATTCGGTAAAAGGGATTCCATAGGAATGGGCGATTTCAGTACACCGAGTAGCCAATATGGAAAGAGGGTTATAATTGGGAGACACATGATCTTGAAGGACACTAAGAATCTGATTTTGAACAGAAGGAGCAGCAGAAGCAAATTGTTCCAGAAAATAAGCAGTACCGCCCCACACATCTACGTCTTTGTGTTCAGAGAAAACAACACTATGACAAGATTCGCCGGAAATATTGGCTCCCGCAAATGACACCAGCGCCAGCATTGGATAAGAAGAAGGAGAACGTTTTGAAAAAAACATCCCGACATACTTCTTGACCTCAGTAGAAAAACTATTTCTACCAACGGGTTTATCACGAAAATTGGCATCTGATAAAAGGAAAGACAGACGCTCAGAAGCAATGCTTAGATAGGCAGGATAGTATTGATTGAACCACAAACCACGCTCTTTGCTTGTCATAGAAGAAAAATCAGGCAAAACAGGATATTGCACGTCATTAGTAGGCATAGTACACCCCTCGAATTAAAGATTAACACCATTGAGCATTTGAGAAATCTTGTGCATTCTAAACTTTAAGCAACCCGCCAGGAAATTAACGAACATTTTTTGTTCTTCGGGCTGCATGATCGTATAATAGTCAAAAATCTGATCTCCAATAGGATACCGACAAAAAAGTGCTCCCTTTAAGTCAAAAATCCAATGCAAAGAAACGCCGATATAGGTAGCAATATCCGGCATCAAATCAATCTGAAACGCAAAATGACAACACCGGTGTCCCCGTATAAACCGCTGCAATTCAGGCAAAAGCAAATCACTGACCTTCTTATATGAAGGCAACACGAAATCCTGCTTTTCGGCATCATCCATAGGAATGTTTCTCAACGCACCCCAGGGTAATCGATTGATCAGCGCAGAAGTGCGCACACGGAAATTATCATAATCACCTACCGAATGATAGAACGCATTCGGAAATAGCTTTTGGATCACATCAAAGAGATCTTCCAATTCTTTTTCGGTGCAAAAATCCAAATAACTGAGAACAAATTCATCATACTCGGTATAAGTGGGGAGTTTCCACTTCTCCTCCTCACCAAAGAAAAAATAACGCAGTGAAGAATTTGTGATTTCGGCATATACATCAAGGCAATTCGCCAACAGAGAGAAGTTGGAGACAGCCTTTTGAGAATTTCGAAGCTGTCCTTTATTAAAAAGAGAAATGATCGTTTTCCTATCACAAAGTTTAAGCCGGGAAAGAATATTGCCAGCAATAAAACTACCGGGGATAAACTCAATGCGCTTGTACATAATAACGCTCCTTCGCAAGAAAAAAAACTAGAGAAGATTGACATAAGCCAGAAAAACCTATATCATATATACTATAATATATATTATAGCCTGCAAAAAGTAAAGCCAGAAAAGGAGAAAAAATCAACATGACCGAAAATCCAGAAAAAATTCGTACAGAAGCATATATTGCAGAACTACCATCAAGGAAAGTATCTATGGGCGGTAGAATAGTTACTGTAAAATGGGACAAAGAAACAAGTACCGTTTATCTTATGAACCCAGATGGTTCATGGAGCGGTAAGAAATCCAAATACAATATGCCACCGGAGAACGTGCCTCAAATCAACAATAGCATCAATCAAGAAGATATTCTGTCTCAAACCAGCGAAAACGATGCGCAGAAAACGGATGATACAGAAAACAACCCTTGCGAGGAACGCCCTGCGGGAAACAGCATCGACGAGGATCAAACAGCCTTTGCATCCAAAATTCTCGGTATGAACGAATCGGAAAAACGGGAACCGCCACAAGAAGCCCCTTCTAAAAAGAAAATTGCCCTTATCGCAAGCGTGATCGTAGCTGGAATCACTTTAGCACTCTGTATGGCATTAGGTTCCCGATTAAGCACCAGCCAAATGCAAAACCCTACAACAATACCAACAAGTTCGACTGCCGCTACCCTTCCCACGCAGCCGGAATACAACTCCCCTACCGCAACCACTACTCCCCCGACTATCCTCCCCAGCGAATGTGGTGTATATGTACTCAAGACAAATACTCCCTTGTATCCGGGAGAGATCTTAACCCAGGATATGCTTACAGAAACCCAGATCAGCGATGCGGACTACCAAATGTTAAGCAGCCTATATGGTATTTACACAAGCAATGACTTAGAATACATTTTGTCTATGGTCGTACAAAACTATATTCCAGCCGGAAAATACCTGGCATTTAATGATGTGAAAAAGACCTTCGATCCTATCAATCCCTGGTCTACCATCAACGAAACGGTTAATCTTCCCATCTCCACCCAAAAAGAAAACATCAATGCTTTGCTCTGGGGAAATGAAGTAAGGATCGAAATAGAGGTAAAACGTCAGTACACCGCTCCGGCAAATACGGACAATACAGAAGAAGAAACAACAGATACTCAACCGGAGGGAATCGAGCATAACAGCTCAATTGTACAATCTACCGTCGTGGATCGCTATATTATAGAAAATGCCAGAATAGTAGATATGTCCGACAGCGGCAGCAATAGTCTATATGAAGCATATTGGAAGTTGGCATTGGTCCCGGAGATCTACAAAAACGCAGCCATACGCAATATGTACCCCACTCCCGAAGATCTGGAAAAACTTTATCCTGCAAATATCCAGCTTGAAGTATCCAAGGATCAAAAAACTGTTCTGGAACATATCTTGTCAGAAGAATACGAGAGCATGACCATAACCATTACCAGCTATTCTTCCTATTGTACAAGTGATATTCAGATATCATATCAGGAGAAGTTAAGAGAAGTTATGGTTGCCCTGGCAAGTCATTGGGTAGAAACCAGTGCGGAGGATGTATCGTGAACGCAAAAGAACATAACGCAAATACGACCCAGGTGGAAGAAAATATCAGCAAAGAAGGTGCGTCGTTTTCCAAGGTATTTTATGCCTTGCCAGTTCCATTAAAGAATCGGGTCTTACAGCTTATCCTATCTAGTGTAGCGATCGCATTCGCAACGATTATCTTTATCATTGTGTCAAAAAGCTGGGAATGTATACTGGGATTTCTGTTCGCTGTTTATATAGCCTATATAGGAATGAGTATTGTTTGGAAATACGAAGAAGGAAAAATCCTTTGTAAAACAGTACGATGCCTTAGTGTTACGAAGGTTTTAGGCAGTAAAGAACGGCTCTATATAGCGGTACGAACGACAGGAAACGATAGCCGTACAGAACCGGAAATAATGAAGTTTTATCTCCGGGTATCAAAAAAAGATTCGGCATTGCTCAAACCTGACGTTATCCTGCATATTTATATGGACAGACGCAATCAGGCAGAGCTGATCGCCTGGGAACTGATCGACGTATATAGAAACGCATGATGCAGAAGCACCTCCGCCAAATTTGGGCGGGGGTGTTCGCAATAAATGCTTGACTTTACGCAAAATATAATGTAAAATGACATACATATTAAAGAAGATTATTTTCCTCCGCAATTCGTGGAGCATTTACCAGGACACCGGGCAAGAAATCACGCATCATCCGGGAGCAGCGTTCAATGCTGTTAGTCCAACCTTCGACGACTGAGTTGTACCCTTTTCTTGGGGAGACCAGTCGTTTTTTTATTTTCGGGGATTCCCGAAAAATCTCCCCAAACAATAAAGACCCCTTGCGGTCGTTAAATCAAAAAATCAGCAGTATCATTGTACATCCTTACAGGAATGTACATGGATACTGCTTTTTTATATAAAAAACAAAAGAGGAAGTGAAAAAATGGCAACATCCAAACCCAAGCGACATATTACCTCCGTTATGTCCTACCCGGAACGAGGACAAGGCGGAAGTAATCGGTATCGAGGAAACTGCGCTCCCCAAGTGATCGAGGATCTGATAGGCTTTTATAAGCCCGACCGGATTTGTGATTACATGGTCGGCAGCGGCACGACCATCGATGCCGCAAAGAAATGTGGGATTCCTTGTTATGGGTATGACCTCAACCGAGGTTTCGATCTCATGTCCATGGAGATCCCGGAAAGAAGCCAGTTTACATTCTGGCACCCGCCGTACTGGGACATCGTACTGTACTCCGATGTGATGTATAAGGCATCTGACATCGAAAAACAGTACGGCTTCGATCCCAAGGCTGCGGATCTGTCCCGCATCCCTAAGTGGGAGGACTTCGTGGCGGCAATGAACTACGCCATGATGAAGCAGTTTACCGCACTTGAAAAGGGCGGAAGGCTTGCTGTCCTCATGGGGGATATCAAGAAAAAGGGAAAGCTCTATTCCATGCTGGCTGAGATCGCCAAGCCGGGAACCTTGGAGCAAATCATCATCAAGACCCAGCACAACTGCTGGTCTGACCGACAGGTGTACTCCGGGAACTTTATTCCCATCCAACATGAGTACATCATGGTGGTCAAGAAGGATGATGAACTGCTCTTTCCTGTGCTGCTCCCCCGGACATTACAGGCGGACATCCGTGATCTTCATTGCGCCACATGGCGAGATGTGATTGTGTCTGTCATGGCAACCAATCCCCATGCCGCATGGGATCTGCACACGCTGTACAAAGAGGTGGCGGGTCACAGAAAGGCGAAAAGCAATGTCCACTGGCAGGAGAAGATCCGACAAACTCTGCAACGCTATCCTGCGGTATTCGCCCGTGCAGGCAGCGGTGCATGGCGGCTGGCAGCACAAAGGGGGTAATACTATGGCAAAATATTATACGCCGATAGACGGCAGCCCGCCCCAGGTCATGCCGGAGGGGTCTATGGTGTTGAAAGTCCACCGATTAAAGGTGGTAGGACCCAACACTGACCCTATGGGGAATATCCGTCTGATGGTATACAGCGTATTGTCTACCATCGGCACGGTATATCCTTTAATCCTCCCCTACGAAGGAGAATTGATGGAAAGTATGAAGGAGAAAAAAAGGGGCTATTTCCTGTGCAAAAGACAGGGAAAGAGCTTCGCCGTTCTGGGCGAAGTTGCCCCGATCAATGAATAGGAGGAAACGAAAAAATGGCAAAAGAAGAAATCAACCACACGGAGGAAATGTTGTGGGCGGCACTAGGAACTGCTTGCAGCACCCCCCGTACCGGCGCACTGTTTGCGCTGTGCAAGAAAAACTTCCCCGGCAGACCGCCGATTGCTGACTGGAATGGGCAAGCCCACGCCATCATCGAGGTAATTACCTCGATGAAGGAACTGGTTGAGCAGATGGGGCTGGAAGCAGCCCATCGGGAAGGCAGCCTTATGGTTGCCATGGCGACCGGTATGCTGGTTGCCGGACTGCCGCTGTATGAAGTGGCGGCGCTGCTAAAGAAGCGGGATATCTCCCTCACACGCGGTGAGTTTACTGCACTCGTTGCAGTAAATAATGAGCTGAACAATAAGCCCATCCCGGATGGACAGCTCGCAGGAAACCCCTTGTCAGTGTTCATGGTCGCCGCATCCCGGCTGACTTGGACACTGAGGCTGCACAATCCCAAGGCATTGCCTTTGGGCGAGGGCACCGATGCGGTGAAGGCAAAGATCGATGGCGCATGGGGACAGTCCTCCATGGAATCCATCGAGAAGTTTATCAAGACCTTCGCCCCGGCGTATATCGGGGAGAAGTTCACCCCCAAGGTGGACGCTCTTTTGAAGGGCTTGGTAAACATCGGTTTTTACCAGGCACCCGCCAGCACCACCCGGTTGGCGTATAAGGGTGGACTTGCTGACCATGTGGTAAATGTGTTTTGCCGCATGATCGACATTTACAACCCCGCCACCGATGCCGAGGTGGGCAAGGTGATCCTTGCCGTGGTCTGCGCAAACCTTTGCCGTTGTATGCGGTATACCGCTACCAATGGCAGGAAAAAGGTCTATGCCGACGACGGCGACCGGGCAGAACCCGACGGTCGCAAATACAAGGTCGTCGATACCGTCAAGTGGGAGCATAATGAGAAACTCCCCTTTTCGGACGGCGAAAAAGCCTTGTACATGGCGTTGTCCTATCTGGACGGCGGTTCCATGCCGGACGAGCTGGTATCGGCAATTGCCGTCAGCGGAATCCGGCTGGATGAAAGCGCATACCAGCTCAAGGACAAGTGCCTTGGGGTATGCCTGACCGTCGCCAATGCCATGGCTACCTTCCTTGACGAGAAGGAAGGTAGCTAATGGCAGCTACTCTGTTCTGTCCGCACTGCCGGAAGCTGCTCCGCCCCAACAAGGGGTGGGCAGCGCAGATCTATGATGGCTACTGCAACCAATGCGATATCCCTATCGCTAATGGCGTAGACATCTATGATCTTCTGGGGGACGAAGATTACTTCTTCGAGAACGAAGATCACGTTTTCATGGAGTATATCAACCCCAATGCTAACGCCGGACTGCAATTTATCCAGCTTATTCTGCGCCCGGAGCTGATCCGGGAAGCGCAGAAAAAAACAAAGCACCATATTCTGTTTTTCGAGTACCTTGAAAATCACGCTCCCTGTGAGCTGATCGACGAGGGCACTCCCGCCTTCGAGGAGGAGTGCAAGACATGGGACGGTGCAGAAGTATCGTACACCGGGCGTACCGCTGCCACCTATGAGCGGCTGATCGCCTTTGCAAACAAAAAAAATTAACAATTTTAGGAGGACAAAATTTATGCTCAATCACATTACTCTGATGGGTCGCCTTGTGGCAGACCCCGAACTGCGCCGCACTGGTAACGGCACCGCTGTTGCCAGCTTCCGTATCGCCTGTGACCGGGATTTTTCCGGCAAGGGCGAGGAGAAGAAGTGTGACTTCTTCTCCTGTGTCGCATGGCGACACACGGGAGAATTTATCTCCAAGTATTTTACCAAGGGACGCATGATCGTCCTTGAAGGTCGCCTGGAAAACCGGGACTGGAACGACAAGGACGGAAACAAGCGTACTTCCACGGAGATCATCGTGGAGAACGCCTATTTTGGCGACAGCAAGAAGGACGGCGATGGTGTGCCTGCCAACGGTGGTAACAGCTATGGTGGCAATGGCAGCTACAATGCCTCTGCCAACGGTAACGGCGGCAACAACTATGGCGGTGCCCCCAACTATGGCAGTGCCCCCAACTATGGCAGTGCCCCCAACTACGGCGGCGCCCCCAATTACGGTGGTAACACCTATGCTGCCCCCGCTGGTGGTCCCGTATCCGACTTTGCGATGCTGGACGATGATGATGCCCAGCTCCCCTTTTAAGTGATGTATCTCCCCACAGGAACCCTTATGGGTTTCTGTGGGGGATTTTTTTATGGAAGTTGCATTTTATGTAGTAAAGATTGTAAGTATACTTGGAATCTTTGCTGTAAAAAATGCAAGTTTGCCATACTTCATTAGAAATAACGCCATCATGCCCCCCTCCCTTCAATAACCATACACCCCACGCAATATTACGACGAACCGCCACCTCCCTACCCTCCCCCTCCTCCTGTGCAACCATTTTCACCGTTGTTCTTCTTTTTAGGAACGTAGGTAATTTGTATTACTCATATTTTTTCTTATTTTATCTATATAATGATATTATCTTCATATATTTTCTGATTGTTTCTTAGTGTTATTCTTATTTCTTCTTATTATTTCATAATCTCAATCCATCGGGTTAAAGCCTATGATCGTAAAAACACAGAAGAAAACAGAAATGGATCGAATGCAGCATAACAGCTTCAAACGAAAATATAAAACAGAATGAAACAGAAACAAACAGAAGAAAGAACTCAAAAGATCGGATAGGAGTAAAACAAAACAGAAAGAAGGAGAACAACAAGAACCCAGGCAGAGGGAAGAAGATTGGTCAAAGTGGTTGCAGGGGGTGGCAGCAGGGGTGGGTTCGTCGTAATACCGAGTACAGTTGCGAAATTATTTGCTTGCAGATAATTGACATATCATCATGTGTGATATATAATGGTATCACAGAAAGATACCTAACAGATGGTTTCATGGCAGTTTCCCTGATTCATATTTCCGGCAGGGTGGCTGCATTCTTTATCTATATGTAGCTTCATCGTAATGATTTTACTATGAAATATGATGTTGCGGTCTTTTTGTATCCTTCTATCCCTGCGGCGGACCAGGATCGTCCGCTTATCTTTTCACTTTTCATTGCGCTAGAAATTCTTTCCGCAAAGGAGCGTCACAAATGTCTACTTACAAAACCCCTTATCAGAAGAAACCCCCTGATCAATATGATAACTGCCCGGTATTTCTTGCGAATTATCTGGCGTATCTGTCCAACAACGAAAACCAACGCCCCGCCACGGTGATCGAATGCTATGTGAATATCCGTGACTTCTGCCAGTACATTCAAGCACTGCGCAGCCTCCCTGCCCCACCTGATTCAAAGGAATATAAGAAGATTGATGTCTCGAACTTGGCTCTGCATTGGCTGACTATCACAAACCAGGATGAAGTCTATGATTACATAGATCTGCTGCAAAATATCTGCGGCAACGCCGAAACAACGATCTCAAAGAAAGTATTGCTTCTTCGCAAATTCTTTCAGTACCTTGACGATAACAAAACAGAGCTGAATGTGCGGTTCCCATACGGAAACCCATTCCGTGATATCCAGACAGCAAAACCTCCGCAAAGCATCGCCCACGTGCTCCCCATGGCACAGGTTCAAAAACTGCTCAACTGTACCACCGGCACCACTGCCGTTCGGGATAAGGCTATGATCCACATTCTTGTCACCACAGGATTGACCCTCTTGGAACTGGTGCGCTTGAACTGGGGCGACCTCGACCAAAACGTAAAGCTCCTTACCATCCGACGGGACGATAGCTTCCGCTCTGTTGCGCTCACAGACGGATGCCTGGAATCTATCCTGAAATATAAAAGAGATCTGTGTACCAGCATCGACAGGGACGATACCGATGCCCCTTACGAAATCACAGAAAAATCCCCAATGTTCCAGGCAGAGGGCACCCATCGTCGGCTCAATCCAAGATCCGTGTCACTAAGGATCACCAAAACAGCAACTACCGCCGGACTGCATGACCCTAGGAACCCGATCAACGCCAATAGCCTGCGGGACACCGCTGTTGCCATTGCTTTGCAGCAATACTCCGCTGCGGAACGTCCTTATGTGCTGTCCGCTTTTGGATTCCGCAACCATGCTTCTGCCGCAAGATTTGCCAACGTGCCTTCCGCACATGGCACCAATGCGGATCTGCTGTTCAAGGGACTTAGTAACTCTCCCCTTTCCGAGTTGAAATAGGAGGTGTTGCTATGAAACAGAATAACAGGGAAGATTTTAACGTCATTCCATATTTGATTTTGATGGGCATAATGATTCTGCTTGTGAGTTCCGTAAGGATCGTTTATACAGAAGGTGCCAGCATGGAACCTACATTTAAGACCGGAAATGCCTTACTGGTCGTTCGGGACGATTCTGTTGAACCCGTAGATATCATCCTGGTAAAGCATCTGGATAAATGGATCATCAAACGAGTATATGCGGTGGCGGGTGAAACCGTGCCCATGCCTTTCAATGATCTTCCCTATTGGGAGGACGACGCTGCTCCTGTCATACCGAAAGGTTACATCTTCCTAGTGGGAGATAATAGGATCAATTCTTTCGATAGCAGAAATCCTGCTTTTGGATTGGTTCCAACGTATGCCGTTTGGGGCAAAGTCGTTCTTTACTTCGATGGGCACAGCCTGCTTCGCCCAACGTAGTTTCCTCTTTAATAAAAAATGCAACCTGTCAAACAGCCTGAAAACAGAAAGGAAAAATTATGAATAAAGGAACAAACTCACAAACAGCTACTCAGCAAAGAAAAACCGCCGAGATCATTGTCGTGGCAAACGAAAAGGGCGGAGTGGGCAAAACCACTTCTTGCCATCACATCGCAGCCTGCTTGAAAGCAATGGGCTACCGGGTACTGCTGGTCGATGGCGACCCCTCCGGCAATCTGTCCTGCGCCACGCTGACCGAGATCCCGGAACTGGTACTGTATGATGTGCTTCGCAAGCGGTGCAGTATCATGGATGCCATCTATGAGACCCCCATCGCTGATATCCTGCCTACCATCAAGGATGTCCCCGGCGAGGACGGCGGTTTCAGCGTAGAGCGCAAGACCTTGACCACTATTATCAGCGAAATGAACAGTAGCAAGGTAGGCTCCTACTACATGGGTCAGTTGCTTCGCAACTCTCCCATCATGGAGAAGTACGACTTCGTGATCTGCGATTCCTCTCCTGCCGATACGATCCTCGTTACCAATCTGCTGCTGTGCGCCAACAGCATCATCATTCCCTGTGAGCTGAGTTCTGCCAGCGCCAACGGTTTCTACATGATGCTGGCTTCGGTCAACGAAGCAAAAGACCTCCGCCACACCATGGCTGCAAAGCTGAAAGACCCCAGCTCCTATAACTTAGAGCTGAACATCGACGGTATCGTTTTCGCCAACTACTCCATGACCTACAAGACCGACAAGAAGGAATATGAGGGTCTTGTGGAGCTGGTGAAAGAGCTGGGCATTCCTGCCTACTCCACGAAGATCCGTCATTCCGGCAATCTGAAAGACTGTCTGAATGAGAACCGTCCCATTACGGACTACACCAACAGCGGCACCGGCTACGCCGACTGTATGAACTTCGCTTTGGAGTTCCTTGCCAAGCGTAAGCTGGCTCCCCGTGTCATGGTGCCCGGTATCATCAAGGACGAGAATAACAGCTACATTTTCTGTGACAAGAATACCCGCTTCTATACCTATGAGGTCGTCGGGGACTGCGTGAAGATCCATACCCATTCCTTCTCCAAGTCCCTGCTGGATAACGAGGACTTCATGGGGCAGATCGGTGAAACCGTGTTCTTCTCCTATGATACTCTTTCTGACTTCCTGCGCTATATCGGGCTGAATATCGTAGATGTGTTGCCGGAAGGCGATGCTTCGGAAGTAAAGGATGGTGCCAATGATGGCACCTAACGAGTTTCCTGCTTTCCCGGCAATTGTCAGTGTTTCGGCAGACCTTGACCCCAAGCTGTACCCCGGATTCTTCGTGAAGATCGATTACATCAACAATGCCTATGAAGCCGTGCTGGGGCACAAAAACTGCCACGAAACCCAGTTTATGTTCCGGGACGAAACACAGGATATCTATGCTGTGCTTCACACCGTCAGCAGTGTGATCGAGGACGCTGCGGCGAAGCTGGCAAATAAGATGGTTTTGACGGATTCCCTTCCGAAAGAACTGAAATATTTGTTGGCGGAATGAAAGGAGGTGACAGATATATATGGCTGCTTTAGAAGAACAAATCCGCCAGTTAGTGCGACAGGCGATGATGGAGGAGATCAATAACCTCGGTATCAGAGCCACCCTGCGCCAGCAAATCGTTGATGCTGGATTCACGAAGGACGATATCCATTCCATGGTACAGGATGCTATTGATAGCTTCTGCCGTTCTGCGTTGAATACCAACGATGTGGAGGGCTATATCAGAGCCGCAATCGAAAAGCGCACCAATGACGCTGCGGATAAGCAAATCAACAAACTCATTAACCAGTACAGCTCTTTCAGCGGCAATAAAGCTATCGAAGATGCACTGCTTTCTTCTATCCGACGAGCCATCCAAGACGGGTTCGATGTGTCCGTTTCCATCAAGCCCAAGGCAAATTCCAAGTAAATCAAATTGATAAGGAGAAATGAATTTATGTCCATCACGAAAGCAATTCAGTTGACCATGACCCGATATGAACTGGATCAGTCCAGATTCCCCGGAATGTATGTTGAAGCAATCCCCAACCGGGATACTCCCGATGCTATCGAACTGTATCTCTGTCATATTGGAGACCAGTTCGATACCCGTAACTTCATGTACGGCTTTGTTCCCAACAAGGAACGCACCATCGAAAGTGAGATCGAAAGCGCCATCGACTACTACGCAGAAGAACTGGTAAAGGAACTGGATGCCAACGATATGCTGCCGGATAACCTGTCCCATCTGCTGTCCGACGATGAATGTGACAGCGACGAGTGTGACTGCAACGAAGGCGACGGCGACGGCGACGGCGACTGCGACTGTGCTGACTGTAACTGCAACAGTGGTCCGCAGGGTCCCACCATCAATACCACCGGGTATGACAATATCAGCGGGGGAGAAATCATTCCGTACCTCTATTTTGGGCTGGATCAGCAGAAGTTCCCCGGTCTTTCCGTGAATGTGATTCCCTGTGACAATACCCCCGGCGAAAATGATGTATTCCTGCGCCATGAGGGTGCTGAGCCTTACTATATGTTCACCGCCCAGACCCGGAATATCGATGAAATCATGGAGCTGATTGATGTCTACATCGATGAATACGCCGCCAATTTCCGGGAACAGTTCCCCGAAACCATCGACGACAGAATCGTTGCGTTTATGAGCTGCGAGTGCCCCCACAGGGATAGAAATGACGACTGCGTTCACTGTAACCCCTGCGCTCACTGTAACCATCCCAGCCCCGTAGAAGGCGATTCTGGCGAACAGATAGGTTCTTGCAGGCTGCACAGCAAGGGGTAAAGATGGGCGATAAAAAGTATAGCAAGCTCATTTTCAATGAGTGCCACCGCAAAAGAACTCCTATTACCGTATTTCTGATAAACGGTTTCCAGATGCGTGGCATCATCGATGCTTTTGATGATGATGTTGTCATTCTCATTTGTGACAATAAGCAGAACATGATTTTCCGCCATGCAATTTCCACTATCAATCCTTCTATTCCTGTCACACTGCCCGAAACCTAACCCCCAACTGTGGCGGGGTGTCATAAAACACCCCGCCACTAACAGGAGAAATAAATTATGCTGAATGTTCTGAAACAAAGACTTCCTAACGGACTGATCATTGATTCGGTCAAGATATTGGGCACAAAATACAAAATTACCTTTGCGTATGAGGGCGGTAAAGCCGATGCAGAACTGCCCAAATCCTGTCCTCCCGGTGCCCACAATGATGTGGCGGACAGAACCATCATCACTGCTATGTCCACCATTTTGGTCAACCATGGCGAATTTACAAAAGCACAAGAATGGCTTGATAAGTTGACCGAAAAATAAGGAGATAAGCTATGACTGCAACTGAGATTTTGAAAGAATGGCTGCAATATGCAGATTACGACCCCAACAGAACAACCCACAAGCTGTTTTCTATGGAATATGAGTTTCACAAAATCTGTGAGACTGTCCGTAAATTCCTTCCCTTCGATCCCAGTGCCCAGCTTGCAGTGCTGTATATCAAACGGCAATTTACTGCCCTGCTGAAAAAATGCAGTCTGAACGCCTTTTCTATTATTTCTGACCCTTCCTCCATCGAAGCACATACCGCCATGTGGAAGTTGCTGCATGAGGAATCGGTGACACAGATCGAAAACGCCGCCCTATCCAAGATCTCCGGCATCGTAGATTCTGTGATTCCTTCCAAAATGCTGGGAGAGAGAAACACAGACGCAGAAGCCGATGTGCTGTTTCAGTCCATTGAGGTGGTCGCTGAATCCCTTGAAAAATGCAATGTGGATCTGCATTTGAAGGGCAATGCCATTGGACAGATCAATCACTTCTCTACCAAGATCCATGTTTTTCAGCGGCTTTGCGACTGCCTGCTGACCTTGGAAGGTGCCCCGGACGGCATCTACCTCTGTTTTATCCGCTGTGGGAATAGCGCAGACGGATACTTTGGATTCTATCTGAAATCCAATGGCTCCATTTTTTCCGTGAATGAGCGCATCAACGAAAGCTATCCCGGTGAACACAGTCACCGAAGAAATCACCGCTGGGCAGAAAACAAAGCCTATGCGCTTTTCCCCTATAACGCAGCTATGACCTATGAGGGCTGTGACTACAAGGGCTATGCTACATCGCACATTATCGACGAATCCAAGCTGGAACTTTTTGAACTGGGTCCGGCTCACTATATGCCTATCGTACTGGCAATGATGCTTCTGGCATCCAAGTACGCAAACTTTAATGTAGAGGAACTGCCTGTGAAGCTGGTGGATTCCTTGCTTCCTGTGAATCTCAAACTGCCGGAAGGCGATTCCAAGGCACTGGCAGTGATCCAGAACAGTGCTTTGGTTGCCACGAATCGGGCTGTTTCGGTTCCTATGACCACAGACGATGTTCTGACCGCCCGGTGCGCCGAGGAGCTTTCTCATGCACCCAGGGAAAATGGACGCCGCCAGGAGCATGGTGTATTTCCTGGCGGGGAAAACATCTTCGTGAAGCTGTGGGGCGAGGGCTTCCAGCTCGACACCTCTACGCTGTTGCAGGCAAACCGCCACATCGCAGAACAAGCCAAGCTCCTTCCTCCTGCCATCGAACCCGGCACCGATGCCGCTAATAAGATTCTGGCAACCATTGCGCCTAGCGAGAACCCGGAATTTGTTGCCACCGAGCGTGGTATGCGGATCATTGCCTATGCCGAAGGACGCAAGCAGCTTGCCGAATATATCCGTGACAGGATGTTTGATGCCTTTATCCAGTTCGGCGGCTCTGAGGGTGTGAACCGCTGGTGGGAGCAGGCTCTCATTAACAATAAGGATCATATCCTCTCCCTAGCAGCCGAAGCCTGCCGCTATCATATTGAAAGAGCACAGACAAGCGGCTGCGTGAACTGGGAGGACGTAAAAGACCAGCAGGGGTATCACCGTCAATGCGACGAATCTCATAATGTATCTCTGTATTGGTATTACAAAAACCACTACGAAGTATGCAGCACTTTGGAAAGTGTCTTACCCTTTAATGAGCGCACCCGTACAAGATCCGGGCTGGGCTATGACGGGAAAACCAAATGCTGCATCAATGGCACTATTGCTTCTCACTATGTCGTATTCCACATTGAGAGCTGGCACGATATGGCACGGCTTGTTGGAGAAGAAAACATCCCGAAGTTTCTGATCGGCTACCTTGTATCGGGTCATACCGGCTACGGCAACTCCATTCTGGACTGCACAGATGCCGTTACGGAAGTGGGAACACCCGTAGAAAGCCATGAGTGTCAGATCAACCCCCGGCTTTGGAGTAAACGGCGGTGGGAAAACCATTATTGGCACACCTTAAATCTGGCTCGTCACTGGGAATACGATCCCCCTGCCAACGCACCGGACAGAAGCTATGATTACAAGTTCCACTTTAAGATCGGCTTTTCCCAAAAAGCCATGAACAAAATTCTGAAAGGAGAATCCCCGTGGAGAACAGAGGATTGAAAGCAGCCGCCACCATTGCGGCGCTGATCGAATTTGAGAAAGACCCGGAGATCCGGGCAGACCTTGCGCTGGCGCAAAAACTGTTGGAGGACGATAGCAAGGGGCTGTTGTTCCACCTCCCTTGTAAGGAAGGCTCCCCGTATTACAGGATCGAAAGGGACTGTTCCGGCAATTGCCCCTACTATGGCGGTGGATTCGGAGAGAGTGAGTGTGAACTGGATCATCATACCCATGCTCACAATTGGGATGATACCATCGTCCCAGGCTGTCCAATGCCTTTTACTCTGGAAGATTATCCATTCCGTTTGCGATATTTCGACCCCCAGCAATGGAACAAAGAATTTAACCACACACTTTTCCTCAACCGGCAGCTTGGAACCCAAAAAGTTGAGGAACTTAACAACATGAGGACTTAGTGCTTGGCAGAATACAATCTTATCGACAATGCGGATAACGCAGCGCATATCATTCACGGGGATCTGCCCAGGAAATGCCTTGTTGCGTTTCCAGTGGAAGTTGGGGACACCGTATACCATGTATCACGGACCCAGCAAATCACTCCATGCTACATACTCAACATTTCCAATAGGTTATCGCAACAGCATTGGGAAATTCACATGGAATCCTTAATTAACAGCAACCATAGATTTAGGGTTGCCGTATCCCAAATCAACAAAAAGTATTTCACATCCATTGAAGATGCTAAAAATGCAGTGGACGAACGACAGATTCGAAAAATCCCAAATCGCTGAGATAAAGGAGTATCGACGTGAAGCATACAGACATTGCCATACAACTGGTAGTTGAACGCCTATTAGAAAAAGCAGTAAAAAATGCAACCCCCAAAAAACTAGCCGGAAATTTGTTCGAAGCCGCTGAAATTATCCAGCAGCTAATGAAAGAGCGGGATGAAGCCAGAAAACAGGCAACGTCCCCCCGGTATCTGATCACCATGGAATATGGCGAATACGACGATTTTATCAGCCTGCCTGTGATGATCGTGCCGGACAGTATTACCGCAGACCTGATAATCCACGATCTGCGGGACTTCCCCAATAGCCGCTACCGCAGAATCGTTGAGGAAGTCTGCGATATGCAGATCCCGGAAGATGCCGGATTTAGCAGAAAACAGCTTCCATATCATAGTCTGGAAACAGTTGAGGTGTTTTGAAAAATGAATAGATGTTCCACTCCCTTATCCTTGCCGGAGCTGCTGACAAAGCAGGGTGAGCCTGTCTGGATTTGCTGCGCCGCCTTTACCGGCTGGGCTATCTTCCACTCCATCAGCAATGGTGGTGCGTTCATGCAGTTCAACGCAGGGTGTAATACTCTCTATACTACCGACTATAACCGCACATGGAACGCATACGCTTTCAAACCAATGATTGCGAAAAGTCCGTATGGAAAGCCGGAAATCACACTCTATCCTTTCAAGCCCATGACTGATGGCACAACCACCGTGCGAATCGAAAGTGACTATTACCCTGGCACATTCCTCACTATGAGCCGAACAGAGGACGGCGATATCACTTTCCGGGTCAGCGGCTCCGGCGAAATGCGGATCGCAACCAGCGGTGGGCAGTTCCACGGAAAGGATCTTGCGGTTATCACCAGCTCCTTTGGTGATTTGATCGACTATATCAATTTGAGAAAAGCCAAAACAGGAGGTTAAATTTATGCCACTTGCTCATATTTCTTATCACAAGGCAGTGTGTGACGCTCCCGGCTGCAACACCGAGCGTATCACCAATGCTCTCTCTCTATCTGATTTCCGTGCCGATTTGAGAAAAGACGGCTGGCTGATCGGTAGGGTTAATGCTCTCTGTCCCCAATGCGCAGCCAAGCCTACTGTTCGCAAGCGATTCAATACAAAGCAGGAGGAGTTTTATGTGATCTTACCCGTTGCGGAATTGCGTAATGTTTTGGCAGCGCAATGGGGGGAAGTGACGATCCACTTGCGCTGTGATGCAGACCCTTGCGAAAACAAGAGTATGTTGGTTGCCCGATATCGCAATGGCACTGTGCTCCACGTCCGGGAGGGCTGGATTCCTGCTACGAAAACAGTAACGCAGTATGAATACGGAGAAAAGGTCAACGAGGACACCTACAAGGGGGTTATTTTCAAAGCAGACGATGCGGAATACTTCCCGGATTGCCCCGAAGGGCTGGACCCGGAGTTTTACTTAGTAAACGTGTCCAAAGATGGTACATGGCGTTCCCCCGCAACGATGTCAAGAAAGAATGTCCGGCTGCACCTCAGAGTAACGGGAACTACGTTCTGCAAGATTCACCACGGAAAACGCTATTACAGCGAATCTGCCGAAAGCGCATCGAAATTTAACTGGGTCGATGAACCGTGGTATGAGGAAATCACTGTCATATATGAACCCAGTGAAATTAAGGAGGAAATGAAATGAGATTTGACAGTTTGAAAAAATCCCAAAGCAACATCCCGAATTTTAGGGCTGTGCAGGAAGCACGGGCGGCAGAGGAAGCACGGGCGGCAGAGGAAGCACGGGCGGCAGAGGAAGCACGGGCGGCAGAGGAAGCACGGGCGGCAGAGGAAGCACGGGCAGCAGTTGCGGTGGAAAGTAACGCAACGTTCCCTGCGGAAAATGAATCTTCTGTTCCTGCCGCAAATAGCGAAGTCGCTTCTGTTATCGAAGAAGCCATTTCTGTCACTAATGAATCCCAAAACAAGGATGCCACCGTAACAGCGCAAAAAGAAAAGTCCTCCCCTGCCCCTTCCGCAAAACAAACTAATGCCGGAAGGAAACGTTGGGGTGCAATCAACGCAATTCCCCAATCGCCCAAGGGCGCAGATGCTCCCTGCACAGTAAATGTCAAAATGAGTGCAGAAAGTCATAGAGCACTGGTCTACGCCAAGGCATACCGCAAGGATTTGACTGCCAACAATATGCTGCACTGGGGAATGACCGATACTCTCAACAGAACCTATATCTGCCATAATCCCAACTGTGGTCATGCCTTCACGCTCCGTACCACAAGTCTTATCACCGACACGCCTTCTCCCCAGTTTTGTCCGATCTGCGGTGGTAAGGAAATACTTCCTGTGAAATTCTGCGACTAAACCACACAAAGGAAGGTGTCAATCATGGAGAAAAGCGAAGCAATTTCCAAAATCCAAAAATTGCTCCGGTTGGCTGAATCTCCAAATGAGGAAGAAGCTAAATCAGCATTGCTTCATGCCAGAAACTTGATGGCAAAATACTATTTGACGCAGGAAGATATCCGGGCGGCGGGTGAAAAGCAATCTGTGCGATACGAAAGAATCGGAGTGTTTTTCACAGCCCGGTCAACGGCATGGAAACAGTCTTTGGCAGCGGTCATTGCAGAAGCATACCGTTGTATGATGTTCGCATCCCATTTGCATCGGAAACAAACCTATGAGTTGGGGATTGCTGGACTAGAGGATGATTTCAAAATATGCAAGCAAGCAATCCTCTATGCTATGGACTGTGTGGAAACAAATATCAAGCGAAGAATCCTTAACAACCCAATCTTAAACGACCTTCCAAAGCAAAAACTGACCGGACTGGCGAATAACTACGCATACGGCTTTGCCATAGGGTTGCATCGTGCATTCCAGGACCAGTCCGGCAGCAACCAGGAATGGGGCTTGGTTCTGGCTGTACCCACAGAGGTAAAGACCCATGTAGAAAACAGTTGCAGAGGAACACTTGCCCAGAGAAGGATCGAAGCACAAGATCCCATTTCGGAAAGTGTCAAACAGATGGGGTATATAGACGGAAAAAAATACGGAGCTGTCAAGCGGCTGGAAGCAGACGCAAAACTGCCCTAATTGGAAGGAGGAAAAAAGTGCGAGGGGTAAAACCACTAAAAGAAACTACAATAAAGCAGTTCGAAGATAAATTTGATTTCCATTTCTGTCCTGAAATCAGACAATTTCTTCTTCAAAATAACGCCGGTTCCTCCAATGGAAGTATTTTTACAACAAAAATGATGCGTACTTTCTCTTGCCTTTATGATTTCTCCGAAAACGCCACATCCAACAGCGCATGGGAAATAAACAGGCGGCTTAGAAACCGCATAGGAGAAAAACGGATCATCATTGGAAAAGATGTGCAAAAAAACTATATTTGCGTGGAACGGAATCGCCGGGAGCAAAAAATCGTAGTTTGGAGCCATGTGTCCAATGAATTTGACCCTTGCCTGATGCCCACAAGCGAAGCCCTGGCATTACTTTGATCCATACCCCCTGGCAGACAATGCACTCTGCTGGGGGGATTCCATTAAAAAGAAAGCCTTGACAATCGTTCAAAAATCCTGTAAAATATGTTCCATATTAAAGAAGATTTGTTTCCTCCGCATTATGTGGAGCATTTACCAGGACACCGGGAAAATCTCGCACCATCCGGGAACAGCGTTCAATGCTGTTAGTCCACCCTTTGACGACTGAGTTGTACCCTCCGGGGAAACCAGTCGATTTTTTATTTTTCGGGATTTCCGAAAATCAACCTAAAATAAGACCTATGCGGTCGTTAAATCCAAAATCAGCAGTATCATTGTACACCCTAGCAGGAATGTACATTGGTGCTGCTTTTTTTATACAAAAAAACAAAAAATGAAAAGAGGTAAATCAAATGAGCACACTATTGCAGGACAAGTTCCTGTCTGCTATTGAGACATTTAGCAGACGGAACACCCCGGCAGAGCCGTGGCAACACCTATCGGAAGCCTATGTTGCTTTCGATGCCGTAAAGCATTCCCATCCTTTGCGGCAGAACAACATGACCCCCCGTGTGATGCGGTATAATCCGTATATCGAAGCGGCGGGTCTGTACAACCGCACCAACTACCACCCCTCCACCACCCCTTTCCGTATGGTGGAACGAATGAACGGCGATGCCGTTGAGATCTTGCTGGAAGCCATGAATAGCGACGGGTCCAGTCTGTTGATCGTCAACGATGGCAAATCCGTGAGGATGTCCGTTGATGAACGGATAGGCAGATGGCAGGTGCCCCGCTTTGCGGATATGGGTGCCGACTATCTGCGCTGGCTGGCGCTGACTTTCATTCCCCATGTTCTGCGTATTGACGCAGAGCACGGGAATAAGCTCAGAGATACTATAAAGTATCTTTCCAGCGCAGCGGAGGGCACCATCGCTCTGCCCTGGCAATCCGTTACCGAGATCCCCGATGCCGTCAAGGATGCGGCATACTACATGGACAATTACCATGTGGTATTGAAGCGTCACATGGAGATCGATTTCGGCAATGGTTCAGACCAGCCGGAGGAGATCGATGATGGGCGTTTCAATAACGCCACAGGCTTCCACGGTTGCCTGTTGGCTGAATATGTTCCCGATCCTGCTACTTGGGAACCCATCCATGTCAAGGCATCCGGTGTTGGACGGCGGTTCGCCGGAAACGGCGTGACCTTTGCGGAAGCGAAGGCGATGTACCGTGACTTCATGGCGCACCGCAACTGGACTATGGCAGAAAAGGATCTGATTCCTCAGTTTGAGGATGATGTCCCCGTCCCCGCATCTGTTATATATTTTGCAAAGCAGATCGTAAAAACCAAGGGCACGGCGTTGCCGATCTGCAATTTCGGATGGAATGGTCCCACCGGTGTGGGTAAGTCCTACGGTACGCGAATGCTGGCTGGTATTCTGAACATCCCTTATATGGTGTTCACTTGCCACTCCCGTACCGAAACCGAGGATTTCTTCTCCAAGATCGTTCCCGACGGCAAGACGGAGTTCCTGCCTGTGAATATGGAGAACATCCTCACCCCCAAAGAATCCACCTCTCGTCAAAGCCCCCCCTTCTTCGAAGAAGCAATGACCTATCTTCGGTCGTTGCCCGAAGATAAGCGAAAGGAGATTCTGGATGGTCCCAGCTTCTACGCAGACGCCGCCATGGATGCGGATTACGCCTGTGAACAGCTTCTTGGAAGAAGCGAACCATCCATTTCCTTTGAGGAGCTTATGTGGCTCCACGGGGCGGTTATGGTAGAAGTACACACCGTACCTCTGACGGCGAAAATCGCAGAACTGGAAGCTGCGAAGCCGCAAGGTGAAGAAACTAAGAAAGGCATGGATTTCGTTCATGTACTTTCCTCATACATGAAAGCCATCACCAATGGCTATCTGTGTGAGATCCAGGAATCGTCCCGTATTAAAGATGCGGGTGCCCTTGTCGGTTTGAACGAAATCGACCACCCCGGTGGTGTCGTGAAGCTGACAAACGGAACCCCAGCTCGACGGCACGTTGATACAATTACGGTCTGGACCGACAACGACGGCTATGAATCTTGCCGTCCCAAGGATCAGTCTGTTATCCGCCGACTGGCTTTCATCCGGGACGAGCCGGAACTGACCAAGGATGCCATGTATGAACGGACAAAGTTTAATACCGGAGTTAAGGATCATTCCACTCTGGATCGGTGTTATGCTGTATGGGAAGCAGTAAAGAACTGCTGCGCCAACAGTCAGATCACCGAAGGCAGCGTTTCTCCCGTTGAATTTACCAACCTTGTACAGATGGTAAGCATCAACGGAATGGATAATTTCGAGCAGCTTGTTTACGACTGCCTGATCAGTAAGGCATCCAGAGACCCTGCTGATCAGAAGGAAATTCTTGCTGCCTGCTCCACCATCATGTGATGGAGGTGGATAGCGATGGCAAAGACACCTTTATGGCTGAGTAGTCAAGAAGATGTCCGTCTGGCTATTCGGCGGCGTGGTGCCGAAATCGCCAAGGGCATGAGCGACAAAGATTTGTTCATGTCCGGCGAGTTCAAGAACTACATCACCAAGCTGCTGGATTTCATCCTGCGCAACCATAAGCTGTATCAGCTTCGGTTGATGTACGATGATTCCCCCGGCAGCTTGACCGCCTGCACGGACGGCAAATCCATCCATATCAATGCCGGTAATGACCTTGTACGGCACAGCGTTCTTCTGGAACGCCGCTTCAAGGTCTGCATGGGGCTTGGCTTCCATGAAGCAGCGCACAAGCTATTCATGGACTTCACAACCCATAAAAAGGCGATGAAGGCATTGAAAAGCGGAAAACTCTTTGGTAGCTTCGAGACCTTTGGTAATCCCGTATGGGAGAAGGCGTATAAGGAGATCAAGGAAGTCGTAGCAACACCTTACTGCACTGCCCTTGCTTCCATTTATGCGGAACTGTCCAATACCCTTGCGGACGGGCATGATGAAACCGCCATGATGAAAGCGTTTCCGGGATTCATTTCGGACTGCATCCAGACAATGGATGATGTACAGTTCGAGTTGACCCCGACGGTAGAGGAAATGGTTGCCCAGCGATGCAAGGACTACGAAATCCTCATGGCAATGCTGCTGGAATATTCCGTATTTGGTCGCTACAAGACTGACAACGCCCCCGAAACGGAAAAGTATCGTGTGGCAATGTCCGGCATGGAATCCACTATTGCGGTGGCTATGGAGCAGCACACGCTCCGTAGCCGCTGGGACAGCTTGAATCTGCTGATGCTCCAACTGTGGGAGTACATCCGGGATTTGTTCCCGAAGAACCAGCCGCAGCAGAATCAGCAGCAACAGTCCTCCGCCACCCAGCAGTCCGGCAACGGACAGGGACAGGGCAACGGTCAGCAGGGACAGCAATCCCAGTCCGGCAGTAATCAGAGTTCTTCCCAGCCGTCTAATGGACAGCATGGTAACAATGGTGATCCGCAGGGACAACAAGGGCAAAGCGGCGACCAGCAAGGACAGCAGCAGTCCAACAATGGACAAACTGCACCGCAGTCCTCCACCACCCAGCAGTCCGGCAACGAGCAGGGACAGGGTAACGGTCAGCAACCGCTTTCGCCGGAACAGCTCAGTCAGCAGATCCGAGAAGCCATGCAAGCCATTCGTGAATCCATGGGTGCCACCCCGGTTCCTCAAAACGGTTCCGGCAACGGCATTACACCGGATCAGATTCCGCAGGGTCAGCTTGATCCCGGAAAAGGCATGACACTGGGCGAAATCGCCCAGAATCTAGGCGAGAAGAAGGCGACAGCGCAGATCCAAGCAGAGCTGACACAATCCCAGATGGATGCAATTCGCAACTGCAATATGCCGCTGATTCATCGCAAAACACCCGTAGTGGTGTGCAAACGGCGAAAATCTAACGAGAAACGGTATAAAGATATCTTTGACGAAATCAAAGATGTTGCCCGGAATCTTGTGAAGGAAATGAGAAATCTGCTTCGGGAGTGCAATGACGATGATATTCAAAGTCGTCGCAGCTTCGGTCCCATGATCGAAGCAAAACACGCATACCGCCCGGATAAACGGTTTTTTGCAAAGCGAAAGCTGCCGGATGACGAGCCGGATATGGCTCTCGTCCTACTCATAGACCAGTCTGGCTCTATGAGAGGGCGAAAGCTGGATATGTCCAGAAAAACAGCGATCCTGTTGGAGTATTTTGCCCATGAGCTGAATATCCCCAATATGATCGTTGGTCACAACGCCAATTGTGGCACGGTGGAGCTTGACATTTATTCCAGTTTCACCTCCACTATGACAGAAAAGGAGCGTTATTCTCTGGCTTCCATGGATGTCCAAGACTGTAACCGTGACGGCTGTGCGATTCGGCTCTGCGCAGATCTTCTGGCGCAACGCCCGGAACGCATCAAGCTGATGATGGTACTTTCGGATGGTGCGCCCAACGACCGGGGATACAGGGGTGTTGCTGCCCGAGAGGATATCAAGCAGGTCGTAGCGGAATATCGCCGGAAAGGGCTTCTTATTTATGGAGCCGCAATCGACGACGACCGGGAGATTATCGAGGAGCTGTATGGAAATGGCTTCATTTCTATTCAGAACCTCTCGGATCTTCCCCGGACGCTGGTTCGTCTGATTAAACGTGAAATGATATAAAAAAGGACAGGGTACGGTGCTTCGGCACCACCCTGTCCTTTGCAAAACGAGTAAACTAAGGAGGTTTAGACGTGAAACTCATTGACAAAAAGTGCGGAACCCTGCTGGGCTACCATATTACCCTTGGTAGCATACCCGGTAAGAACTGCGTTATCAACATCAAAAACACAGCTCCCTACACGGCAGAGGTTAATATCCTAATGCCAGAGGCTCAAAAAAACAACTGGTATGTACTTTTTGTATCCGCAATTGTGCGGATTCAGAACGGTAAGTGCTGGACACTCCGCATGGACAAGTCCAACGCCTACAAGTACATTGGCGCAGAACTGCTGAATCGCTTCGACAAGCAGTTCGTCCAGTACCCTATCGTTCTCTACGGAGGGACTGATGCCAATAGCAAGGCTAACACCCACTCTCTCAAGATGCAGCAGAAGCATCTGGAAAGAATGGCTGGGGCGTGAGCTATGGGCAAGGATTACTTGTATTCCGGCGTATTCTTTGAGCCGGAAGTAATTACCCGCATCCGAGCACATTTGGGGGTAGAAGGACTGGAAAAACCTATCCCCTACCCTCATGTGACCTTTAACTACGGGAGCACTGTCAACACCGATTGGTTCGGTTCCCGCATTAAGGTCACGCTCACCGGATATGGCAACGACGGAAAAAACGAAGCCGTATCCGTTGAGGTGAATCTGTATGATGCACCTAAGATGCGAGGGCTGATCCCCATTATTGCACACAAAAAGCTGCACATTACGCTTTCTGTCGCAAAAGACGGTCAACCAAAAATGAGCAACTACTTGTCCTTCACACCTATTCCCAAGATGGTTGTGTATGGACGGTATGGTGCCTTTGAACAGCGACATTTTGTGGTTGCCGATAGTATCGTGGCGGAGGAACTGCGCCGGAATACGATGCCGCTTATCGGAATTATTGACGGCAAACACACGGTTGCAGCAAAAACGCTCACAGCATTAAAGCAAAAAGCAAGCCTCCACTGCAACCAGCTACACCACAATGTGGATACGATGGTCGTTGTTCCGGCGGCAGATAAGGCTTATCTGCTGTGCAGGAACAACGGCACAAGAAGCAACAGACGGTGGGCTACAACGTTTGATACGAAGGATCGCCCCAAAAGTAATGTAAAATATAGCCAGAGAAGGAACTAAAGAAAGAAGGAAACCAAATGAAAATCACAGTAAGCACGGAAGAAGCCCGCAAGGGTTTCTACCCAACACCCCCTGAATTAGCGGCGAAGCTACTTGAGGGAATCGAAACCCACATGATCCACACCATTCTTGAGCCGTCCTGCGGCTCCGGCAACCTTATTCGAGCATTTGCTCGTAAGGTGAATCAGAACCAGCATCATCCCCACTATGATGTGGACTTGGTGGAGATCGACCCTGCCTTGCGTGGCATGGTCAAGGAGAACTTCATCGCCACTCCGTACAGCAGATATTGGGATCAGTACAAGGTGTACATCGACAAACAGTACACCAAGAACGGTGGCAAAGTGGAATTGTCCACCGAGGACATGGAAGCATCCGAAGAAGCATACGCCATGTATCGGGTTTGTACCGATATGACCCTGCGCTTTGCCCATGAGGATTTCACCCAGTATGATACTATGAAAAAATATGATCTCATTCTGATGAACCCGCCCTTTGCTGATGGCGACGCCCATCTGCTCAAGGCTATCGGGATGCAGAAGCGGTTCGGTGGAAAGATTCGGTGTATTCTCAACGCCGAAACCTTGCTGAACCCCTACACCAACCGCCGGAAATTGCTGGTGAAGGAATTGGCGGAACTAAACGCAGAAGTCACCTACGAAGAAGGTGCCTTTGCAGATGCCGAGCGTCCTACCGGAGTTCGGGTCGCTCTTATTAAGATCGACATTCCTGCCCCTACCCGGTTGAGCGGTATCTTTGAACGGTGTCGCAAGGCGGAGGAGGTCAAGTTTCGGGAAAGAACTCCCATGGAATTGACTGTGGCAGACGAAGTAGAACGCATCGTCAGTCAGTACCGGGTGGAGGTCAACGCTGGTATCGCTCTCATTGAGGACTATATGGCATTGCAGCCTTATATTCTGTCCTCTTTTGAGAAAACCAGTTATCCTACCCCCATGTTGGAACTGACCGTAGATGGCAGTTCGGGCATCCGGGGAGGAGTTTCTGACATCAACCGCTATGTTAAGGCGGTTCGCCGGAAATACTGGCGAGCTTTGTGCATTCGCAAGGAGTTCTTTGGTCAGCTCACGACCAATCTCCAAGACGAACTGAGAAGCCGCACGGAGCAGTTGGTCGAATATGAGTTCGATTCCTACAACATCCATACTCTTTTGCGTGAAATGAGCGCAAAAATGGAGGATGGTGTGAAGGCAACCATTCTGGATCTCTTTGAGGAACTGACGCACAAGTACCACTGGCGTGATGATGAAAATGTGCAAAACATCCATTACTACAATGGATGGGCACACAATCTGGCACACAAGGTCAACAAAAAGGTCATTCTGCCCTGCTATGGAGTGTTTTCCACTTATAGCTGGGAAAAGGGCAAATTCCAGCCCCGTGCCGCCTATGGCAAGCTGGCGGACATCGAAAAGGCTCTGAATTACCTTGATGGCAACCGCACTGTGGGTCCTGACCTGTGGAATGCCATGGAACGGGCAGGGTATACGGGTAAATTCCGTAACATTCCTTGCAAATATTTCACTGTCGATTTCTACAAAAAGGGCACCATGCACATCTGCTTCACCAATGAGGATCTTCTGGATCGGTTTAATATTTATGTAAGCCGAAACAAGAATTGGCTTCCTCCTTCCTATGGCAGAAAGAAGTATTCTGCGATGAATGAGGAGGAAAAGGCAGTAATCGACAGCTTCCATGGTGACGATACTGCCGGAAGCGGCGAGGATGCCTACGAGAATGTGGTTGCAAACGCCGGGTATTATCTGGCACCTGTGACCCAGCAGACGGTGGCACTCCCCAGCGGAATGTGAGGTGCGAGGAATGGCAGATTACAGCCGTTACAAAACACCAACCCTTCTGAGAATGAAGGATGCAGCGTATGAGAAGTATTGTGCCGAAACCGTCAAGCCCTGTGGTAACTGGGGCGACGGTATGCGGCTAAGCAAACTGCCGTCCATTACTGTATGGGAAAGAGCAAGAGATCGCTACTTTGCCATCTGTGCGGAGTTGGCTCGCAGAAAAAAGGAGGAAATATAATAACATGGTTACAAAAACTGGCTATGGCATCAACATCCAAGCCCAGCAAATTTTCCCGGATTCCGCCGAGAAGCTGTGGAAATTGATCGATATGGCTCCCAAGTATGCGGCAACTGAATTGATTCAGTCTGCCCGTGAGGAGCTGGACCCCAACGCAAACTACGCTGCACACACTCTGTTGGAGTGGATTTGCCCGGATTGCGCTTATATCGCCCTTGCTAATGTTTTGGCAGAGGTGATTAAGGAGCGTGAAGGCATCGAGCTTACGGTGGCTATTGATGCGGCGGACAGTGATAATGTCATTTTGGCTTTCCCGCTGGGTCCCACTGTTCCCGACGGTTGGAATAATCTCCGCCACGGGATCAATATGTTTATGAAAAAATATTTGGGTGTCATTACCAAGTGGTTTTATCCGCCCGAATACATCACTTGGTTCGAGCATGAGCCGCCCAAGCGGGAGTTCTTTGTCGATACACCTATTGGCAAGCTCAAGATCTATGCCAAGCATGAAGGCGTAGACAGTTCTGCGGACTATCCCGGTGTATGGATCGACTATATCGTTCCCGCTACCGGGACTGAAATCCCGCTGACTTGCGTGGAATACGACCCCAGCGGCGGTGGTGTCGGCGGTGGCATTTTTACCCGTGTGTACGGCGATGCACTGTCTGAGGAACCGACAGAATCGGTTTACCATGAAAATCTGTCCGGCTACGATCTGGCTCTTGCCAAGAAACTGATCGCAGACTTTTGGTGGAGAGAGTTCAAGGACGAACCCGACGAAGATTCTTTTAAGGATCTAAGCCGGATTCCTCTGGCATACACCACCCACGACGAAAACGAATCCCTGGGGATTCAGATCTATGTGGATCTGGCAAGTCCTAACCCCGGCATTATTACTTGCCTTGTCCCTAATGGCAAGGAAGTAGTAGTTGGCGAGGACCGCTATGATTCTTTGGCAGATCTGTGCGATGCACTGGACGGACTGGATAGCGATGCTGCCGAGTTCATCGAAGATAGTGAGTGGATCGCATTCGCTGCCAATGAGGAGGGACAGGCGTGGCTCAACGAGGAGTACCCCGTTGGCTCAAAGATCCGTTCCTTTATCTGGAATGGCTACTGCCACGGTGTAGTAGTGGGCTATGAAGAAAATGGCAGTATGATTGTACAGTATGAGGGCGTAGAAAATACCACCACCATTCTGTACGGTGCTGACAGCGTAATCAAAGAGGATAAGTAATGAAAATCAAGACATGGATTAAGTACGAGGAAGCATATCTCCCTACACCAAGATGTCGGAAGTACAGATACCGTGAATGTGAGGAATATGTCGATATCGAACTGGCGGAAGTTCCTTTCGCCGTTCTCCGCAAGGCTTTTGAGGACAACAGCTACGGCGGAAAAGGTCTGATCTATTCCTACAATAATCGGCTCTGGACAGCCGCCACCATCCGAGATATTTGCGGTGGCGGCACTAACCCGGAAAGATACACCACTCCGCTAGAAGCGGTGAAATGGTGGAACGAAAACGGAAGTATGTTTTTTAGTTCCCGCTACACTGGGCATCCGGGTAGAAAGGATATGATCAACATGGCTTATGCCGATTTGGACAACTACCTTTTGGTAGACGGCGAACTTTATGTTTGCACGGATGAACCCCGATACTGTATTTATACTTTTGGTCTGGGTCATAACCATGGTGGCACTAGCCTTTCCGTAGATTACTGCTACAATCCTAACATTTCTCATAAGCGTTATTTTTCTGCGTTGGATGGAGAAAAAGCAGTGATTGAAGCTAATCGGATCGCCGCAGCCCGTGAAGATACCAAGGATATTGGTAAATTCGCAGCAAATATCGTCGTTTATCTGCCGGAGTGCGTGACCTGTGATCCTGTAAAGGATCATGGTGATGGAAACGAACTTCACAATTCGTTTGATGCCATTATCACCGGATCCGAAAGCACCGTTGAAGCTGCATTGCTGTGTATGGCTACTACGATGGTTTAAGAAATTCCAATCACAATTACTGTTAGTTCGTGCAGGATGGCGTGGGAGTTCTTACTGCCGCCCTGTGCGAACATAACAGCATGATTTAGGAGAAAGATATGAATAACATTTCTGTTTATCGCTATCCCGGTTCCTATGCCGAGTTGCATAACGAGTTACCCCTATACCGGGAATCAAAGAATGCAAATATCGCCTGCCGGGATACCATCGAGCAGGCAATCAAATCTCACACCAACTGGAAATCCGTCGCCGGATGCTCCGCTACCATTGCGGACTTTGACCCCACAGCGGCTCTGGACGAGGTGCTGATGCAGTTCTCCATCGAACGTATCGCTTGGGTGGTAGCAAACACCATCCGGCACAAGGACTGGGGTTCCTGGTTTTCCGTCCACAACAAACAGTGGGCGGCAACCATTCCTGTACCCATCGATCCCCGTCCCTGCGGTGGTGATGCTACCGTACAATACATTATCGGCACGGCGTATTCCTGCCTGGTGGATTCCTTCGCATCTAAGGTGAGAGATCGGTACTATGAGTGGAAGAAACAGGAGGTGTGTTAATATGGCACCTCAGTTTCACGAAACCATCATGGGACGGGAGTTTTTTGGCAGACAGGTTCCCGAACTGACCAAGGCGATTAGGAATCTTGCGGGAAACACCGCAAGCAATACTTCCGCCACTGTCAATCTGCCCGAAACTACCCGTAACCGCCTTCTGGCAATTCTGGAAAATCCCGAAAAAGCAGAAGGATTGGCACTGGCGTTCACTGCACAGGTGATGGACGATGATGAAAAGCCTGCCCGGATGGGTTATTATCTGGCAAAGGCAATTCTGGATGGCAGTGTTGAAGATCTTCTGGTCGCTGTCTGCGGGTGGAGTATCAACAGCTTGCTCAACATCGCTGAGAACGGCACCGCATATTAAGGAGGAATACAAATGGCAAAATATGATATCAAATATGGCACCGGTGCCGGTGATTTTGAAGTCACTGGCACTCTGGAAGAAGCAAAGGCTGCCGCCGACGATGGAGCATCTTACACCCAGCAGAACATCAAAATCTGCGAAGGTGCATCCCTTGTTGCCCATCGCCCGTGGTTCGGCATTGCATTTGATCCCGATGTGACCGAATATACAGAGGATGAAGTGATCCAGTTCGGCTCCTTCGGACACTACGGTGCTTGGATGGATATTGATTAAACTACACAGGCTGCCTCGTTGAAATCAACGGGGTAGCCGTGAGAAAGTGAGAAAGAGAATGAATAAAATTATTAACTGCTGTCCCCACCCGGTAACAGTATTTGTGGGGTCAGTTTATAATCCCGGCAACGGAAGATACACCGGGGGAACACCTCTTGTGAGCTTTACGGAAAGCGGTTGCGTGGCATCTGCAATCAGTACCGTAACGGCAACGGAACCAATTGTGGTTGCAGGAGAGGAACTTCCCTCTTGTAACCGTAAGTTTACATCGGTTACACCATTGCCCAATGTAGAGGGCGCAATGTTTATTGTCAGCTCCCTCTATGCTCAAGCAGCGGAATACCTTGGGATGGACACCAGCCGACTTTTGACCCCCTATGGTGATGTCTACACGGAAAGCGGTCATAAAATCGGCTGCACAAGCCTGATCCAATATCATTAACCTCACAGCCCCAGACCCGTGGAATATTCCACGGGTCTGTTTTTTTGATTTTAGTATTTGGTTCACCCACAAAGAATATTGCGAAAAGAAACCCTTGACAATCGATCAAAAC
>JAEIGA010001638.1_pt1 | contig 35162 bp, 26 predicted proteins | sample 9270691 | NCBI WGS metagenome assembly JAEIGA01 (sample SAMN17057246, study PRJNA624740) | gut metagenome | biome: biome; isolation source: fecal sample | host: Bos grunniens | place: China: Xizang | collected 2019
GGAGATCCTTGCGGATGATAACGAAAGTAACACCAGCAGGACCTACGTTCTTCTGAGCACCACCATAGATCATACCGTACTTCTTGATGTCAACTGGACGTGACATGATGTCTGATGACATATCAGCAACCAAAGTTACGGGTGAGTCGATATCCTCGTGGATCTCAGTACCGTAGATAGTGTTGTTAGTAGTGATGTGGAAGTAATCTACATCAGTAGGGATAGTGTAGTTCTTAGGAATGTAGCTGTAAGTCTTGTCCTCAGAAGAAGCAACGATCTCTACATCGCCATAGAACTTAGCCTCCTTAGCTGCCTTCTTAGCCCAAACACCAGTCTGCAAGTAAGCAGCCTTAGTCTTGAGAAGGTTAGCTGGAACCTGGAAGAACTGAGTTGAAGCACCACCACCCACGAAGAATACAGCGTAGTCATCGGGAATGTTGAGAAGGTCGCGCCAAAGCTGCTCAACCTCAGCCATTACGCGCTCCCAGCCGGGAGTACGGTGAGAAATCTCAAGGATACCGATACCAGTGTTGTCGAAGTCGCGGATAGCCTCGATAGCAGCCTCTACAGCCTGCTTTGGAAGTACGCATGGACCTGCGTTGAAATTGTGTTTCATAAGTCTTTAAGTGTTTGAAAAGTTTTTATTTGGTACTAAAAATCCTTTTATCCAATTCTTTGCGTGTGACTAAACCTCCCCGAAAAATGAGGTATAAATTTATAGTCACACAAAGATAGTCAATTTTTATGATTTACAAAAATAAAAACACTAATTTTTCACTTTCTCGCTGTTTTGTGCGCGTTTTCTTTAAAAAAGCGACTCCAAAGCGCACCTAAACCACTCAAACTACACCTCTACATATATAAATATGGTATTTTTAGAGTGCGCACATCTATTTTTTGTAATGTTTATTTGCTATCTTCATTTTAGTTTGTAACTTTGCCCCATCATTTATTAAATGAGTATGAAAGTAGTAAACACCGTAGCTGAACTAAATGCAGCTTTAGCCCCCCTCAAGCGTGAGGGCGTAGGCTTTGTGCCCACAATGGGTGCACTTCATGCGGGTCATCGTTCACTTGTTGAGCGTGCACGCCGCGAGAACGACACCGTCGTTGTCAGTGTATTTGTAAATCCAACACAGTTTAACGATAAGAACGACCTCAAAAACTATCCTCGCACTCCCGAGGCTGATTGTGCGATTCTTGAGGCGGCAGGCGCTGATATTGTATTCATGCCCACGGTAGAGGTTATCTATCCCGAGCCCGACACTCGTCAGTTCGACTTCGGCATGGTCGATAAGGTCATGGAGGGTGCAACACGTCCAGGTCACTTCAATGGCGTGGCACAGGTTGTAAGCCGACTCTTTGCGCTTGTCAACCCTCAGCGCGCATACTTCGGCGAGAAGGATTTCCAGCAGATTGCCGTTATCAAGGCTATGGTTGAGCAGTTGTCTATCGACGTTGAGATTGTGGAGTGTGCCATTGTTCGCGGAGAGGATGGTCTTGCACTCTCATCACGCAACGAACTCCTCACACCTGAGCACCGTGCTGCTGCGCCACACATCTACGCTACAATCAGCCAGTGCGCATCAAAGATGGAGTCTATGAGTCCGGAGGAGCTTACAAAATGGGTAGTCTCAACAATAGATGAAAACCCTCTGTTGAAGACCATCTATTTTGAGGCTGTTGATGCACGCACAATGCAGCGTGTTGAGAAGTGGAGTGACTCTGAGCGCATTCAGGGCTGCTGCGCAGTTCAGGCGGGCAATATTCGTCTCATCGACAATATCCGCATTAAGTAAACGAGCTAACCGACCCAGACTATGTTTATTGAGAGAATGAAATCGAAGATTCACCGTGTGCGTGTCACCGAGTCGAATCTCAACTATGTAGGTAGCATCACCATTGACGAGGACCTCATGGATGCAGCAGGTCTCATCGAGGGTGAGAAGGTGCAGATTGTAAATAACAACAACGGCGAGCGTATCGAGACATACGTTATCAAGGGTGAGCGTGGCAGTGGTTGCATATGTCTCAATGGTGCAGCGGCGCGCAAGACTGCTGTTGGCGACATCGTCATCATCATGGGCTACGGCTTCATGGACTTCGAGGAGGCAAAGACCTTCCAGCCAAAGGTTGTATTCCCCGACGAGCGCACAAACCGACTACTATAATATATATAGCCCATACAACAAAGGCTGTCTTCAGAGCGAGGACAGCCTTTCCTATTTAAATATATCAATCACCACGCGGTCATGTTGCTGAAGCAGCTCATCTACCGCCAGCATCATTTTTCGCGAGAGCACGGGACAGCCGAAACTACCAACTGTGGACATAGGCCATATCGGCAATGAGGTTGTATGCTCCCAGCCGTGCAGCACGACACATCGCGAGCGCAGGTTTGAATTTGTTGTGCTAAGTCCATCGAGGCGATAAGCAACGCCATAGCGACCAACATACCTCTCCGCCACAAGCGCATACCCCAACGACGATAGGTGCGAGCCATCCTCATTTGAAAAGCGAGCATACGCAGAGCGAACGTGCGACTCCATTGCTCCGCTGCCGTGGCTTACGGGACATGTGAATATCGGCACGTTTTGCACCATATCCCATGCCACGAACCTACGTCTCCCCGAGTGACGAGACATATCAACAAAGAGTGCCACCTTCGTGTTATAGCCTTCACGCTGGCAATACTCCTTGAGTTGCACGGCGCGTGCCGCCACCCTACTTCGCAAGCTCATTCTTCAACATCTCAACAAGTTGTGGCACACCAACAGCACCCCTCTCCTTTATATGCGTAAGTGGGTTGCGTATCATAGCCGTATCGGGAGTGCCAGGATCGACGAGATAGATTGGAACCTTACGATCACGCACATAATAGACAAGTGAAGCAGCTGGATAGACAGCCAGCGAGGTGCCTACAACGATTAGAATATCCGCCTGCTCTACAATCTTGCACGCTGGTTCAAACATTGGCACCGACTCTCCGAAGAAGACTATATGCGGACGTAGCAACGCTCCATCCTCACCACGCGCATCGAGACGCTGCTCCCAGCCATCGTTTATGTCGTAGATAAGGTCTGGGTTACTCTCCGAGCGCAACTTCATGAGTTCGCCATGCAGGTGAAGCACACGCTTCGAGCCAGCCTGTTCATGCAGATTATCCACATTTTGTGTAATGACACACACATCTGCCCACTCCTGCATAGCTGCGATGGCATAATGACCCTCGTTAGGTCTCTTGGTGAGCGACTCTCGGCGACGCAAATTGTAGAACTCAATAACCTTGTCTCGGTTATGCTTTAGTGCCTCGGGAGTACACACCTCTTCGATGCGATAGTTTGCCCACAGGCCATCGGCGTCACGGAATGTAGCGATACCGCTGTCGGCGCTCACTCCTGCACCCGTAAAAACGACAATCTTCTTTTGCTCCATAGTTCTATATTTTTACAAATTTAAGAAAAAATAACGATACAACCACTTCATCAAGAACAATTTTTGATTACAAACTTGCAAGTCAAGTCTAAAATAGTACCTTTGCACAAAATATATACTACAATTAAATGAAAAAGTTACTCAAGAACCTTGGTGTATGGATTATCATCGCTATGATAATCGGTATCGTTGTGGGCATCTTCATGGGCCCCGAAGCCTCAATGTTTAAGCCATTGGGCGACCTATTTATTCAGCTTATCAAGATGCTGGTTGTACCCCTTGTGCTTGTCTCAATCATCAGTGGTGCAGCAGCCCTTGGCGAGACAAAGTCAGCGGGTCTTATCGGTGGTTTGAGCATCGGTTACATGATGGTAACAACCGTTATCTCAATCGTGGTAGCACTTCTTCTGGGTGTAATCTTCGAGCCTGGTGTAAACATCGAGGCGGCAGGCATCGCAGCTATTGCCGAGGCTGGTGAGGCTGTGGCAGAGAGCGCAGCCCCTGCGGCAGCGGGATTCTGGGAGACTGTCATTGGCATGATTCCCGCAAACCCAATCGCAGCACTTGCTGAGGGTAACATCCTTCAGATTATCATCTTCGGACTTTTCCTTGGCTTTGGCATCTCTACCCTCGCTGCCGAGCGTCGCACAAAGGTTGTTAACGGTCTTAACTATATCCTCGAGGCACTCATCTGGTGCATCGGCAAGGTGATGTACGTTGCTCCATTTGGTGTGTTTGGTCTTATTGCTGACGCAACAGGCACATTCGGCTTCGACATCCTTATGCAGGTGGCAAACGTATTGTGGATCGACCTTATCGCAGTAATCATCATCGGACTCGGTCTCTTCCCATTGACCGTCGTGTTATTCTCACGTGTACCTCTCAAGACCTACTTCCGCGAGATGATCAAGCCTCAGATTGTATCATTCTCAACAGCATCATCACTCGCTACACTCCCTGTAAACATGGAGGCGTGCGACAAGATGGGTATATCGAAGCAGACATCGGGCTTTGTTCTCCCATTGGGTGCTACAATCAACATGTCGGGTAACGCAATCTACTATGCATTGCTTGCGACATTCTTCGCACAGTTCTATGGCATCGACCTCGGTATATCGGAATATGTATCTATCACCGTAGTCTGCGCACTTGGTGCAATCGGTCAGGCGGGTGTTCCTGGTCCAACACTCCTTGCAGCGGCAGTTCTCGTCGCAGCAGGTATTCCATTGGAGGGTCTTCCATTGTTCTACGCACTCGACAGAATCTTCGACATGGTTCGCACAACGCTCAACATCACTGGTGATGCCGCTTGTGCCGCTGTTGTAGATCGTTTCGTCAAGCGATAGGCTCTCATATATCGTCATTGGTATAGTGTTTGTTTTATAGGGCTTACACAAATCTTTAAGCCTTATGAAACGAACACTATTCTTTTTTGCCTCTATGATTCTGCTTCTAATAACAGGCTTTGTCATTGTCGAGGCACAGAGTGACTCATTATCGGGTAAGAGTCAGGCACACAACGCGCAACACGAAGCCCGTCAGCAACGACGTGCAGAGCGTATGGCCCAGTATGAACACTATGTCGATTCGCTGGTCATCTCGCACAACTATCGTTTCGTACCTGAGACGATGCAGCAGCTGCCCGCCGGTATAATGCGCAACTTGCAGAACCCCAACTACGAGATTATCGTGTGGAATCAGACTGTGGACGTATGTATGCCATTTTTGAAGGGATACACACCACCCTACTATTTCGTAGTATTCAACTATGTACTATCAAGCGTGCAGGGATATACCGTAGAGCAGACACCCGAAGGCTGGCACATCACCTTCCAGAGCACAATGTTTTCGGCAACGACCTACACCTTCACACTTGAGATATATGCCCGATATGGAGGTGCGACACTCACCATCTCCTCGCCATTCTACAACAGCGTGCAATATACGGGCAACATATTCGGCATTTAGCCAAACCCTCAATAACAAATATGGGGCTATCCTTTGTGGATAGTCCCATATTTAATTTGCCGACTCGCCTGCTACTCCTTGATACATCGGATTGGCAGAGCATTAGCACGCTGCATAGAGCGTTTTGTATCTATGCCGTTCCATGTGCGGGTGTTGGTGTTAAGGTTGAAGTACAACGCCTTGGCACTGTCGCCATCTGTCGTAGCACTCCAATAGTAGCCTGACCAGGGCACAGGGAGCTCGTCGTTGACATTCATATTATCGAGACGACCATCGAGGTAGTTGCGACGACCCGCCGCTGAGAAGAAGTGCTTATTGCCATTGGTAGTATCCTCAAGCCACCAGCCATACATCTTCTGTGCATCCTCCCATGGCATAGCATCGTCGTTTGCAGCGATGGTCAACGACTCAAACACCTTGCCATCGGGCACACGCCAACCATGAGGGCATGGATCGTAGTTGCTCTTTAACTTGGCACTCCACAACGTATCATCATGGCCACTACTCAACCAGTCGAATGCGTTATCAGGGTTACCAATAACAACACTCAATGGGTTCATGGTTGTCCACTCGATGCTACCACCCTTGCTTGACTCCTCATACTTCAAAGGTGCAGAGAAGTTCTCAAAATCATAGACAACATCATCGTAGTTAAGACTGAATTTCCAATCGTTAGGTCCAGGGATTGGATCCTTGCGACCCCACTGGTAGAGCACGCCGTATGAATTATAGATGGCGTCACCATCCGCCTTACCCTCATTGTTGGTGTCGGCACCGAGATTGTGGTTCATCATGACCTCGCCACCAAGCGTAAAGGTATTCTCAGCAGCCATAGGGTCATTATTTGTAACCCAGATATGCCAGCTCCAGATAAGCTCGCCCGCCTCGTTATATGCACCAATTACGGCGTTACCAGGAACAACCGCATCAAGCTCCTTATCGTCATCATCCTTGTCAGGTGCAATATAGAACTTAGCATAGCCATCGCGCATATCGAGATACTGCACAAGGTTGCTTGATGTCTGCCACAACAACTTAATCTCTGCCGTAGCAAGCTCTACCGAGCCATTTCCGCCACGCGTAGGGTCGAATTTGTAGCGTGTCTTTGGCTCGCAAGCGACATAGCAGTTTGCTGGAGCATCGCTGTAATCCACCTCATTAGGCACGATAGCAACATAGATATCCACGGTCTTGGTATTTCCCGTTGGAGTGTAACCCTTGAGTGACAGAGTACCACTCTCAACCTCCTCATTGTCGAACGATGATGGCGCTGTAACGGTGATAGTAGATGCGTACATATTGATATCATCAACCGTCCAGCCCTTGGGCACTGTTATAGGGTCGAGCGATGTGATATTATGACTATCAAATGTTGTGGTACCACTCTCACCGGGCATCGACACAAGAATACTCTTTGAGGGTACAACAACAGAGTTCGTCTCCTTTTGGCTGCACGATGTTACAACAACTGTAGCCGCAAGTGCTACAAACACACAAATATGAAATAGTATTTTTTTCATACTCTACTTTATATACTTATTATTCGTTTAATTCAATCTCAATTATCTCCACAGCATCTGTAGTCATATCCGACAGCAATGACACGAGTAGTTTTGCCTCGTCATAGTTGTCGAACATGCCCAAAACAAAACCATTAGCATCCTTCGATAGGCTCTTGCGTGGAGCCTCCGCATCGATTACCTGACGAATATCATCCGTGAGAGCCTCAGACACTATCTTAATCATATAGCGCTTGCCCATAACAGGAATGTGTACACCGCCATCACTATCACTCTCCAGCTGCGTGATATTCTCCATCACGCCATTCTGCCAACGGCAAATCTCAGGAGCCTTGAAGTCCTTCTCCTTAAGGAAGAGAAGTGCATCGTCTGCCTCACTGCGTGTTGCGAAGCCACCTGCATAATATACATAGTTGCCATCATCGTTACGAGTGATATAGAGTGGCTGCACACCCTTGAATAGCGTCATTGGCTGCTTGTTGCGGAACTCACCCAACAGGATACGATATATTGTGCCTCGCTCGTAAACCTTGAGAGCTGGTATTGGGTTAGACTCCTTATAGAAGTTTGTACGACCAATGGTGATTGGCTGGTAGTCAATAAAGAGACGACGCTCGATGCCTACGGGCATAAGCATATAGTCAATCTCGGGAGCCTCACGCTGAAGCAATGCGATAGAGTCGGCAGCCTCCTCAAGTTCCATCGTGCGAGCGAAGTTATGCTCGAAGTTTCGCAATGTGGGGCGACCAAGCGCATAGTGCATAACAGCATCCGACACATAGTTACCAGCCTCGCGCGAACACTCACGACGCATCTCGGTAAACTCTGCTGATGACGAATCCAGGAGATCGTAGTTGTAGGTGCTCTCAAGAATATAGCCGTAAGCGTAGTACTTGGTGTCGAGGATATGATTCCAGCGTCGCTCAATCTCCGCAGTGAGCTCATCAGCCTCGGCTTTAAGCTTGTTGAACTTCGCAAACAACACCTCGGCATCCTTCTCGTTATCAGCCACACGATAACCCTCAGCTGTGTCACTCATAGCCTTAAACAATGTGCGGAACTTGACAACAAGAGCATCCATCTCGGCATCCTCACGCTGCGCCACAAGCAACTCCTCGTAATCCTCCGTAGCAAGCATATCCCTCAGGCAGTGGTTGTCAACGAGGTTTCTGAACTTAGGCCTCTCGACGTTTGTAACTGTCGTGTCTGCAACAACAGTATCCTCCACGGGGGCATTCATCTGCTGTAACACCCATGCCTGATCCATCTCGTTGATGCGAGCGATGACATCTCCTCGCATAGTACGTATGTCGAACACCTGCTGTTCGAGCTCAAGAATACGATCCGAGATAGTTGCAAACTCCTCGGCCGTAGGCTGCATATCGCTGGCTGCAAGACTATCGGCATAGACGCGGAACTGCTCGCGGGTATGTGATATAATCAGCAACACCGAGTCCTCCTGCATCTCAAGTTCCTTGTCCTTGTGCTGCAACGCCACATACTCGGGGTTGTTACGCAAATCATCAATAGGGTTATGCAACTGCTCTATCGCCACCACCGACATGGTAGTAGCAACGCAGAGAGCCGCTATGGTTATAACTTTTTTCATCTATTCAAAACGGTTTTATTGTTGAGCCTATCTCCATGTGCGAATGAAGAGTAGCTGTACAAATCCAAAAATTTCCAAACGTCCAATAAGCATCAATAGCGTGGAGTTGAGTTTCAACACTGCGGGCAGGTCGGCATAGTTTGACATCGAGCCAACCTCGCCGAAGCCTGGACCTACGTTGCTGATACACGAGATAGAGGCCGTGATTGAGGTGATGATGTCGAGACCGAACATGGTATATACAATCGTGCCGAACAACGCCGTCATGATATACGCCACGATAAACGTCATCACAAGGTTCAACACACCCTCATCCTGCACGGCACCATCCATCTTGATGCGCATAACCGCATTGGGATGCAGCTGCACCCTGATACGATTACGGATAATCTTCAATGCAATAAGCATGCGATCCACTCTCATACCTCCCGATGTTGAGCCTGCGCAACCACACACAACAGAGAGGATAATAAGCAGCATGATAGCCAATGGTGTCCATGTGTTTGTATCCGCCGTAGCAAAGCCCGACGTGGTAGTTACGCTGACAACCTGGAAGACAGAGTGACGCAATGACTCGCCCCACGTACCGTAGATGCCTTCAGCAAAGAGGCTGAACGACATAACAACGGCAAATATAGCCATCATGCCTATGAACGTACGAACGACCTCCGAACGGAAAATATTGTTTCGGCGTCCTGTGAGGGTAGCATACAATATACCGAAGTGGATTGCTGAAAGTGTCATTGCAACGACAAGTATTAACTCAATAAGCGCACTATCCCAGAAGCCGATAGAGAGGTTCTTGGTGCTGAAACCACACGTTGCACACGCCGACATAGCCTGAGTAACTGCATCGAACCATGTCATGCCTGCGAATTTGAGCGCAATGGTAGTACACACCGTAAGACCCACATAGACCATAGCAAGGATGCGGATGATAACCTTCGAGCGATAGTGGAAGTTATCCTTGGCAATGGTAGATAGCTCCACATTTGAGAGCATGTGTCGGCTGCGACCCATAGATGGAAGGATGACCAGGGCGAACATAACTACACCGATACCACCAATCCATGCCGAAGCAGAGCGCCAGAAGAGCATGCCGCGAGGCAGGAACTCGATATCGTTGAGAATGGATGCACCTGTGGTCGTAAAACCAGATACGCTCTCAAACCAGGCGTTAATACCAATAAACTCACCACCCCATATCGAGTAGGGGAACATACCAACAACACACGCCAGAAGCCATGAGCCCACGACGATGGCATAACCCTCTTTAATTTTGATATCCTCGGCCTTCTCTGCGAAAATCAGGGGGAAGAATCCCAGCAAGGCTGTGAGGAAAGATGACAACAGCAGCGGATAGAATGCCGAGTCGTGGTCGTTGAGGAACGACACAACAGCAGACAAGAGCATGAATGCCGCAATGAACTGCAGCACCATGCCTATGTAGCGTATTACGACATGTATTCGCATAACTCTATCCTCGTTCCGTTTTTCAGTGTGATTACTTCGTGAACTTGGTTATCAACTGCGCAATGCGATCTCTCAGCGTGGCAATCTCATCACGGCAATCTATCTCCGAGTCAAACGGCTTCTTGTATGTCAGATAGTCGCCAAGGCTGCGGTTGATGCGCAAGATGGGGCGCACAAAGTAGTGGTCCATGAAGAAGTAGAACATGATGACGATGACAACCATCACGATTAGCGAGATGAATACGGGGGTCACAGCACGACGCGCCGTGTGGCTAAGGTTGTTCACTTCGGGACCCAGCGAGTTGTGCACGCCAGTCATATAACGTGTGATATGCTCCGCGGTAATCTCATACTCGGGCTTATACTGATTGACATACCACTCATGCGTCGTGGGAGCAACCTGTGTGCTATCAGCCAGCGCCATGGCTATCGAGCGATGCACATCGCCACTGAGGTAGGCCGATGTAAGCTCGTTGATGCGGTTGGCACACATAACCAATGTATCTGCCGCCATGGGGGTCTCAGTGCCCTTCATTCGCTGTTGTGCAGCCACAACCGAACGCGACAGCAACTGCATAGACTCCTCACATGGAGTGCTGTAGTGCTGGATATCTCCGAACTTACCGCTTGACACAGCGAGCATAATCATTATATCGTTCTGCTCGTTGAGCGCAGTGAGCATATCGCCCGCAAGATCTACGTTATCTCTGCTTGCCAAGAGGATGGCCTCGGTATCCTGACTGACACGCTCAAGCTCAAAGAGCGACATAGCACCCGAGAAGAAGAGCAATAACAACAGACAGATGAACGCAGTCCTGATGCGGCGTGTCACGGTCTTGATGCTGAATATAGAGTTGAGAAATTTTGCCACGTTTTGCAATTCTTTGTATTAATCCGACAAAAGTAACACTTTTGTGTTAATATTCCAAATTTAAGGGAGCAATGTCGCGCTAATATCTCCGTTTGCGTCGATGCTGTCGAGGCGCACACGGCAAATATTATTCACACGCATCTCATCGAATGGTGCAGATACACGCAGATAATTATCTGTGTATCCATACATTAATCCATTGTGATTGGTACTCTCAAACAACACATCACGCTCCGTAGAGAGAAATCTCTCGGCAAAGGCACGATTTAGCCTTGACGACAACTCCTCGAGGCGCGATACACGCTCCGTAGAGATGCGCGACTGCACCTTATTGGGCATGGTGACAGCAGGTGTACCTGGGCGCTCCGAGAATGGGAAGATGTGTAGGAACGACGCTCCCACCTCTTCAAGCAGGCGATAGGTCTCCATAAACTGCTCCTCACCCTCGCCAGGGAAGCCGACGATGACATCTACACCGAGGAACGAATCGGGCATAAGTTCTCTGATCTTTGCAATGCGCTCACGATAACGCTCGGCAGTGTAACGACGACGCATTAGTCCGAGGATATGCGTAGAGCCACTCTGCAATGGAATATGGAAGTGAGGCATGAATTTAGGTGACTGGGCACAAAACTCTATAATCTCGTCAGTTATGAGATTGGGCTCAATGCTTGAAATACGATAACGCTCGATACCCTCCACGCTATCCAGCGCACGCAACAAGTCGATAAAACTCTCACCCGTTGTGCGTCCGAAATCCCCCGTGTTGATACCCGTAATGACAATCTCCTTCTGACCCGCTGCGGCAATCTCACGAGCCTCGGTAACAATATCGGCAATGGGAATGTTTCTGCTCGAACCGCGGGCATAGTGAATGGTACAGTATGCGCACTTGTAGTCGCAGCCATCCTGTACCTTCAGAAACGAGCGTGTGCGGTCACCCGAAGAGTAGGCAGCAAAGAAGCGTGTGAGGTTCTCGACAGAGCAACTATACACCTCAGCCTTACCTCTCTCCTTTAGTTCAACTACACGTTTATATAAATCACCCTTATCGTTGTTGCTCAACACAATATCAACACCATCAATCTCAGCAATAGCCTCGGGTTTAAGCTGTGCATAACAGCCCGTAACGGCGATGATGGCGTTGGGGTTACGACGGTGGATTTTGCGGATGATATTACGGCATTTCTTGTCTGCATGCTCCGTCACCGAGCAACTGTTGATGACCGCCACATCGGTAGGCTCCGACGGCTCTACTCGGCGGTATCCTCCGCGCTCAAACTCACGCGCCAAGGTTGACGACTCCGAAAAGTTGAGTTTACAACCCAAAGTGTGAAAACTTACCCTCTTATCTTGCATAATTTCACGGTTTACAATTACATTGTACTCCCCAAAATGGGGATTTTCAAAGGGCGAAGTTACAAAAAGTTAAGATAAAGTGAAAAAGATTTCGTTGTTACGCGAAAAAAAATTATTTTTGCGAGATTTATTAACGATATAGTATGATAACCATATTTGAGGATATTATGACATACGGGCACCTTGCCGATGCCTTCGTAGCGTGCATACTCTCTGCCATCACTTGTGGCATTGTGGGCAGTTATGTCGTAGCACGACGTATGGTATTCCTCAGTGGCGGTATCACACACGCCTCGTTCGGCGGCCTGGGTGTTGCGATATATGCGGGCATAAACCCCATCATCGGAGCACTGCTCTTCGCATCCGTAGCATCCGTAGGTGTAGAGTTTGCATCGCGTCGTGGCGGCATACGCGAGGACTCCGCCGTAGGCATAATATGGTCTGTGGGTATGGCCATTGGTGCGCTGTTCATGTCGCTGACTCCGGGCTATGCGGTCGAACTGCCAAGCTACCTCTTTGGCAGCATCTCACTGGTAGATAGCGCAGATATAAAATGGCTCGTCGCACTGATGGTGGTGGTCATCGCAGGAGCAATACTCTGGGGACGCAGAGTGATGTACATGACCTTCGACGAGGACTATGCTCGTAGCCAGGGCATACCCGTAACTGCCATATCGTACCTGATGTCGGTAATCGTGGCAGTAACCATCGTGCTCTCGATAAAGGTTATGGGCATCGTGCTACTGATGTCACTCGTGACAATACCCACGGTTGTCGCAAACACACTCACGAAGGACTATCGTCTTATCACCATACTCGCAGTCGCAACCGCCCTGGTGTGCAACGTTGCGGGCTTTGTGATGAGCTACGAGATAGAACTACCCTCGGGCGGAGGAATACCCACGGGTAGCTGCATAATATTCCTGCTATCTATGGCGTTGCTATGCGTGAAACTCTATGACACCTATCGTCGCAGAGTGCGCAGGGCTGTAAGCCGAACTTAGAATTGTTTGATATGAAGAATAGTAAAAGTACCATACTCTCACTTCTGGCACTGCCACTGCTGGGCTGGTTCACACAACTTGCAACAGCAAAGCTCCTCGACGTACTAGACTGGTCGTGGGCTGTGATAACCATACCCCTATGGGTAGCCATCGCGCTGGTCATCATCTCGATGCTCATGGTGCGTGTTTACCGACTCGTAATCAAGGCATATATGGGTCCCCTTGCCGCGACATTCTTCATCGTGTTGTTCATCCTCATGATGAACTTCGTGTGGCGATACATCGACGAGCTGACGGGTAAGGGTCTCGACTTCTTCAACATTGCGGAACTTGTCGTCTGCGCGACGGCAAACATGATTCCGCTGGGTCTGCCGCTGGCACTTCTGCTATCGTCAATCATGGCTCTCGGTAACCTCGGTGAGAACTATGAGTTGCTCGCCATGAAGTCATCGGGCATGCCCATCATGCGTATTCTGCGTCCGCTTGTCATCATTGTGGGCATCATCTCTGTAATGAGTTTCTACCTTACCAACAGCATTGTGCCTGCCGCCAACGAACGTATGTATGAGATTATGTTCGATATCCGCGAGCAGCGTCAGGAGCTTCAGTTCCAAGACGGCATGTTCTTCAATGGTCTGCCCGACATGAGCATACGTGTGGACCACCGCGACGAGAAGACACAGCGTCTCGACAGCGTGCTTATCTTCGACACCCGCAGCACCAACGGCGACATGACAACCACCGTAGCCGAGTCGGGATATATACGCATGTCCGAGGATAAGACATTCCTCTACGTCACGCTGCACAACGGACGAACATACGAACATACGCGCAGTGGTCAGTGGTATGACAAGAACAGCATACGCATCCACGAGTTCGAGCGGCAGGATGGCACATTCCCCATTGACAAGGTGGGTCGTCCAAGTGGCGATATGTCTCGTCAGTTTACTGAATCACGCACACGCGATATGAAGGGCCTCGAAGAGTTGATGGACTCGCTGCAGAAACAGATTGAGCACTACAACATGAAGAGTCTCACGCCACTGGTAAAGCGACAGGTATTTGCCCGCGACACGACTATCTTCCCCGATGACAGTCTGCACATCGACCGTAGTCAGTTCAAGCCTATAAACGTCTATGACTCGATACCCAACCTCACCATTCGTGAGCGTGCCAAGTTGTACCAGACGGCATACAGCAATGCCCGTTCATCGCAAGGCTCCTACACCTACGATGAGCAGTCATCGAAGATACCCCTCACGCAGTTCTACCTCTCGCTCAACGAGTGGCACCGCAAGCTGACGCTACCCATCACGGTCATCATCTTCTTCCTGATTGGTGCGCCTCTGGGAGCCATCATCCGTAAGGGTGGTCTCGGTCTGCCAGCCGTAATCTCGGTTATCTTCTTTGTCATCTACTACGTCATCAGCATCTGGGGCGAGAAGATGTCCAAGGAGGGTACGTGGGATGCTCTCTATGGTATGTGGCTACCTATACCGATATTCATGCTCGTGGCAATATACCTTACAAGCAAGGCGACAAACGACTCGTCGCTACTCGACACCGACTGGTATGATGTACGCTTACGTATGCTTGCACGACGCATTTCAAAGTTTTTCAAGCGCTTCAAAAAGAGTAAAAACAAGTAATAACATAACGACAAATATGGATGCAAAGAGCCTAAGAATAGTATTTATGGGTACGCCCGAGTTCGCCTCCACCTCGCTCAAACGACTGGTCGAGGAGGGCTACAACATTGTTGGCGTTGTCACAACACCCGACAAGCCCGCAGGTCGCGGACAGAAGGTACATGAGAGCGACGTTAAGTGCACGGCACGCGAGTTGGGACTACCCATTCTCCAACCCGAGAAGTTGCGCGACGAGGCCTTTCTTGAGGCACTTAAGGCACTAAACCCCGACCTCGGCATCGTCATCGCCTTCCGCATGTTGCCCGAGGTGGTGTGGGCAATGCCACGCCTTGGCACCTTCAACCTCCACGCCTCGCTCCTGCCCCAGTATCGTGGTGCTGCACCCATTAACTGGGCAATCATAAATGGTGAGAAGGAGACAGGTGTCACCACCTTCTTGCTCAACCACGAGATTGACAAGGGTGCAATCATCGAGCAGGAGGCAACTGCAATACTCCCTGAGGATAACATCGGCACGCTCTATGATCGTCTGATGGAGATAGGCTCACACCTTGTGACTCGCACCGTGGACAAACTCGCCGAGGGCAACTACACAACCATCGAGCAGATGCACATCGACGAGGCAACATTAAAGCCCGCGCCAAAGATTTTCAAGGAGGATGGTCGCATAGACTGGTCGCGCAATGCCGAGGATATACACAACCTCGTGCGCGGTCTCTCGCCCTACCCTGCCGCATGGACACCTATATATAAAGATGGTGTAGAGTGTGGCTCGGCAAAGATATTCACCACCCACATCGAGCTATGCAACCACAACGCAACTCCCGGCACACTCAAGACCGATGGCCGCACCCACCTTGCCGTAGCAGCGGCAGATGGCTGGGTCTATATCGAGGAGATGCAGATGGCTGGCAAACGCCGCATGGCAATCAAGGATATGTTGCTCGGCTGGCGACTCTCAAACGAGGTATTTCAGGCATAGCCACACATAACGACAACAAAAAAAAGACTATCACGGGTAACCATGGTAGTCTTTTTCATTATTAGGTGTGTCGCTACACGCCATCAATCTGTATGCACTCTATGCCTACGCGCTCGAGCAGTTTGATGCCGTCGTCGTTGCGGTATGGGTCGGCATAGACAACGCGGCGGATACCTGCCTGAATGATTAGCTTTGCACACTCGATGCAGGGCGATGCAGTGACGTAGAGTGTTGAACCATCGCAGTTGTTAGCACTCTTTGCCACCTTCGTAATGGCGTTAGCCTCAGCATGGAGAACGTATGGTTTTGTTGTACCCATGTCGTCCTCGCAGATATTCTCGAAGCCTGCGGGCGTACCGTTGTAGCCATCCGAGATAATCATCTTATCCTTTACGAGCAATGCACCCACCTTACGACGCACGCAATATGAGTTTTCCGCCCATACGCGAGCCATCTGCAAGTAGCGCTTATCGAACTCGCGCTGTTTCTGCTCCTTATATCCCATAGTTAGTTTGTAATTAGAGTTAGTATGCAATGGACGGTACTTAGGTGTACTGCCCATTGCTGAGACAATTCGTTAGCGGCAGTAGATGCGCTGCCATCACAACAAATTACAACTTGCCGTGACAGTGCTTATACTTCTTACCCGAGCCACAAGGACATGGGTCGTTGCGACCTACGCTCTTATCAACCTTGATAGGTGCAGTTGTTGACTTGTCGCCCTGACCTGCCGCAGCAGCAGCAGCCATGCGTGATGCCTGGAGCTTGTTCACGTCAATCTTAGCCTTCTGCTCGCGTGCCTCCTGTACAGAGTCTGAGCTTGCCTCGCGCACAGCGATACCCGACTTGTTGATGAGTGCCAAGACATCGCGGTTGATCTCCTCCAACATCTTCGAGAAGAGCTGGAACGACTCGAGCTTGTAGATGAGCAATGGATCCTTCTGCTCGTATGTAGCATTCTGCACGCTCTGTCGCAAGTCGTCCATCTCGCGAAGGTGTTCACGCCATGCGTCGTCGATAGTGGTAAAGAGAGCCACCTTGGCAAACATACGATATATCTCGAGGCCATCGGTCTCCTTGCACTTACCCAACTCCACAGGCACAGAGAAGCGCAAGCGACCATCGGTGATAGGGAATGCGATGCGCATATCCATGTGGTCAGCACGCTCAGCGTAGATACGCTCCATTGTTGGGCGTACGGTGTCGGCAATCATCTTTGCCTTACGCTCGTAGTATGCTGTGAGGTCGGCAACGATTGTCTCCACAAGGTCGCGTGGCTTCATCTTGTTGTACTGCTCCTCGCTGATAGATAGGTCGAGTGCCACCTCGCGCATAAGCTCGAACTTGAAGTCCTCATATGTGCTGCCCTCGTTGTTCTCAACAAACTTCTGAGCGTAGTCATATCGCAAGTTGTTCATGTCGATATCGAGGCTCTCGCCATAGAGCGCATGGCGACGACGTGTGTAGATAACCTCACGCTGTGAGTTCATAACATCGTCATACTCCAACAGACGCTTACGCACACCGAAGTTATTCTCCTCGACCTTCTTCTGAGCACGCTCGATAGCCTTCGACATCATGCCTGCCTGGATTACTTCACCCTCCTTAAGACCCATCTTGTCCATCATAGAGGCGATACGGTCCGAGCCGAAGAGGCGCATGAGCTTATCCTCGAGAGATACGAAGAACTGTGATGAACCGGGGTCACCCTGACGACCTGCACGACCACGCAACTGACGATCTACACGACGGCTCTCGTGACGCTCTGTACCGATGATAGCCAAACCACCACGCTCCTTAACCTCCTGCGAAAGTTTGATATCGGTACCACGACCCGCCATGTTTGTAGCGATGGTCACCTGACCACTATGACCCGCCTCAGCGACAATCTGTGCCTCGAGGGCGTGCTGCTTGGCGTTCAATACGTTGTGCTTGATACCACGGAGCTTGAGCATACGGCTCAACAACTCCGAAATCTCCACCGAGGTAGTACCCACCAATACTGGGCGGCCCTCAGCCACGAGACGCTCAATCTCTGCGATAACGGCGTTATACTTCTCGCGCTCAGTCTTATATACGAGGTCGTCGCGGTCATCGCGAATAACCTTCTTGTTTGTAGGAATAACAACCACATCGAGCTTGTAGATGCTCCAGAACTCCGATGCCTCAGTCTCGGCAGTACCTGTCATACCTGCGAGCTTGTGGTACATACGGAAGTAGTTCTGCAAGGTGATTGTCGCGAATGTCTGCGTAGCATCCTCCACCTTAACATTCTCCTTAGCCTCGATAGCCTGGTGAAGACCATCCGAGTAGCGACGGCCCTCCATGATACGACCTGTCTGCTCATCTACAATCTTAACCTTGTTGTCGATAAGTACATACTCCACCTCCTTCTCGAACATGAAGTATGCCTTGAGCAACTGGTTCATAGTGTGCACACGCTCAGCCTTGATTGCGTAGTCCGAGATGAGAGCATCCTTCTCCTTTGCACGCTCCTCAGCCGAGAGCTGCGAGTGGTCAATCTCTGCCACACGAGCGCCGATGTCGGGCAACACGAAGAAGCCCTCCTCGCCAAAGCGCTTTGATGCAACCTCATGGCCCTTATCTGTGAGGATGAGCGAGTTCATCTTCTCGTCGTGTACAACGAAGTTATCGTCAGTAATCTCAGGCATACGCTTCTCGTTGTCCTGCATGTAGAAGTTCTCGGTCTTCTGCAAGAGTACCTTCACGCCAGGCTCCGAGAGGAACTTGATAAGTGCCTTATACTTTGGCATCGCCTTGTGGGCACGCAACAGCAGCTTACCAGCCTCCTCGTGGTTACCCTCGTTGTAGAGACGCTTAGCCTCGGCAACATCCGCTGACGACATCTTGCTCTGCAAGTCGTAGATATACTTTGCTGCGGGCTGATACTCTGCAAAGAGCTGATCGCCACTCTTGGGCACAGGACCAGAGATAATCAATGGAGTACGTGCATCGTCGATAAGCACAGAGTCCACCTCATCGACAATTGCGAAGTGGTGCTTGCGCTGCACGAGGTCCTTGGGCGCATTTGCCATGTTGTCACGCAAGTAGTCGAAACCGAACTCGTTGTTGGTACCGAATGTGATATCGGCCATGTATGCCTTGCGGCGCTCCGCAGAGTTGGGGCGAGTGTTGTCGATGCAAGCCACCGAGAGACCATGGAACTGATACATAGGCCCCATCCACTCGGCATCACGACGTGCAAGGTAGTCGTTCACTGTAACTACATGCACACCCTTATGAGCCAAGGCATTGAGGAATACAGGGAGTGTTGCCACGAGGGTCTTACCCTCACCCGTAGCCATCTCGGCAATGCGACCCTTATGCAATACCACACCACCAAAGAGCTGTACATCGTAGTGTACCATATCCCACTTGATGACGTTACCACCGGCAGTCCACTGGCTGCTGTAAATCGCCTTATCACCCTCGATGCGCACCAAGTCCTGACGCTCGGCAGCGAGGTTACGGTCGAAGTCGTTAGCAGTTACCACCACCTCGTCGTTCTCGGCAAAGCGGCGTGCCGTATCCTTCATGATGGCGAAAGCATCGGGGAGTATCTCCTCGAGTCGCTTCTCGATGTTCTCGTCGATGCGCTTTGTGAGCATCTCGATTTCGCTTGAGAGGCGCTCTTTCTCCTTGAGGGTTGTTGAGGGACTCTCGAGCAACTCCTTATTCTTTACTATTGAGGCCTCATCCTCTGCGATAAAGTCAGTGATTGACCTGCTCAACGCCTGTGAGCGAGCACGCAACTCATCGTTTGAGAGTTGCTGGATTGAGGGATAGATAGCCTTAATCTTCTCAACGTAGGGGATAATCTCCTTACGATCTTTGTCGGCCTTTGAGCCGAAGAATAGCTTAATTACTTTTGATAAAACATCCATATCTTACTGTTTGTTATTTTCGTAGCGGTAACACCCTTTGTGGGCATATATCTAATGCACGTACGCGCGCGACGCACATATAACGCACAAAGATATAAAAAAATATTCAAACAGCAAACAAGATATCGTGCTATTTGCTCTTTTTCGACACATTATCCGCTACTTGCATGCGACATATCTGTATGCGGCAATAGCAATTGCGTAATCGTAGCGTGCCTCAATGGCGTTGGTATATATCTGCAACCAGCTCAACTGCGCCTGCAAGACATCCAATACCGTAGCAAGACCCTCGTGGTAGGAGTAGGTGCTTATGGTGAGGTTCTCGGATGCTATTTCAAGATTCTGCTCTATCGCCTGCACCCTATTGCGTGTGGCGCAGAGGTTCGTCCACGTGTCGCTCTCGTCAAGCGTTATGCGGTCCACAATCCCATCCAAGGCATTCACCTTTCGCAGATAGTCGCTACGCGCCGCAGAGACCACATGCTTGCGCTGACCAAAGTGATAGATGGGCGTAGAGAATGACAGCAACGCTCCACCATCGAGGTGCATTCCTCCACCCTTGACATGTGGCGTAGATGGCTGTAAAAGACCATAGACACCAACCTCTATCTGTGGAAGAAACTTCGCACGTGCCGCACGAATACCCCAGAAGGCATCATCCATAGCCAAATGAGAGGCTTTGTAATCGGGGTGACGATCCAGAATATCGGCAACACTCTCACGCAAAGGCATATCAGCATCTGCAAATATCGACTCGGTTAGCGTCACCGAGGTCATTGGCTCCGCACCGACAAGCGTATTGAAGTTATGCAGTGCTATATCGCGTCTCTGCTGCGCCGCCGAGAGTTGATACTCTGCGTCACTCAGGCGCGACTCCACTTGCAGGAGATCACTCTTCGAGATGTAACCCTCACCATATCGCTCCGCCACAACACTGCGCAACGAGCCAACGATGCTCACATAGTTCTCCATAGCATCGAGGTACCCCTCGGCACGCGAGAGCGACCAGTATGCGACCTCAGCTGTATAGCGCACAAATAACTGCGTAGTTTCATGGTCAAGCTCCGCAATATCGTAAGCCAGCTCCGCCCTCTTTGCCGCAGCACGCACTGCGCCACCACGAAATATCGGCTGCGAGAGATCCAGCCGTGTAAGCCAGTTCCAGCGACGACCGATAGCAGGATTACGCATGTCGATATTCATCTCACGAACGAGGTCAAACATGGGTAGATAGTCCCTTTTTGCCGCCAACTCTTTCTCTCTTGCTCCCTGCATAGCGAGGCTTTTATCTTCGAGATCATGGCTATAAGTAAGCACCCTGTCGATGTAGTGATCAAGCGTGATTTGCGCATGAACAACACATGGAGCAACGGTTAATATAAGACATATCAGTACTCTGCGTATCATAGTTTTATGCGATAGAATAGTGAATAGACAACAGGAAGCACAACCAATACCATAAGCATTGCCACGAAGAGTCCTCCCATGATTGTTGCCGCCATACTTCCGAACATCGAATCAGCAAGAAGGGGCACCATACCTAGTATCGTGGTCATAGAGGCTGCAATAACGGGAATAAAGCGATCCGTGGCAGCCTCGATAACTGCCCTATGAGGCTCGTAGCCATCCTCTCGCAACTCTCTGATGCGAGCAACAAGAATGACGGCATTCTTGATGTTCATGCCTACAAGGCCAAGCAGACCAAGCAGCGAGAAGAAGTCGAACATCTTACCCGTGACACCCAACCCCAGCACCACACCTATAAAGATGAGGGGTACGGTGACAAGCACAACGATAGGGTCGCGCAGATTACCAAAGAGCAGTAACAGCGTAATAAAGATAAGGAGCAGCGCTGTAGGCAACTGACTAAAGAGGGCATCGTTAGACTCCTCTCTACTCTCCTCTTCGCCGAACAGCTCCATGCGATAGCCATCAGGGATAGCAACCCTCTCTTTCACCTCCTTGCTAAGTTCAGTAAGCAGCGAGATAGCGTTAACACCACGCACGGGGTCACACTGCGCCCTCATCACCCTCTCACCATCCACACGACGAATAACCGAGGGTACAAAGCCAAAGTCGAAGCCCGAGGATGCCTGCTCTATGGAGTAACTACGTCCCGAGCGCGAGAATAGGGGCATGGTGGAGAGTGCTGCAAGTGCGTTATCGGCGAGAGGCTCCGAGCGCAGAAGTATGGGCATCGACATATCACCCTCGCGGTAGGTGGCAATGGGGAGTCCTGATGTGGATATTTCCAACGATGCCACCATGGCACTACGCCCAACACCGAGACGCTGTGCCTTGATTTGCGAGTAGCGAGGCTTCCACTGAGCAACTCTGTTTCCCCAGTTATTACGTACGTTACGTGCAGAGGAATTGTCCTCTAAAATTACCATGGCATCGCGCGTAAGACGGCTGAGAGTGTCGATATTCTCACCCACAAAGCCTATCTCAATCGTAGCCTCGGGAACGGGCGAGAGCCTGAATAGCGACGAGCGCAGCCACACATCGGGGATATTGTCAGCCACCCACTCATCGAAGTGCTCCTCGACATCAGCTGTAGCATCAGCGTCATACAACTCGACAAGTATATTGCCATAGTTGGAGCGACCCGCATAGCTGCCGCTTGCAAGGTAGTAACGCGGAGGAGTACCACCCGCCGTAGTGGATACGTGCTTGACTTCAGGCTGACGCAAGAGCCAACTACTGAGGCTGTCGAGACGTGCAGAGGTTGCCGATATATCGAAGCCATCGGGGAGGATAACATCTGCCCTGAAGTAGGGTTTTGATAGCTGCGGAAAGAAGTTCTGCGGCATACGACCCATTGCCCACAACGACAGAGCAAATAGCAGCAGCACAACACACAACGCAGACCACCTAAAGCGTAACATAAGTTCCACCGTGTTACGAAACCACCCAAGATGCTTTCGTGTGCTACTATCTTTAACGCCACGGAGCAGGTTCATGCTCATAACGGGCACCTGTGTAAGCGCGAGCACCCAGCTTGCTAGGAGCGAGAGGGCTATAACAACAAATAGAGGACGTATAATCTCAGCGACAGAGGAGGGTGCAAGTTCGAGTGGCAGGAACGAGAATATGGCTATAAGCGTGGCGGCAAGCAGACCAAAGGCGGGACGCGAAGCACCCGTGATGGCGGCATTGTATAGCGGAACACCATGCGCAGAGAGGGTACGTGTGTTGTCAACAACCACGATAGCATTATCTACAAGCATGCCCATGGCAATGATAAATCCTGCGAGCGACGTTCGGTTCAGCCCCTCACCAATAGCAAGCATTGCAACAAGAGTTGCACCAATAGCAAAGAGCAGTGACGAGCCCACAATAACACCCGAACGCCACCCCATCACCAACATAACGAGCAGAATGACAATGGCGACCGACTCGGCAAGGTTGGCCAGGAAGTCGTAGTTCGCCTTGCGAGCAATCTCATTCTCGGGATAAATGGTAACAAGTTCCAGCCCAGCGGGGAGCTCACTCCGCACAACATCAAGGATACTATCTACCCTATCACCCACAGCGACAATATCGAGATTGGGATTTGTAGCAACGGCAATAGCCACAGCATCTTCGCCATCGACCTTCACGATATACGATGCAGGTTCACGATAGGCACGACGCACCTCAGCGACATCACCCAAGCGGTACTGCTTACCATCATCGGCCATAAGCAACTGATTTTCAATATCTGCAATCGAGGAGTAGGCAGTTCCCTCGGAGAGCTCTATAATCATCTCATCAGCACGCCTCACACCTAGTCCCACAACCTCATTCTGACTCGATATGGCTTGCGAGATAGCCTCGGGACGAAGGTCAAAGGCCGACAGCGTTGAGGGGCTGATTACAATGCTTACCTCCATAGGCTGTTCACCCGCGAGCAACACCTTTTCCACGCCATACACAGCATATAGTCGAGTCTCGACACGCCGAGCATAATCACGCAACTCTTCCATAGTATAGCCACCATCAGACTTAATGGCATAATAGAGACCATAGACATCGCCAAAATCGTCGGCAACATCTATCGTGGTAACACCTTCGGGTAACTCCGTGCGCACATCATCAATCTTACGGCGCAGCTCATCCCATAGTTGAGGTATTGTCTTTGCCTTCGTATCGGGCTGCAGCTCCACAATCATGCGGAGATAGCCAAAGTGAGCCTCGGAGGTTATCTTATCGACGGATGTGAGGGTGCGGAACTTACGCTCCATAGGCACAGCGACCAGCTGTTCCACCTCCTCGGGCGTAGCACCCGGGTAGTAACATGTGACTACCGCGCTCTTAATCTTGAATGTAGAGTCCTCGCGCTTGCCAAGGTGTACAAAGGCGTAGATACCACCCAACAGAGCAACAGCAAGGAAAAAGCCTACAACCGAAGGATTGCGCAATGATAAACGAGTGATATTTAGTGACATAGCTCTATCATTTTAATCAACAACCACTCTAACACTCTCACCCTCAGTGAGCTTATACACTCCAGCGACAACAACACGCTCGCCTACATCAACACCATCCACAACTACCACATCACCACTTCCACTGAGTTCACCAAGGGTCACTCGGCGACGCTCTACACAGTCATCATCATTAACTATCCACACACTGTCATAACTGCCCACGGGGGCATAGATTGCCGTTAGCGGCAGTGCAACCGCATGCCTATTCCTCTCCGCAACCGAGACAATGGCTATACAGGTCATACCTGGTGAGATAGTGTAGCGTGCGCGGTCCACATCCGTAAGGCGCAGAGAGACGGGAAAGCCCAGAGCATCACTCGAGGTGCGGGCATAGCTCTTGATAGCGGCATCGAAGTAGGTGTTGGGGTAGGCATCGAACAATACCTTAAAGTGTGTGGTGGGGAGCGAGAGTTCCGAGATAAGACCTTCGGGGGCAGTGAAGCCCACGCTGTTACTCTCGGGCTTTACAAGTCGCAGGATGGTCTCACCCGAGGCTACTCGCTGGTAGGTATCGACAGCTACATACTCCACAACGCCATTAAACGGCGCGGTGATGCGGGTCTCCTCGAGCGTCTGCTCAGCATTCTCATACGCAACAGTTGCTTGGGCAACGATATTTTGCAGCGATTCGACCTCCTGCTCCGAGATAGCATTATGTGCAAGGAGTCGCTCGGCACGTTTCAGGCGAGAGAGAGCCTCGTCGTATGCCGCCCTTGCAGCAGAGAGCTGCAACTCCTCATCACGTGAGTCGAGGCGTGCAAGGAGCATACCCTCGCTGACGTTCATACCCTTGGCTATGGGCAGGTCAACAACACGCCCCGAGAGCTTGAAGGCGAGGTTAACAGCGTCGTCAGCTATTGAGAGGGCAGCAAAGTCACGCGTGACAGCGTGCAGAGGCTTGGCAACTACGCACTTGACGGGTTGCACAGCACGATTGGGTCGCGCACCACCACCGTGACACGCCACCACAAGAAGGAATAATAATGTTAGGAGTCTGTATCGCATAGCAACATGAGTTTGCTACTATGCGGGGCAATTACCTTGCCATTAGATATCTCTGATGTCGGCTTTATAATCTATGACACCGTCATTGATGACTACAACGCCTACATCGGCACGCATCATAGAGCGCAGGGTCATGGCATCAACATTGTGTACCTCACGACCAAGACGGCGCGACACGAATGCTCTGTCAGAGGCAGTAAGGACGACAACCGCATGCTCGGGATAGGCCTCAAAGAGACGCTCCACATATTGCAGGCGCGTACCATTGAGGGCCTCGACATCATTGACACATAGCCATGCCACACGCCCACCTCTGCTCAGCAGTTCGAGTGACAGATCCTCGCCATCATTATTGTAGATTGCGAAATCTGCAAACTCACCCTCGCTATTTCGAGTGGTCACAGTGCGGGCATCGACATACTCGATATCGGGGTTTATCCAGCACGCAGTATCATCTGCGGGAAACTCAAGAGTCTCACCTGTTGCAATATCCTTGAATATAAGAATACTCTTTACATCATCCGACTCTCGCTCGCCAGCAACAGCCGTACGAAGATCAACATCAACCTTATAGGAGAGGAAATCGACAAGCGGAAGGTAACGCAGTGAGTAGAGATTGACAACAAGTGGTAGTGCCACAGCGGCAACAACCACGACAACTACCCTACTCCACGCATGAGGTCTATCCTCGGTGTTACGCAATAGCCAAACAGCAACTGTGAGCAGCACGACATTCTTGGCAAAGGTCTGCCATGGAGTGAGCTTAACAGCATCACCAAAGCAGCCACAATCACCAATAGGTAGTACAGTGGCACTCAGCAACGTAACAACAGTAAAGATGAATAGTAAGATGGTGGCAGAGAGCGTAACATACTTACGCAACACACCAATAATAAGCAATATACCAAGCATAACTTCCAGCGTTGCAAGAAGCACTGCAATGGGTAGTGCGAGATAGAGAATCGCCTCCAGAGAGTAGGTGGCGAGATATTTTTCAACGAAGATAGAGGTGCCAACAGGGTCAACACACTTGACCAGTCCCGAGAAGACAAAGACTCCTCCGAGCAGCCAGCGTAACGCAAACTGTGATATATGCTTGAGGTTGATGTTCACACTACTGGGCAATTAGAGGTGCTACATGGTGCATGATACGCTCGTATATCTCCTCGGGTGATGCCATAGCACCCTCAGCAGTTGAGCAGTCAACAACCTTGATGTCGTCGGAGCATGAGGCAGCCTCCAGATAGACCTCACGCACACGACGCTGAAGGTCAAGCGATGCCTCATGAATATCCTTACCGCCCTGTAAATATGAACGGTCATCACCCTCACGGGTCTCCGAGAGCTTACGCTCGGTGAACGAGAAGGGAACGTCGAGGAACAACGACACATCGGGTCGTGGGATGGCAAACTCCTCAAACTCGGTACGCAGAATCCACTCACGAAGTGCGTCGCGCTCCTTGCCAGCAGGCAGTTTGGCACACTGATAACCGATATTGGAATAGACATACCTATCAACGATAACCACCTTACCCTCCGCGAGCCAGCCGTTGATGGTCTTGGCAGCATCGGCTCTATCACCAGCATACAGCAGCGCCACAAGGTAGGGGTTTACACCCTCGACAGTGCCAAGGTCGCCACGCAGAAAGCGTGCGATAAGGTCGCCATAGACAGGAGCATCGAAGCGTGGAAAGTGCAGATACTCAGTAGCGACACCGCGCTGGTTGAACATCTCCTTGAGTTTGGTTATCTGTGTTGACTTGCCCGCTCCGTCAAGTCCCTCCAAAACGATAAACATCGTAAATTTGTGTTTAGTGATTAGTATTAGCGAAGCATCATCACCGCGCGCTCGACACCTTTGGCAAGTGCTTCGACCTCCTCCATGGTGTTGTACATACCGATAGAGGCACGACACATACCCGTAACACCATAGTGTGTCATAACAGGCTCTGCGCAGTGGTGACCTGTGCGGATGGCGATGCCGAGTTTATCGAGAATCATACCCACATCGTAGGGGTGTGTACCCTCCACCGTGAACGACACCAAGGGGCACTTATGTGCCGCCTTACCATAGATACGCAAGCCCTCAATCTGCTCCAAGCGCTCGGTTGCTGCACGCAGAAGCATCTGCTCATGCTCCTCGATGGCTGCCATGCCGATGCTATCCACATAGTCGATAGCCGTACCAAGTGCCACAGCGCCAATAAAGTTGGATGTTCCCGCCTCATACTTAAGTGGTAGTGGTGCGTATGTTGTCTTAGCAAAGGTAACCTTATCGACCATATCGCCGCCACCCATAAATGGGGGCATAGCCTCCAATAGTTCCTTGCGACCATACAATACGCCGATACCCGTAGGGGCATAGAGCTTATGACCTGACAAGGCATAGAAGTCGTAGCCACGCTCGGCGACTCTGCCACCACCATGCACGATACCCTGACAGCCATCAACCATAACAACAGCACCCACAGCGTGAGCCTTAGCGATGATGGAGTCGAGATCGGGGCAAGTACCAAGAGTATTTGATGCCTCCGTTACAGCGACAAGCTTTGTGCGCTCATCTATGAGGCTATCCAACTGCTCCATGCATAGCTCGCCATTCTCGTTGAAAGGTAGCATGCGCAACTCGGCACCATGGCGCATAGCCGCCAACTGCCAAGGCACGATGTTGGAGTGGTGCTCCATCTCGCTTACGACGATGTTATCACCCGCCCTGAGGAAACGCTCGCTCCATGCGTATGCAACGAGGTTGATGCTTGCCGTAGCACCCGACGTAAAGACAACCTCCTCGCGGTGCTCCGCGCCAATAAACTGACGGACACGCTCACGCGCCAGCTCGTACATATCGGTCATACGACCCGAGAGGTGGTGAACACCGCGGTGGATGTTGGCGTTGTAGTGGCGCATAAGCTCATCCACCTTCTCGATTACCGCCATGGGCTTCTGTGCCGTAGCTCCCGAGTCGAAATAGACCAAGGGGCGATTGTTGACAGTGCGCGAGAGGATGGGGAAGTCTGCGCGTATCTTATTGATGTCGAAAGACATAGCTTATAGGCTATTGAGTTTTGTATTGATAACCTCCATGAGCTCCTCCGCAAGGCTCTCAATGGCGGTGTGCATGGCTACATCCTGCACGAAGCCCTCAATCTGAAGGCGCTTTGCCTGTGCGGTGCTAAGGCCACGCTGACGCATATACAGGATGGCATCGCTATCCATCTGACCTACCGTAGCACCATGGCTACACTTAACATCGTCGGCATAGATCTCCAACTGAGGCAGTGTCTCGATGCGAGCCTCACCAATGGTTACGTTGCGGCTCGACTGCACAGAGTCGGTATGCTGCGCTCCAGGGGCTACATATACAAGACCCGAGAAGCTACCATGTGCCTTATCTGCCGCCACACCCTTAACCGATGTATGCGACGTACACTCCGCAGCCATGTGGTTTACATCTACCGTAACGCTACCCTGCTCCTCGCCAACAAGGATGAAGCAACCATTGTGCTTAAACGATGCGCCCTCCTCTACGAGGCTCGCAGCAACGCGCACATCAGATGGCGAAACAACAATCTGTGTTACAACACACTCAGCAGCCTTACCTACAGCAATGCTTAACTGCATGGCAGAGCGCTCGGCAACGACCTCCACAATGCGAAGCACAGCACCTGCGCGGACATCAATGTCGATGTTCGTGGCCTTATCACCATCCACGAGGAGCAACTCCACGGTAGCACCCTCGGCGATGGTTATATCTCTATCGGCATCGGCACGCAGCACCCAGCGACCCGATTCGGTGCAACAACCTGCGGGGATAGGATTAGCGGCAAAGGCCTGAATAATACGCTCGGTCATGGCTACTCCTCCTTATAGTCGTTAATAAGCCAGTCGTAACCCTCCTTCTCAAGTTTGAGAGCGAGTGTCTTGTCGCCTGTGTAGATGATGCGACCCTTGTAGAGCACGTGAACGTAGTCGGGCACGATGTAGTCCAACAAACGCTGGTAGTGTGTGATGACTACTGTAGCGTTATCCTCGCGCTTGAGGCGTGTTACACCCGTGGCCACGATGCGCAATGCGTCGATATCGAGACCTGAGTCTGTCTCATCGAGGATTGCGAGCTTGGGGTCGAGCATAGCCATCTGGAAGATCTCGTTCTTCTTCTTCTCGCCACCTGAGAAACCCTCGTTTACGGCACGCGAAGTGAGCTTCGAGTCGAGCTCCACGATGGCGCTCTTCTCCTTCATCATCTTGAGGTACTCAGCCGCAGTAAGAGGCTCGAGGCCACGATACTTACGCTGCTCGTTTACAGCAATCTTCATGAAGTTAGCCATAGATACACCTGGTATCTCCACGGGGTACTGGAAGCCGAGGAACAAGCCCTTGCGTGAGCGCTCCTCGATTGGAAGGTCGAGGAGGTTCTCACCCTCAAACTCCACCTTACCCTCGGTCACGGTGAACTTCTCGTTACCCGCCAATACCGAAGCAAGCGTTGACTTACCCGAGCCATTAGGGCCCATGATAGCGTGTACCTCGCCAGCCTTAACCTCGAGGTTTATACCCTTCAAAATCTCCTTATCGCCAACTTTAGCGTGCAGATTTTCAACCTTTAACATATATATATTTATTTTATTATTACTTAATTAATTAGGGAGTATAGTGAATTTAATGAATTTAGCCTACTCACCCCCATTACTAATTTCTAATTAACCGTTATCCCACGCTGCCCTCCAACGAGATAGCCAAGAGCTTCTGAGCCTCCACAGCGAACTCCATAGGCAACTTTGCCAACACCTCGCGGGCGTAACCATTCACGATAAGACCCACAGCATCCTCGGTTGACAAGCCGCGCTGGTTGCAGTATAAGAGCTGCTCCTCAGAAATCTTCGATGTCGTAGCCTCATGCTCAAGCACCGCAGAGGGATTGAACGAGTCGATAACGGGGAAGGTGTGTGCACCACACTTATCGCCAATGAGCAACGAGTCACACTGCGAGTAGTTACGAGCATTGTCCGCACCCTTAGCCACACGCACAAGACCACGGTAGGCATTCTGCGACCTACCCGCCGAGATACCCTTTGACACGATGCGTGAACGTGTATTCTTACCGAGGTGAATCATCTTGGTACCAGTATCTGCCTGCTGATAGTTGTTGGTCATAGCCACAGAATAGAACTCACCTGACGAGTTGTCGCCCGCAAGCACACAGCTGGGGTATTTCCATGTTATTGCCGAACCTGTCTCTACCTGAGTCCACGACAGGTGGGCACCCTCACGACAGATACCGCGCTTGGTAACGAAGTTATAGATACCACCCTTACCATCCTTATCGCCTGGATACCAATTCTGTACGGTAGAGTACTTGACATCGGCATCCCTCTCCACGACAATCTCCACAACGGCAGCGTGCAACTGATTTTCATCGCGGCGGGGCGCTGTACAACCCTCAAGGTAGCTCACATACGAGCCCTCATCCGCCACGATAAGCGTGCGCTCAAACTGACCCGTACCCTCGGCATTGATGCGGAAGTAGGTCGAAAGCTCCATGGGGCAGCGCACACCCTTGGGGATGTAGCAGAACGAGCCGTCAGAGAATACTGCAGCGTTGAGTGCTGCATAGAAGTTATCAGTATATGGCACTACCGAACCGAGGTACTTCTTAATCAACTCGGGATGCTCCTTAATGGCCTCCGAGATTGAGCAGAAGATGATACCCTTCTCGGCCAATGTATCGCGGAATGTTGTCTTCACCGACACTGAGTCCATCACGGCATCCACCGCAACACCCGCCAAAGCCATCTGCTCCTCGAGTGGAATACCGAGCTTGTCGAACGTACGCTTAAGTTCGGGATCTACCTCGTCCATAGAGTTGAGCTGCTTCTTGGGCTTGGGCGCAGCGTAGTAGATGACATCCTGGAAGTCAATTTCAGGAATATCAAGGTGCGCCCAGTTGGGGTGCTCAAGCGTAAGCCAGTGGCGATATGCCTTAAGTCGGCGCTCCAACATCCACTCAGGTTCGCCCTTCTTCTGGGATATCAGGCGAATGACATCCTCATTAAGACCTTTACCAATGGTATCGGTCTCGATGTCTGTTACGAAACCATACTTATATTCGCTGGTTTCAAGGTTTTCGAGTATATTTTGTGTATCCTTTTCCATCATATTATGTTTAGCTTGCAAAAGTAACAAAAACTATTCACAAAGTCAAAATTTTAGCCATCTTTATTTTTTATATAGGTATAAATAGTGGTTATATAAAAATCGACAAAGGAGACCTCGCAGTAGAGATAAGGAACAAAACATATAACGAAAACTCCACACCTGCACACATAAAAAAACCACCAAGAAAATGGTGGTTTTTAATTACTAAGTTGCCTTAAGGCTATTTGAAGCTAACAAGTGACTCACCTGTCATTTCCGCAGGCTTTGGCAAGCCCATAAGGTCGAGAACCGTAGGTGCAACATCTGCAAGGATACCATCCTTAACGCTCGCTACGCGCTCCGATACCACAACGATGGGCACGGGGTTGAGTGAGTGAGCAGTGTTTGGTGTGCCATCAGCATTGACAGCATTGTCGGCATTACCATGGTCGGCAATCTGAACAACCTCATAGCCATTAGCCTTTGCAGCCTCCACAACATCCTTAACACACTCATCCACAGCCTTTACTGCCTTCTCGATAGCCTCGTACACACCTGTGTGACCAACCATGTCGCCATTAGCGAAGTTGAGACAGATGAAGTCGTACTTCTGCTCGCCAAGAGCCTCCACAAGCTTATCCTTAACCTCGTATGCCGACATCTCGGGCTGTAGGTCGTAGGTAGCAACCTTGGGCGATGCTACGAGGATGCGATCCTCGTTAGCAAACTCCTCCTCGCGGCCACCATTAAGGAAGAATGTAACGTGTGCATATTTTTCTGTCTCGGCAATACGCAACTGCTTCAAGCCCTGTGCAGCGATGTACTCACCGATGGTATTAGCCACATTCTCCTTGTCGAAGAGGATGTGCAAGCCCTGGAACTTAGCATCGTATGGAGTCATGCAGCAGTAGTACAAAGGCATGGTGTGCATACCCTCCTCAGGCATATCCTGCTGTGTGAGCACGATAGTAAGCTCCTTGGCGCGGTCGTTTCGATAGTTGAAGAAGATAACAACGTCGTTAGGCTTAATTGTGCCAATGGTGTTACCCTCAGCATCTACATTCACAATAGGCAACACGAACTCATCGGTCACACCATTATCATACGATGCCTGCATAGCTGCAACCATATCCGACGACTTCTCGCCCACGCCATTCACAAGCTGGTCGTAGGCAATCTTAACACGCTCCCAGCGCTTGTCGCGGTCCATAGCATAGTAGCGACCAATGATAGATGCAATCTTACCTGTAGATGTCGCCATGTGCTTCTCCAAAGCCTCTATAAAGCCCTTACCACTGCGAGGGTCGGTGTCACGACCATCCATAAAACAGTGTACATAGGTATTCTCAATGCCGTAGTGCTTAGAGATATCACACAATTTGAAGAGGTGGTCGAGTGATGAGTGCACACCACCATCCGACACCAAGCCCATGAAGTGCACGTTCACACCGTTAGCCTTGGCATACTCAAAGGCCTTGACTACCTCCTTATTCTCGAGGATAGAGTTGTCACGGCATGCGCGGTTAATCTTCACAAGATCCTGATATACCACACGACCTGCACCAATATTAAGGTGACCTACCTCCGAGTTACCCATCTGACCCTCGGGCAAACCTACGTTCTCACCGTCGGTCTTAAGCTCGGCATGCGGATACTGCGCAGTCATTGCGTTGATGTACTCTGGATTTGTCGAGTAAATGACATCCGACTTTGTGTGGTCGCCATTACCCCAACCATCCAAAATCATCAACAATACTTTATTGCTCATAATATTATATCCTGTTATTTTATTCGTTACTTTACCTTCTCCATGATAATCTCAACAGCCTTATCCACTGCCGCCTGCAAGCCATCAGGGTTCTTACCACCCGCAGTAGCGTAGTGCTTCTGGCCACCACCGCCACCATTCATAAGCTTCGCAGCCTCGCGAACCGTAGTACCAGCATCAACACCCATTGCAACCATATCGTCCGAGAGCATGATGTTGAGTGTAGGCTTGCCATCAGAGAGGTTACCAACGACCATCACCAGCTTCTCCGCTACGCGCTGACGCAAAGCGAATGCCAAATCCTTCATCACCTCAGATGGATACTTCGCAATGTGAGAGATGAGCTTAACGCCATCGCGCATTGGAGTATTCTCTGCCAGGCCATCAGCAATAGCAGCGACCTTCTCCTTGCGCATCTCCTCAATCTCACGAGTGAGGGCATCGTTCGACTCAATCATCTTCTCGATAGCCTGAACAACCTTAGGATTGCGGACAATTTGCTCGATTGATGAAATCATATCCTGAGCACCATATACAAGAGCCTCAGCACCCTCACCTGTAGTAGCCTCGATACGGCGTACACCAGCCGAGATAGCGCTCTCGCTTGTGATCTTGAACAGACCAAGGTTACCAGTAGCCGAAGCGTGTGTACCACCACAAAGCTCAGTCGAAGGACCAAAGTTTACGATGCGCACCTTGTCGCCATATTTCTCACCAAATAGCATGATAGCACCTGCAGCCTCAGCCTCGGCCATCGTAGCCTCGCGGTTCTCAACCAATGGGTAGTTAGCACGGATAAGCTTGTTCACGAGACGCTCAACCTCGCGCAACTCCTCTGCTGTCACCTTCTGGAAGTGAGAGAAGTCGAAGCGCAAGCCCATAGGACTTACCATAGAACCCTTCTGCTCAACGTGTGAGCCGAGCACAGTGCGCAATACGTAGTCCACAAGGTGGGTTGCAGTGTGGTTATTAGCAGCCTTTGTACGTGCATCGGCATTTACAACAGCGCGGAACGATGCCTCTGGATTTTCGGGCAACTGCTTAGCGATGTGGATGATAAGACCGTTCTCCTTCTCTGTTGCTACAATCTCAATCTTCTCGTTTGCGCTCTCAATGTAACCGATATCACCAATCTGACCACCAGAGTTACCATAGAAAGGAGTGTGGTCGAATACGAGCTGATATGTAGTAGCGGTCTTTGTCTTCACACGGCGGTAGCGAGCGATGCGGATATCCGACTCAAGTGTGTCGTAACCCACGAATGTACTCTCAGCGATAGGCATAATCTCCTGCCAGTCGTCGATATCCTGCTGTGCAGCGTTGCGTGAACGCTCCTTCTGCACCTGAAGCTCCTTCTCGAACTCCTCGATATCTACCTCTACACCCTGCTCCTTAGCAATAAGCTCAGTAAGGTCGATAGGGAAACCGTATGTGTCATACAACACGAAGGCATCCTTACCCGAAATCTTGCCGTTTGCGCTCTTCTTAATCACACCTTCCAAAAGGTTGATACCTGTAGCCAAGGTACGGAGGAATGATGCCTCCTCCTCCTCGATTACGCGCTCGATGAGTGTCTGCTGTGCAACGAGCTCGGGGAACTGATGACCCATCTGCTTAACAAGACCATCCACCAACTTACAGATGAATGGCTCATTGAAGCCAAGGTATGTATAGCCATAACGTACCGCACGACGCAAGATACGACGGATAACATAACCAGCCTTAGCATTTGCGGGCAACTGACCATCAGCGATAGAGAACGAGATAGCACGCAAGTGGTCAGCGATTACACGCATAGCTACGTCACACTTCTCATCCTTGCCATACTCCTTACCCGAGAGTGCAGCAATGCGAGCGATGGTTGGCTGGAACACGTCTGTATCGTAGTTCGACTTCTTGCCCTGCAAAATCATACAGAGACGCTCGAAGCCCATACCTGTATCTACGTTCTTTGCTGGAAGTGGCTCTAACGAGCCATTAGCCTTGCGGTTGAACTGCATGAACACA
>JAEIGA010001639.1_pt1 | contig 35159 bp, 20 predicted proteins | sample 9270691 | NCBI WGS metagenome assembly JAEIGA01 (sample SAMN17057246, study PRJNA624740) | gut metagenome | biome: biome; isolation source: fecal sample | host: Bos grunniens | place: China: Xizang | collected 2019
TATAAACTGACAAATGGCGAGGGTGTTAGTTATGTGAAGTCTGGTATAGTTAAAGGGACCACAGCAATTAACTGTATAAACCAAATATATAAAGATAACCCACAAATTACAGGAGTTTATAAATATGAAATAAATAATACATATGTAAGTAGGGATAATTGGTCTACAATACTTGAAGAACATAGGGATGCGTGGTCAGATAGACTTATGCGAAATGACAATAAGATTTATGACGGCGAAATTTTGTATGGTTATAGTGTTATCAGAAACGAGGCTACCAATACTGAATTATATAAAATATATTTAAATTTGGTTAAGGTTTCTAAATTTACAGACCAAGAGTTGGCGGTAATATCTATAAATCCAAACACTTTAACATTTGAGAAAGATGGTGGCACACAAACCATTGCGATATCTGGAAGTAGTTCTACAAATTGGAAATGTAGAATAGATGAGGGTGATAGTTGGATATCTTGTGACCCAACCACTGCAATTGGAAAAGATAGTTCAACAACTATAAAAGTAGATAAATTACCTGATAATATTGAAGAGCGAGAAGGTAAAATAGCATTCTATATTTATGATGGCGAGGAGGTAACTCTTATTGTTAAACAAACAGATGTTTCGGAAACGACTGAAAAATGGGAAATGAATGCAAAAAAGGTAGATTCATATACTACTAATTCTATGGAAAGTAATCGAGAAATATTGAGTAAAAATGATTTTGAAATTCCTGTTGGGAAGAGTATTAAAATAATTTTACCTAAGGTTAAAATAAACGATTTAACATATGATAACCCAGACGAAGCAAGTGATGAAAGCAAATCTCTTAATGTTGTAATAACTTTAAAGAAGAGAGATGATAATAATTTCCATGCAAGTAAGTATCTTAATGATAACTTTGATTATATTAATAGCGTAGGTACTTATGAATTTGATGGGCCGCTTGAGGTTGATAGTGATGATATAAGTGGTGGTAAATATTATTTGGAATATTATTATTCAGTACAATGCGAGACTGGTAACCCATTAAGTTATGAATTTGAATTATTAGATGATAATCTAACTTATACAATAGGATAATAAATTATGGAACAAAAGATATTTTTAGAAAAAAATAGAAGTGTATTTTCGAGTAATGTGGGGGCGTCAATGGATGTGGCGCTCTCATCAAAAACTCGTTTATTACCTATTAATGACGTAGTTGATAATTTCTCATTATTAGAACAATATAACAGAGAAAGGGACGAATGCAAAACTTTTCGTATGGTACTTACAGTTAATCCTGTATGTACTAATGTATTGTTTAATACAAAATCAGAAATCATTATAAATGAAGGTTCTTCTGCTTGCACTGTATTATTTGATGGTAGCACAATAGATAAAAACACATACGCAAAAAAAGCCTGTAATACAAAAGCAACTATTGAACATATTGATGCAATAAGAAATACCGAATATTCGCACACTGAAAATGGTGGGTTTATATATCATTGTGGTATAGACATATTTAATAATCATTTATTGCGTAAGAAGGAATTTGTTCATATTAATAAAATGAATAGAAACTCGCAATCTCAATGCGGTAGCGTTTATAATACAATAAGAGATTATTGTAGAGATGATAGGGGTGATATTGTGGAACAAGAAATTGGTGTTAAGTACAATAAAAGAGGTAAAACAAAAATGCACGTTTATCAATATGATAATATAATGTCAATGCCGTTGGCATTTAGTGATAATTGTTTTGAAAAAGATGGGTGGTGGGGTTTTACTAACCCAGGTACTATAGAAATACCAAATAGTTCCGCAAAAACTATTAGTATCAATAGAATGATGGCCAATAATAAACCTTGTGAATTCATAGATTTATACCCTGACCGTTCATTGTATTCGTTTATTCCTAAATTTAATAAACATAAACGCAGACTTGAGAAAAATTGGGATTATTGCTTAACATACCCATATAAAATAGACACAAATATGTTAGATACTATATGTGGCGGTAGTTTACAGGCAATAAAGGCAAACATAAAATTTACCGTAAATCCTAACGGTCAAAATATGGTTGAGTGCTCATCTTATTTTAAGCATAATTTAAAGAGTGGTGATTATGTGACATTTTATTATTACTTACCGCATTATCAAGTTTTAAATGGCGGTACAAATGAGCCTTTAAGAGTATATAATGGGTTTGCTTATTTAGAGAATGAATTTGACTCATTTGGTGTACCAAATTTAGATGAGGATGGAAATGTAGAATCTATCCCATATAAAAAAGTACTTTCTACTGAGTTTGTTAAACACAATATAAAGATAAAAGTTCGTTCTATTGGCGATATGAACGGAGATAACGAGGACAGAGTGTTCTCCGTTAGATATGATGATATTAAAGATATATATGAACACATTTATAATTTTGGGTGTTTTTACAAAAAGAATAGCGGTGGGTCGGAGTGTTTGTATTATTTCCGTAAATTTAAGAAAATTAAATCATTTAATGATGAAGAACTTAAAAGTGATGTTAATAAAATAGCGTTTGGTAAAAATATTTATGGTGATGATGTTGCGCAGGTCGTGTTTACTGACGACATAGATATTTCAAATCTTTTAGACCATAATGGTAAACCTGTTAGCGAATTATTTTTTACTATTGTCAAACGTAATGCCGGTTATAAAGAATGGTATGAGCAAAACGATTATAATAATGACATAGTAGAATATTCACATTGTTTTGGTAAAGTGACATCAGGTATAGATTTTTGTGGTATAGAAAACGAACCGTTTGATTATAACATACATCGTATGCATAATGTCACATTAGATATAAATAACCCATCAACTACTATGCCAAAAAAGAACACAAGATTGGCGTGGGGGGATGCTGTATATGACACGCCAAACGTAATTGAAGACGATATAACAATAGATTTTGATGAATTTTTTGGGGATATTGTTGAGTATGACGTTAATAATGCTAAGGAAACTGTTATTGGCAATGTTTATCATCGTTTTAATACTGCTCAGAGAGAAACTTGGAATTCTCGTTACAGAGATTTAAAACAAGATGTTATAACGTCTGATGATTATGACAAGACAAATGGTAAAGGCGATGAATGGAAGGCTGAGACATATTTTATTAACAATGTTTCATCATCTGTAGATTCAAAAGGTACAGACACAACAAAATTAATGTTTTCAAATATATCACCTGAGGGGTATTTTTATAATCCGCACATTAGGATTAAAATCTGTGAAGAAGATGAAAATGTTTCGGAATCTGCTGCAAAATATATAAATTATACATCACCTACGGTTACTAAAGCGGGTATTTATATAATTTATAGAGCAGATGGTACAATGGCTATTTTTGAAACAAAATTAGAGGCTACATTGAATAAAAAAGAGGGTGATAGCGAAATAGAAGTAAAAAGTGAGTATTATAAGGTGGAGTTCGTTGTTCCTGTTAATTATGGTTTTTATAAAGGCGATTATATTGCTTTGTATAATAATAAAACAATGGAAATAGAGTGGGGAGAAATAATAAAAGTAAATGGTAATGTTGTTACGTTATCATTTTCATTAGATTCTTTTAAAACACTTGAAGGTGAGTTAACATCACAATATTTAGAACCATCATCTAGTAAAAGAATTCTACACGCTTATTGGTCAAATGACAATGTACCAACTTTTGCTAAATTATCGGAAAAAGCAAGAAAATTTACGTGGAGAAATATTGTATTGCCTTCAAAAATGACTAAAAATGCAGAGTTATTTGATTTACCATTTGCAAATGGGAGATTTTATCTTGAGAAAAATGTTAATTTTTTTGTAAAACGCCAAGACCCTGACGGTAAATATGGTTTATCTTTTCCGATGTATGTTAAATATGGGCAAACCATAGGTAACCCATTATTAAGATTCAATGTTAATGGTTATACACCTATAGATTTTTCAAATATTATGTTTAACCTTAATAATCTTACAACAAATTGTTTTTAATGTAATGGAAACAGTAAAAATTAATTTAAAGAGTCCTGTTTATGGAACTAAAACATTAAAAATAAGGGAATTATTAGAATGTGGTAATGAATTACTTATTAAATTAAGTAATGATGAATGTTATAATATATACCCAGGTGATAGACTTATATTTTCTCGTTTCATTTATGAGAACGATAGAGAAAATTTTGTGTTAACAGAGTATGTTAATGTGTTGAGTGAGGATGAAAACCACATAATACATACAACTATACCTGTTAACAGCAAAAGAAGTCTATGTCAGGGCTATGCGAAATATGTAAGTGGTTATACTGAAGATAATATTGCGTATAGTTACCATATTATAAAATGTAATGAAAAACATAATTTATTCCCACAAGATGTTTCAAAACAAAAAATATACATTAAAGACTATAGTAATAATGTTTTAGGTGAATATGATAACATTAGTATTCCATTAAAAAGGTCTGATAAATCTGCAATATTAGATGATTGTCTTACTTTTGTGGAAAATATTGATAACTGTAATGGAAGAATTCAAGTATTTAAATATGATTTTTTACCAGAAAAAATTAGTCGAGATAGCATTATAATTAGTGGCTTTGATGAAACAATAGTAGATAAAATGGTGTTTTTGGAGACAGAATACAATCCGTTTTATTTTTATAATATTAAAACCGACAGTAATGGTAATACTATTTTTGATGAATATGGGAACGAAATAAGAGTATGTACTTTGTATGGAGACGGATGGGGCGGAGGAGCAAGTTCTAATAGTGCGAAAAAAAGAATTGTGAATTATGGAGACACAAGGACACAAATAGGAATTAATGCGGCATATTGGAACGTTAATATTGGTTTAGGTACAACAATTAATGAAAGTTCACTTGGGGCACAAGATACTTTTGACACATCATATGTAGAACATTTGGAACAATCTCTCGTGCCAGATTTTATAGATATGGAAAGGGTTAAATATTCCCCAATGGCGTATAATAGTGGTACAGGTTTAAGTATTGCTACGGGCTTAACATTTAATTTCCATTTTAGAAAAAGAACAGAAATTGAAGATGATAAACGACACGAAAATACACCTATAACATCAGGTAATGTTTATTGCGATGGGTGGTATATAAATCCAAATAGTGCCGACACTGTTTGGTGGAATGGCATGAATTATTCTTTAAGCGCTTTTTCTGCAAGTGAATTTAATAAATTCATAAGAGATAATGGAGAGATATCCGATTTGTTAGGTTATTTAAATTTTACTGATAATGATGTGTATTATCAAAAGAAAAAAGTGTCACAATCGTTTATAAGATTAAGTTTTTATGATTCTTGGAAACCCATTGAACAAAAACTATTATACTACTCTACTGTTTTCTTAGATGGTTCTGAATTATACGGCAAACATATAAAACAATTACTTTATATTGAAGACAATAAGATTGTAACAGAAGAGATGAATCAAAATGCCATAGTTGTGTTTTTTAGTGGTAATACATCCGCAAGAGTTGACAGTAAGATAACTGTTACGAATGAATATGATAGGACTAAATCTTCAGAGGGTTTTAATTTGTATTTATTTGCTGATGACGCAGTTGAAAATGCGGAAAAAACTATTTATATGAAAGTGGAATTTAATCACGCTGGTAATGGTAAAACAACACCTATGATTATGTGGCCGAGGGGTTATGTTGATAAGAATGGTACTCCAATAGAGGGTGATACATATGATGATGCCTTACAAAATAATAGCGGTAGTCCTGTTTTTAAAAAAGGTGAATATGTACCTCTTACTATAGATAATTTTATTGAGAATCTTTACATTCCAATAAAAATAAAGTACTTTAATGGTAAGTATGTGTACTATATCGAAAACGCAAAAAATACGGGGGCTAATATCAGTTTAATATTGTTTGAACCAAAACTTGACTTTATAGAAGATAAAGACACTAAGAAAGATGGACAGAATTAGTAAAACCATATGTGTTGATAATAGCAGGAGCCACAGAAATGGGCTTCTGCCATTTGTGCATAATGAAAATGGTAGTATTGAATTTGTTAATTCAACAACTATAAACGGAAATTATGGGCAATACGTTTGTGATTTTACTGTATATAGTGGTGAAACAGAGTGCGCAAGATTAAAATATCTTGATGTTATTAGGGATTATAATTTTGTGCAAGAACAATTACGAAACGGAGTTTTTGTACGAAAATATAGTTTTGATGAAAATAGCAAATGTAGTAATGAAACAAATCAAGACACCACTACATTTATTTTTAAAAAGGATTTCCCAGAAAGAAAATATAAGAGTAAATACGAATATATTCCTGTAGACAATAAAAATTTTATTGAATATAAGGATTATTATGTGAGTTCACTTGAATATGATGGTGATTTTTTTGTGTTAATACCACATTATGAAGAAGTTATAGAAATAAATGAAAAATGGGGCTCTTGGTGGGAAGAAAATTGCGGAGAAAATTGGGAGCCTTGCGTTTTTAGTGGTTATATTGTTAATTCAGCGATAACACCTGATTTTAAATTTTGTTATGATATTGACATATATGCGTTAGGTATAGTTGAAGTATCTTATGAAAACAATTATGGTGGTAGAGTACCAAACTATGTATCTTATAATGAAATATATGATAAGAAAAAATGGTTTGAGGAAAATAGTGGAATTACAGAAAACGCATATCTTTCATTAAATAATGATGATAACTCTATCATAAAATTATGGGAGTTGATGGGCGGCGGAGACTTCTATAATTTTTTATCGAATATAGACTATTTTGATAAATATCAGTGTAATATAAGTGCAGCAACACCAAATGGGAGAGTATTTAAGTACGAGATTCCAACAATAGATTTATCTGTTAATATAAATGCAGAAATTGATATTGAAACATTATACACACCTTATGAATATTCTGTTATTGATGATGAGGTTGTTGGTGTTGTAAATGCATATGTTGCTGAAAGTGGTTCTAATTTAATGCCTAATTTTGTATCAGGTTTAAATATTACTGTTGAAAGTCAATTACAAACATTAATTGACCCTATGGCCATAGAGGCATCTCGTGATATATATGGAAGTTTTAAATATTTTGGACCAGTTACCGAATCAGGATATACGGGACAAATGTTTAAATGCACGTTTAAAACAGATTGGTCTGAAACACCTGAAGTAAAAGGATATTATAGTGCAATTGTAACAACATATATAGATGTTAAAGATGAAGAAGGAAATATACTTTCAACAACAATGGCAAAAGAAACTAGTGGCGGTACTACCGGAAAAATAGATGAAGTATGCCCATTAACAAATGCATATCAAGTAGTTGGGGTTAAAGTAGTGGAAACTAGTGGCGACACAAAAAGTGCTTCTACAATAACAAACGATACTGAGGGGCGACCTACAGATGAAATTTTTTATTGGTCAGGATTGACTAAATATCGTTATGAATGGTGGGAATGTGAGGCTGTTGATGATACTGACGATATGTTTTGCGCTGATGGAGAGAGACTTGAGCCATATTCTGAAGGACCAATAAAATATAGAAATGTGACAATTGTTTCTTGTATAGACTCGCTTGTTGGTACGGCATCAAGTGGCGATGTATATTATGTAATGGCCAGATTTGATAATGGTAGAATTAACCCAGATAAAATTTGTGGCGGAGGAACAATAAGGTCATTAGGTATACCATATATTCAAGATAAGCCTTTAAATATTATGTCGTATGATAATGATATAATATATGATATGATAACAAATATCAATTCAGGTATCACAAATGAAAATGGTGAAATTATAGAAAATCTAATTGAAATATCTTATGCCAAAGGCATTACTTCTGGAAGTGAACAAACAACAGGTGTACATTATGTTGAAAGAGCGACATATGTCCCAAATAATTTAAAACTTGTTTTGATAGATGGCGTATATCTTTCTGAATTATATTATGACACAATAGATTTCAGTAAAAATAAACAAGTAATTTATAGCCCAGAATTTAAACTTAAACGTGAAGTAAATTGTGCAACAATAAATAAAATGGAAGTTGGCACACAATGGACGAGCGGTGGGTCGGTAACGGCTTTGTTGTTTACAAGAGAAGATACTGACGGTTTACAAGAGGAGCCAAAGTCAGAAATAAGCATACTATATAATAGGGGCAATGCTGCCGCTTGGGAAAACCATTTTAAACTTTCCGAGTGTAATACTATGGAAGATTTAGAAAATTACGGAAATAACTTTTTTAATTTATAATACAAATGAGTAGTGGAGTATTTGGAACAGTAAGGCCTGCAAAATTAGACCCATCTCGTGATGTTGAAATATTATATTATTATGCTCCTTCAAGAGGAGAAACTTCTTCGGAGTTTAATGGTTATGTTAGACTTAACGCGACAGAGTGCTTAGTGCCTTCAAATATAAATAATGACGAAGGAACAGTTATTAATGGGCTTTACAAACTAAGATTACCATTAGACAAGTTTAATAGAAAAGGAATTTATAGCATTTATATTAGACCAAAAGAATGTGTAACTAAAATAGTTGATGTAAGCGTACTTGCAGCGTATCCAGATGTTAAAGGCGTTGTTTTAAACATCAACAAAGATGATTTAGTGGGTTTAGATAATTTAACAGGGTATCGTATAGAGTTCGCAGATGGAACAACAAGACTAATTAAATCTTGCAACCGCTGTGAACCTGTAATTGTAAATACAGGTGATGGGTATCCAAAATCTACAAGGTACAATCTAACAGATAATAGTAGTGATTTAGTATTTTGTACAGTAAGCCCATCGTCAGCACCAACATTTAGACCCAATGCAAAACCTTACATTGGAGAACCTGGTGTTGATATTAAAGTAATAAACACACTATTTACTCCACAACTTTATAGTGTTGAGATGGTTACTCACGATTTTGATACATTATCATATATGTTAGAGGGAGACCAAGTTAATGATAGGGATAACGCTATTATCACAACATATAATGATAAACACGAGATATATCATCAGTCTGATTACTATGTACTTAAAGATAAATTAGGCAATCCTTTATACAATGTTAAACAGAAAAGACAGTATATTGATACTAATCAGGAATACGATAAAATTATTGACTAATGGCTAAGAAAGATAATTTGATAAAAAGTAAATCAATATATACCATCAAGAAGAATCATTTTCTTACTAATGATGCGACTATATATGAAAATGACCACATCACTATAATTTCCAATGATGGGATTTATGATGATGATATGGCGTTATTTTCTGATTCTAATTTTAAATATCGTATTAGAACTGAGAGTAACGATAAAAAGAAGCACACACGTAGTAGTTTCTTAAAAACAGATAACGGAAGTGAATTTTGGACCTTAAAAGATATTTCAGCGAGTACGATAAGTGAGGAAAGTAAAATAGTCTCTAAGCCAAATTATTCATCCTTAAAAGATTTTGCATATTATGGTTCGGCAGTAGAACTTATACGAGCAACAATTAATGACATTGTGCAACGTTTTCCTGGTGGTATAACTAAGTATAGCGATAATAATCTTGCCCCAACAGTGGTTGTTAATGGTACGACAAGAAAACTACTATCAAATGAATTTGAAATAGATTGTTGGTCTAATGGCGCATTGTTATCATCTGGTGATGCGAAAAATCCTATGAGAATACTTTCTGCATCTTATATGAATTATGAAGACAATGGAACCCCATTAACTTCCGCACCAATGTTTAAATCAAATGAAAATATGTGCCCAAATTCCATAATTGGTACTGTAACCATTAATGGAAAAGGTTTTGATGTTTATATGGATGGTGAATATAAAAAACATTTATTGGAAACGGGTGGTAATAGTATAAATTTAAAGCCAAAAGCGTCAATAATTGATGCCTTTTGGGATAGTTTGGATGATTTTGAACGTGTGTTATTGAACAGAGACGCCACTCCTGTTTATAAAGCAATATTAGAAACACCTTACTCGGATGAAACAGGGTTCTATTATAAAAATGAAACATATATATGGCCAACAGTTAATGATGATGGGTTTACACCAGATATAACAACAAGTAGATTTCAAAATTATTTGGAGTCGTTAATTTCATTGGCAAATTTTCACGATGAATACGATTCAGATAATATATGGAGAATGATGACACACGAATCCATAAAGAATCTTAATTGGACATATGTTTCAAAAAATGATGAAAATGAAAGCGAACAAATAGACAACGATTCAAATGGCATTAAAGCGATGATTCGTGTTTATGGTAGGCAGTTTGATGATATTAAACGTTACGCTGATAACATAAAGTACTCAAATACACTGTCTTATGACCAAAAACAGAATCTTCCCGACTATTTTTTGAGTGATGTGGTCGAAAATGATGGATGGGAGGCTCAACATACATCTCCATTTGACAGTGAGGTCACAAATGTTATATCTTCGGGAACAGGTACATCTGCATATACATTATATGTTGGTGGAAAAACAACAGGTTATGTTAACTCAGAATTCCAAAGACGCCTTGCATTAAATTCTGATTATATACAATCATTAAAAGGAACACGTAGAGGCATAGACGCAATACTTGGTATGTTTGGTTATGAAAACGTTGATAGAAATAATAGTAACAGCGCAGGGACATATTCTATAACTGAATATGTTTGTGTCGTGGTTCCTTCTGCATCAGTGTCATCATATACCGAAGCATCTTTAATCAGAACATTAGGTGGGGACTATGTAAATGTTGATGAACAAACCAATTTTATGGCAGGATATCCTGTAGCAGTAATTCAACCATCAATGTCAGCCTCAACATCGGAAGACGGAGGAGGCACATCTGAAGAAAATTCTTATTATATAGTCCCTTGGTTTGATAGAAAACAAACATATAATTATCCATTTTACTTCCAAAGTAAAGGTGGGTGGGGAAAAAGAAGTAGTAAAATAATTAATTTACCACATCTAACCAATAAAACTGAGTTGGAAACAGAATTTGTTGACATATATGGTGAAACACAACCATATATGAAATATGCTAAAACAATGATTGAGATGACAATGCTTAATCAAGATTCTTTATGCGAGGGGACTATTTGCTATGTAACCGACATTTCTGATATTGATAAAATGTATGAAAAATCTCAAGATGAAGATGGTACTTTTTCACATTATTTTATACTTAAAACCAAAGAACTTGCTGGTTATTGCGGTTATGTACAAAATAATATTTATGACGGCTGTTATGGATGGAAAAATATACCTGTAGAGCAGATATCAGGCGTTACGAAAGACGGCGCTAAAGTTATTTATTTAGAATCATTAAAAGCTGAATATAAAGGAAATAACCCGCATATTGGATATGGATTATATGATGATGGAGATGACTATCGCGAACACTTCCAAAACCTTTTTAAAGGTATGCTTAAAGATGGTAAATTTGATTATTTACAGCAAGATACCGAAACAATTGGTGGTTTAGATATTACAGGCCAAGAACTTTATAGTAAACTATGTAATGGTTATGGTTTCAAATTATCAGGTGTAACTGATAATAAAAAATGCAACTTTTATTGTGATACTTCAGAGGAATTGAAATTGATTGCAATAGGTTCAGCAGATACAGTATCTTGGGCTTATCCAGAAGGTTTAGTTAGTTATAACCCAGAAAACATTGAAACACCTGATAGTGATAGTTCTTATGCTAATATTTTAGATGAATCACAAGCAAATGGTGTTGTTAATGTTAAAAACATCAGAATTAATTTTAATGTTGGCGATAATTTGGAAATGCAAAAATACATACAAAATGTTGTTTTAAAATATCTTGAAGAAATGATACCATCTACTGCAATTGTAGAATATTTATTTAATGGTGTTCTTGGAGTTCCACGCGTTAATGATGAAACACCTGCTATGGATGGAGGATTTAGATGGGTAAATAACGTTCAGCACGCAGTGATTGATAACAATGCGTATATAATAAATGTTTACGAAGAAATAGACGAAAATGAGTAGAATATTAAGTTGGAAAATAAATAGCGATAATTACGCCTATCTTTTTAAGGTACCGGGCACCAATTCGCATATTTCGGAAAGAATACCAACAGATAGTTCTGTTTGGTCTAATAGTGATGTGTTAAGTTGCTATACTTGTGGTAAAGATGAATATAAAAGCCGTTTCGATAGTATGTCTAGTGAAGTTAGTAGTAAATTTAATGTTACACTAACTTATAAAGAAGATTACTATAGCGAAAATAAAAGTGGTGGTGGTACGATAGTTCTACTTACCGGTGCCGATGGCATAGCGGGAGATAAAACAATTGGAAGTACAGATATTGGGCCTGAGGTTTATGAAGAATTTAATAACATGATAGACCAAAGGTTGGCTGCTAAAACTGCTGAAATTCTTCAACAGAATGAGGTTGTTAAAGAATTTATCACATCTGAAACCCAAAAAACAATTGCAGAAGCGAAACAAACTCTTGAGGAAACAAAAACAACGCTAAATGAAGTTCGTGGTGATTTAGAGGAACGATTGAGTGGTGCGACGGAAGCATTAAATAAAGCAGCTGCTCTTTTTGAAATGGGTGATGGAAACATTAACCCAGAGGATATTCAAGATGCACTTACGTCTGTCAAAGAATATGATAAATGGATGGAAGAGTATTCTGGTAGTATTGTGTCATTGAAATCAGATTACGATTGGTTAGAAAAAAATATGGGTTCAATCGGAGAAGCGGAAGATGTACCAACTGGATTTTTGAGTCAATTTGCCACATCTCTAAATACAGTGGAAAATACTGTTGGTAATGTGGAAAGATGGATGTCAGCTTCGTCTGGTGTAGTTGGTGATATGGCTTCTTGGTATGGTGTTAATTCTGGTATTGTTAGTGAGGTTACTTCAGTTATAAATGCAATGTCAGGAGAGGTAAGAGATACCGTTAATTATATTAATGGTAGTGGCCTAACAGAACATATCGAAAGAAAAATGAGCGCGGTAGAGGGTAATATTAAGGATAGTATTTTAATGAGTACTGAAAGTGCCATAACTAATGTTACCCGCGAAATGAATGCCTTTAGTGCAAGTATTGTTGATACCATTACAACGATGACTTCTGATAGTGCAATTACATCTATGGGTAAAAAGATGGAGGCGCTCGAAGAGCATATGTCAGAATGGATGACAAAAACAGATTCTGCCATGTCAATTGCTTATGACCTTAGAGATGATTGGACTATAGAAAATGGTAAATTAAGCACAGTAGCAAATTTAACTGCAAAAAGAGATGGTAACGGTGATATTATATATTGGGCTAGTGGTGCCCCAGCGGTATCCCCAGTAAGAGTTTGGAGGCAAAGTGATGGTAAATGGTACGATACACAAAATAGTACTAATGGTAATGAGTATAAAGATTCCCAAGTATATGTTGAATGGAGTACAGAGATGGCTAGTTACATTCAACAGCAATCATCGGCAATTACATTATCAGTAATGAATGATAGTGGTTTAACAGCGGCAATTAAGGCAGGTATTAGTGAAGATGAAGCATTCATAACAATGGTTGCTCAAACTGTTTATATTGATGCTGATGTTATTGCAAAAGCAATAAGTGCTAAAACTGCTAATATTTGTGGTATAATGATTGGTAATGGCGTTATTGAATGTATGGCACGTAAACACGGTAAACCATATTTCTCACTTGATGGAACCGATGGGTCATTATATGCTCAAAATGCACATATAGAAGGGGCTATTACTGCGACAACTCTTAAAATTGGTAGTACCGATATTGATGATTATATAGATGACAGGGTGCCATCAAATGTTCCAACAACTGGAGACATTGAAGATTTAATTGGTGATTATCTTAAGAGCGAAGAGTTTGAGGATATTTTAGAAAATCAAGGCTACGTTACACAGAAATCATTTGATGACTGGGTTTCTAAACAATCAGGTATGACTCCGGAACAAGTGAGCGCTCTTTGTAATACATTAATTGGAGCAGCTATTAATGTCCCCAAACAGCCATATTCAGATGGTAGCGGTGGTACAGTACATAGCATTTCAATTGGAGGAAGGGAATATAACTGGACAACTTATGACGCTGGGGACTTTTTAGTATTTGGTAATAAAGTTAGTGGAAATGGTTCATCATTTGTTGTTAGCAAAGATGGTTTGATGGAAGCAAATAATGCTGTTGTATATGGTGCTATTTATGCTTCTGAGGGTTATTTTCAGGGAGATGTCACAGCAAAAACACTTACAATAGGAGAAACATCTATTGATAGTTACATTGATAGTAGAGTACCATCTGATACCCCAACAATGAGTGATATTCAAGGTATAATAGGTGATTATTTACAAAGTAAAGAATTTGAGGATATTTTAGGAGAACAGGGCTATGTTACACAAGAGTCATTTAACAATTGGATACAAAACCAAAGTGGAATGACACCTGAAGCGGTTAGTGCTATTTGTAATACATTGATAGGTGCGTCTATTAATATTCCTAAACAGCCATATTCAGATGGTAGCGGTGGTACAGTACATACGGTTACAATAGGTGGACAAGAGTATAGTTGGACAACTATAGATGGTGGTGATTTCTTAGTATTAGACACCAAAGTTAGTGGTGCGTCAGGAACTACCATTATCTCTAAAAATGGACTTTTGCAGGCCAATAATGCAATTATTTATGGTGAAATACACGCACAAAAAGGTAAGATAGGGGAATTAACGCTTGATGGAGGAACGTTATATGGAAAAAATTTCAATTTGTCTCCGAAAGGTTTGGTGTTGAGGGGTAGTATTAGACAACCATTCACCAGGTTATCCACTGCTTGGGGCGCTGACCAAATTGATTTATCAGATAATTTGTATCTTCCTGCTGGTGGATATTATTTACCTTCATTAAAATGTACTTCTGACCAAATTGGTAGAAGAATTGTTATTGTTAATAACAAACACGGAGAACATAACTCTTTTAGTGTTAGCGAAATGACACTACCAACGGGTTATTATTTTTATGAAGATGGATTTCAAACTACCACATTAAAAATATGTAATGAAGTGGTTGAGTTATTAGGATACGGTAATGTTACTGGTTTGGGAACAACAGCAGAAACATCTACGTTTTTTGGGTGGATAGTTATGAAACGTTTTAATATTACAACACAAAAGGTTTATGGACACGAAGTTAGAGCGTTATGTTATGGAACAATTAGTATGAATAATGGTACTTTAAGTTATGTAATGCCTTGTGATGGTACAAAAGTAATATCATCTTCAGAAACTAATACAAATGTTGATACGAAATGTTGGTCTTCAACTACATTTGATTATTTATCGGTAAAAAAAGTTGGCAATGCTCAGTATTATATAAGAATACCAAATAGATGGTTTAGCGCTTCTACAGTCTCTAATATTAAAAATTATTTCTCAGCACAACTAACACCACAATATTTAACTAACGTTTGTTTTAATAATATTTCTAATAGTGGGTTTACAATACAGGCCAGTTCTACTGGTGGTACAGTTGATTTTGTGATTTTTAATAAAGGAGATTGGTCTAGTTTGCCGGATGCTTTTTCTGTTGAACTCAGTGTTAGTAAAACATATGTATCATTTGACTATGATGAGTATGGCAGTGCTTATACAAAAACAATAACAATATCCCAAAACCCAACAAGTGCTACATTGACACATTCAACAAAAGATTTGGAGGGACACGGTAAAGCTGCTTTTACTTATTCTATAAGTGGAAATAGAATAACTGTTTACCCAAAATATAGTGGAGTGGGTGAAACTCAACCATCATCTTTTGCTATTAATTTGAGTATGGAATATAATAATGTAGTAAAAACATGTACAATAACAATATATCAAGACTACTATTACAGTTGTAATGATTATTCATATGGGTCATAAAATTAAATATGGGAGGTTTAATCCTCCCATATTTTTTTGTTAAAAAAATTAATGTCATTGTCATACCCATAAACAAAATCTAATGAATTTGTTTTCTCTCCAATAATTTTTTTATATATCTGTGGGTACAAATCATAACTTATAGTATTATATAATAAATTTGAATAAAACTTCTTTTTAGATACTTTACTATTATCTATATAAATATCCGGGAAGCAATTTGACTTTAATGTTATTTTTTCACACTTGTCAACAAAAAAATGAATACCATTAGTAGTTTTGTATTCGTCATAAAGATAATGTTCAAATACACTTTCATTTTGTTTTATCTTTAAAAATAATCTATCCCCAATAATACCAATTTTTTCACAATTTTCATTGATTAAAGTAATCAATGGGTCATCGCATTTTAGAGCTATATCGATAAGACGTTTATCAAGAATATACCCTAAATTATTTAATGGAGTATGTTTATATGCGTAACCATATATAAATTTTTCATTTAAAAGAGTATTTCCAAAAGTATATTTGTTTTTAATATCTTCAATATTTTTTTTTGAAATAGCGTTAAAATATAATAATGCTTGGAGATGCGCCCTTTTTAAATCTAATGTTAAATACACCCCATCTTCAAGATTATTAAATCTAAGACAATTACGTAATAAGGAATAATCTTCTATAGAAAAATTATAATTGGAAAAACCATAAGAAAATAGTTCTATTAAATCCTGAGTTATATGATTAATATCATTTTTAAGAGTTTCAATATCATAATTATACATTATAACTATATTATAGAATTTATCCCATAATTTGGTTGCACCAACATATTCCCCAACTGTAGACATTAAATAATTCCATATATCGTCTTCAAAAATTGATGGGGCATATGTAACATGTCTGCCATAATAATAAAATAAACTACGTATCTCTCTATTATTTTTCATATACACTTTTATTTGGTAACATTTTATTTAATTCAGTTTGTATAATATTTTTAGTGGATAAAATACTTTCTCCTATAAATGGCCCATTATCATTTATACAAAGAGCCTGTTTTGACTTGTTTTTAGATAATGTTTCACAAAAAAAATCTTTTTCACATTTAGTGTTAATGTATATATAATTTAACAAATGATTATGATACATATCTGTATAATAAAAATAATTTGAAAAATAATGTTGACTAAATTGTTTCCCTTTTCTTATCGGGGTTAAATATGCCATAATTGCGTCTCTGTTTTGAATAAACGCAAAACGATATTTCTCTTTAAGAAATGGCGTCATAATATGATGAACCCATAAATATTTTATTTTTTCTTTAGTACCAAACAATTGTGCAAACATATTATCAGTTTCTAATAAAGAGTTAAATTCGTCAGATTCAGTTTTTTCTTCTCTAAAATTAAGACAAGGTAAACCATTTTTAAAAAAATCTTCATATTCAGTTTTACCAATAGGAATCATATCGTCATTAAAGTAAATAAATTCTTCAGATAACTCAGGAATATTCCATAAAAAAGCTTCAATTGTATTTGCGTTAAATGTTGGTAAAAAGTCTGTTGGTATAAATTGGTCATGTGTTACAATTATTACATTGTCGTTAACATATTCAGGTACTTGTTCTATGGAACTAACAATAAGAAATACACGTTGTATGAATTTCATATGTTCGCTTATTCCACGTAATACAAAACGTAATGTTCCGTAATCCGTAAAACGATGTTCATTAAAATACATACCTCCTACATGTAAATTATAGAGAAATCTCCAATTAGGCTCCATTCCATCAACATAAGCAATTATTGCATCCATAATCTAAAACACATTTTATTATTAATAATAATAAAATCTTAACAAAAGTAAATTCATAACAACAGTTGTTTAGTTGTTCTTAACTATTTATAAGAAAATATACTTATAGTAAAATGGGTAGAATAGTAGTAAATAAACACTTCGATGATGTTTCAAATATTTCATCAGGAAGTTTCGTACATAAAGGAGAACTTATTATTTCGAATCAAGTTGGTTACGAAGGTATTTTTATAACTAATACTAAGGGAGAAATGCTTTTTATTGCACCGACAAGTGGTTCAAGTGCTGATGTGCCAAAAGAATATAAGGATTATATTGAGAATTTTGTAACAGGTAAATTAGATAATTATCTTACTTCAGCACAGACGATTGATTTGATAATTGCATCAGCAAGTTCTGAAAGTATTAGCGAAGAAGAAGTGGTTGAAATAGTAAGTGAACAAGTTAGTTCTGCGTTGGTATTGTATTTAACTTCTGCACAGACAATAGATTACATTACAGAAACATTAAAAAACTATGTAACATCCGCCGATTCAATAACGGTTAGTCAAGTAGAAGAGATTACCGCTTTAAAAATAGCAGAAATAGTTAATAGTGCTGACACTTCTTATGACACTTTAAAAGAAATCGCTGATTGGATTCTTAATGATACAACTGGTGCTGCGGCATTAGCGAATGATGTTAAAGAATTAAAAGAAATAAGTGCGAGTACTCGTTTAAGTATTTTAGAAACAAGTTCACATACACACGATAATTTTAGTGTATTATGCGGAATAACAAGTAATGATATAGTATCTTGGAATAACGCTGAGGAGAACGCTAAATCTTTTGCTTCTGCGTACACAGAAAGCGCATTAACTGTTTATGCAACAAAAACATATGTAGATGAGGCGGTAAAAACAAAGCCAACATCAAGTAATTTTGTGTTTTTAACAACAGAACAATATAGAACTCTTTATAGCGGTGGTACTGTAGAAGTTAATGGTGAAACATTAACATCAATTGACGACAATACATACTACGCATTATATGAACCAGAAGAATAAAGGCCATTTAAAATATGCTAATAAGAAACAATAAAGAAATTATAGAAATTAACCGCGGTAGAACCCAAATAGTGGAACTTTATCGTGGTAAGTTTCTTATATTCCAAATTCTACGTTCTTGTTTTGGGAGTGGATATTGGGTTAATTCTAAACCGTGGCTTAATGATGATGTTTGGAAAAATAATTAAAAAATAAAATTTATATATGAGCGAAAATTATTTAGACATAAAATATGACATTAATACAGATTGGGGTGGTGATGACTCTACAGGTGGGCAACCATTAACAGGAAAAATGGTGCAGGATGTCATTAAATCTGAATTTAAAAGACTCGACGATGGTAAAGTTGGTTATATTGCTAAAAGCGATGGAACCGTATATTTTAGTACAACAAAAGAAGCGTATGAAAACGAAGAATATATGGGTTCTGTTGTATCTGCGCAAATTTACGCAATGGATTTGGAATTTGATAAAAATAGTAGATATGTATTCTTATCTAGTGACCCTAAAAAAGAGTTAGTGTGGTATTTTAAAACTATTGAAATTGCGTCAAATAAAGTTTATGATGAAACCGTTACTGTTGAGTATCGCATAGAAAATAAAACAGAAGGTACAAATAAACTCATTACAACAACTATTGGACGTGGTAGTGGTACAACTGAAGATGGGTATACCCCAGTTGTGATGAATTTGGATGAATATCTCACAAATGGTTTGTCATCTATCGAAATTATTGTTAAGGGTTTAAGAACTAAACAAGAACGTGCATTGTTACGTGATATTACTATTGTAACATTAGATATCGAAGACGTAACAGACTTTAGTAAACCATTTGAAAATGAACTTATTATAAAAAGTAATATTAACTGTACTAAAGGACAAACGTTTTTTTATGAATATAAGTTTGATAATGCCGAAAGTTATATCTTTGATAATACATCTATTAATGGAAATGGTATTTCTCAGCAATATACATATAGGTTAGATATCTCCAATTTAAGTGATGGAAGACACGTATTTGAGTATAGACTTTATATTAATATAGGTGGTGAATCAACATATTATACATCTACTCAGCGTATTGAATTTATTAAGGGTGCTTCATATGTATTTAACGAACCACAAATTCTATTGTTCTCAACATATAATAGTAACGAAAAACCTTTGGCTACAGATGGTAATCTTATTGTTAATGGTATTTCACAATATATTCAATATAATATAAAATGTGCTGTATACCAAACAGAGGTTTCAACAACAAATGTTGAATTTTACGAAGTATTGGGTAGTGGCACATCTATACCTACAACAGCAACTATAGAAAAAGGAAAGTTCTTTAACTATTCAGTACAATCAATGAATAGTGGACAAACAACAATTAAAGTTATTTGTAAGAATATAGACGGGGAAATTATAAATGGCGACGGACGTTTATTCTATTTGAACGTTGGCGAATCAAAACTTAACATTTCTGAATTTAGAAAAGACCTTAGAGTAAGTTTTTCAAGTGTCGGAAAAGATAATAATTCTGATGATAAAGATACTTGGTTTAGCGAAGTCTCAAAAGAGTCGGCTACTTTTTCAGATACATTTGACTGGTCACAAGGTTGGACAAGTAATGGTTTGGTATTGGGTAATGGATGTGAAGTTGTGTTTGATTATGCCCCATTCCCGAAGCAAGTAAACAACCCAACCGCTGAAGAATCTATGGAATATGTTGGTGGTGACAGAGCATTTACTATGGAGATTGAATTTATGACACAAAATGTAATCGATGAAAATGCTGTTTTGTGTGATATGACAAATGAGTTAATAACAAATGATTGTGGTTTATTAATTACTGGTTCAGAAATTAAATTTACAACACCTGGAGGTAATAGTGTTAGCTCTCGTTTTAAAGAGGGTGAAATGAATCGTGTTGCAATTGTGATACGTCCTCAGTGGGGTACTGATAAGGATGGGAAAAGAGATTTTAAGGGTTTAGTGGAACTTTATATGAACGGAGTAATGTCAAGCATTGCTAAATATAATTACACTGACCAATATGAGGTCTTTGAAAGAGATGAATTAAATAATGCGGTATCAAAGAAACTACGTTTTAATGGTGCAGAAGGTGCTGATTTAGTTGTTAAATATTTTAGAACGTATAATACTGTAATGACTCCAGATGAAGTTATTAACAACTATATTATATATAGAAACACTTCTTCTGAAATGTTAGAACTTTATAATAAGAATAATATCATAAATGAACAAGGTGTTATTACCCCGCAATCAGTATTAAAATTAGGTAATATTCCTATTCTCATTTTTATAGGTAGAACTGTTGAAAAAGAACTTGCATCAGGATGTGGTAATGTTAATGGATGGGATGGTAAAAATCCTGATTTCCCAGATGGATACCTTCCGGGAACAATTGATGCAAAGAGTACATATTGGTATAAAACACTTGAAGACACAACCGATAAAAACGAAACCATTGATATGGACGTTATTTATTATAACCCTATGGATAAAAGAAAGAACTTTAAGTTTGTTAAGGCTTATATTAGACCACAGGGTACATCTTCTATGTATTATCCAAAGAAAAACTATCGTATCTATACGCAAAAGAATAGTGATACACGTATTTTTTACTCATTAACTGATAAAGATGGAAATCTTACTAGCGCTCTTGAACTTGACCAGATGTTGATATCTAATTTCGGTGAAAAAGCAGAAGATAGAATTTATGAACCAAAAGAATTAAGAGGTACTGATAAGAGCGTTGTAAAGAAAAAATTATATTCATTCAAGGATAATGCACAACCTGTAAAATGTTGGTGTTTAAAAGCTGATTTTGCTGAGACATCATCTTCACACAATACAGGTATAGCCCGTTTATGGGGAGATACTATGAGGTCATCTACTGTTACAATTGGAGATAATGAATATCCTGTGTTTAAAACAACAGCACAATCTACAATAGAAACTCTTTATAATAATAATGTTAATGGAGATATGCCTGATATCAGAACAACAATAGACGGTTTTCCAATTGTTGTATTTGGTGCTAAGAGTTATAGTGAAGAAATAACATTCTTGGGAAAATATAACTTTAACAACGATAAATCAACTGAATCAGTATTTGGATTCTGTGATATTGATGACGAAGATGAACTTACAGACGATTCATTTGATTATGATACTAATACAAGCGGTACTGTCGTTCATACTCTGGATGCTCAGTTAGACAAATATATGTCTTGTGTTGAAACATTAGATAATGGTAATATTTTAGCTAATTTTGCTTCTATGGAATCAGAAAAAGGTGATTCTTGGGATGATTCTTGGGAAGACGCTTTTGAGTTCCGCTATCCTGAAATTATTGAAGCACCAGACCCTAAAGATTATCAAAATAGTGATGGTAGCTGGAAGGATAAAGAAGGTTATGATAAAGATTATGCTGAATATGAAGAAGAATTAGAATATTGGAAAAACACCCACTTAAAACCATTTAAACATTTTGCACAGTGGATTTATGATACAAGATGGTGTGATGTTAATGGTAATAAACTTCCTGAGTTTACTGATGAAGAAGCAGCGGCTCGTAAGAAAAAATTTGCAACAGAGAAATGGCAACATATTGATGTGTGGAAGATGGCAGCATACTACATTTATGCTATGCGTTTTGGTGCCGTTGACCAGATAGTTAAAAACTCAATGTTAACATCAGAGGGTCCATTTGCGTATAATAAAAATGGAATAAGATATGGTGAGTGGGATAGCACTGACGTTACATCTGACTTATATGGTAGATACTATAAATGGTACTATATCAATTACGATAACGATACCATTATGGGTGTTAAAAACGACGGTAGCCTTAAATATGGTCCAGAAATTACAAGACAGGACGTAGAGGGACAGGATGGTAATGTTACACCTATCTATGCTGGTTCAAATTCAACCCTATGGAATAACATCGAAAATGATGAGGAGTTCCAAGAGATTATTAGAATCGCTGACTTAGGTATATCAAGAACAATGACTTATAACAAAGCCATTAATATGTTTGAGGAAGAACAAGTTGGTAAATGGTGTGAGAGGATATATAATAAAGACGCTGAATATAAATATATTAGTCCATATGTGGCCACATGGTCGTACAAAGATTTAGGCGGAGAAGACGAAAAGGCAGAGACATTTACCGATAAACTCTTTATGCTTCAAGGTTCTCGTACAGCACATAGACGTTGGTGGTTATCAAGACGTTTTAATTTGTTAGATGGTAGATGGTCATCAGGTGATTTCGCAACAAAATATGTTGAAATCAAGTGTGACTATGGAGCAATAGGTGATAAGTTTACAGCAGTTGCAGGTGCTAATGCATATTTTGGTTATCAAATTAATAATAGAACATTTGGTGATGCTAAGGGCGGTGAAACTCAAGAATATAAAGCAAATAGCACTATTGACTGGGAACTTAAGAAAGTAATTCAAATTGGTGACCCTATTGCGATATATGGTTCTACTGACCTTCTTGAGCTTAATTTACAAGGCCTTTCAAAGAACTTATCAAGTGTTGCGTTTAAGTTTGGTACAAACTCGGACCTTGGTAATAAATTGGAACGTTTTATTTTAAGTATTCCTGAAGAAGATTTGCGTTCTAAAGCATCGTATAAGACTTATGCCGATGATGAGGTTGGAACCGCAGGTAGAAAGTCTGGTTTCGAAAAAATTAAAGATGCTTATCCTTTTGAAATTACTTCTGAGGATGATTTCTCAGCGGATGGTAAATATCCAACTGTTGAAGAAATGTTTAATGCCAACGATGCTAATTCGCCAAAATTCTATAGAATTGTCTCAACAGATGATGACGGTAAAAAAACGTATGTTTATTTTGCTAAATTAGATGGCGGTATTAGAAACTATGCTTGTAATACTATGTCTTTTGATAACTTATCTAAACTTCAAGTTTTGAAGATGGCTGGTTATATGTCTGTTGTTGATTTGAACCTAAGTAAAAATACATTTATTAACGATGTTGATATAAGATATTCTGGTATTAAAACAATTGATTTTGGAAGTGGTTCTCGTATCAAGAATTTTAAAGCATCAGACAAATTAACTACTCTATCATTTACTGAATGTGATAATATCAAACTTTCAAATATTTTTATTAATGACACAACATTAAAGAATGATGGTGGAAAAAATATTAATATTATTAATGTAATTAACTCTAAGGGTTTAAATCAAAGTAGTGATTTTAGGGATTTTATTCTTAAGTGGATGCAAAGTGGCGATGTAACATCTAAGAAATTAGTTCTTAGTGGTGTTAAATGGGTTGGTTTTAGACTTTCTGACTTAGAGATTATTAAAAAGTTTTTAAGTGGAGATGAAAACGGTAAACACGCTATTGAATGCGTAATTGGAGGAATAATTGAAATGGGTTCATCTGATAGAATCACTTCTGATGACCTTAATATGTTCAAAGAACTTTCTAAAGCACTTGGCGGCGGTTTAACAATTAGAGTACCTAATGCCAATATTGTAGTTAATAGTGTTAAATCAGAAGTTGTTGCTGGAGATACAGCTGAATTCACTTATACATTATTCCCTAATGCTAAAGAGGTTCTTGAAAATAATGGTATTGTTACTTGTACTTTTGTTAAAATAGTTGATACAGAAGATTTTGAAACAATAAAAGACAACCGTACTAATAGGATATATAAACCTATACATAATAGTGATGAGGTTCGTCCTGGTATTAATATTAGTCTTAATAAAAATGATTTCACTATTAAAGTATCTACAACAGAAAACGCTGTTGGAGGCGATACTAATGCATTGATATTAACCAAATTAGAGTATAATGGTCAAGATGCTATTGATATTGTGCCATTAGTTATAAAAGAGCCTACATACGCAGTAAGTGGTGTCATTAATGGTGTAAAGAATATTGGTGAAAAAGAAACAATGTACACATACACTTTAAATGTTGTTTCTAACACAAATGATTACCCTATTGGTACTATAGATATTGAATGGAGTGTTGTAGGTGATGGTGTAGAAATTTATTTATCTAAATTTGATATTTCAGAGGATAAAAAGACATACACTATAACAACAAGTCAGACATTGCCTGACCCAACTGGAGAATTAACTATCGTAGCAAAGATAATAAATCACGATGCATCAAGTACAATTGTACCTTCAATACCTAAAGAAGTTATTATCGAGAAACCATTACTTTTACTTAATGAAAAAGTGGTTTTAACGATAGAAACAAACCCAGTAGTGTTTAATATTTGTCGTGAACAAGGATGGGCAACTATAAGTGATATCGTAATGATGAGGGATGAGGCCGAGGCGGTAACTAATATTGGTTCTGTGTTTGCTAATGTCAAAAAAGAAGGTGGATGGAATTTTGAAGAATTTAAATATTTTACTAATGTTAAATTGACATCTTTAAATGAAGGTGCTTTTGCTAATTCTGATATTACATCAATTATATTCCCTGAAAATATATATTCACTTGGTAATGGGTTATTTGAGAATTGTAAGTATTTAAAGAATGTTCAAATAGGACAGAACATTACAGAAATACCTGAAAGATGTTTCTTGAATTGTGGTTCTCTTGAAAATTTTGTATTACCGGATAATGTAACAATTGTTAAGATATATGCTTTCGGAGGAACAGGTATTGAACAGATTTTAGAAAAAAGAGATATTTTTGATATTAACCCGAAAACAATTTATCTTACACAAAACTCATTATTAGAAAGAATTACAAATAATGCTTTTGAAACGACTATATGGTCTCCTTCTGCATCAACTAATATGCTAAAGGTTATTACTTTACCAAAATTATTTGGATTTAGTGAGTCTAATTATAATTTTACATTAGGTGAAAACTTAACTAATATTATAATTTTAAATGAAGACGAATCTGGTATTGTATTTAGGGATAATTTATTATTTGCAAGTTATTCAGAAAGTGTGTTAGTCAGGGCTATGCCTTATCTTGGTGGAAATGAGCCTATTGACACTGTTGAGTTAATAGATGTTAATACAGTATATCCGTATGCTTTCTACAAGTGTAATACAATTAATAATGTAGTACTTGGAAGAAGTGTATATCCTTATGGTTTAGGTATTGGAGCATTCTATGGTAGTGCAATTAAAACAGTAGATATGAGCCAATGTGTTGAAATGGAAGAGGTACAAGAGTTTACATTTAATGAGTGCCGAAAATTAGAGGAAATTATTTTCCCGATGGATGCAAGGCTAACAACATTTGGAAAATGTTTATTCTCTTGGTGTGATTCGTTATCTGCGTTAACATTACCTAACACATTAACCACATTAAAAACAGAAGACTTAGGATTTACAAAATTATTTGTTTCGTGTAATGCATTAGAGGAAATAACATTCCCAGATAGTCTTTTAAATAGTGACCGTTATCTTTTTGAAAAATGCAATAGTCTTAAGAAGATTGTTTTACCTACATATTTTCAAAATATTGGTAGTTATGACTATATAATGGAATGTCCTGCATTTGAAGAATTAGTATTACCCGTATTCTCATATACAAATGAAGAAAATGAGAATGTGATTATTAATACAACAGTTGGTATGCAAAATCCATATGCGTTTATAGATAGAAGATGTACAAATTTTTCAAAATTTACGTTAAATGAAAAGGATAATCATAGAGTAATGATAGAAGAGGACGGTATTCTTTATAGGGTTGGTAATAAAAGTTACGAGGACTTTTTTGAAACACCTAAGACATTATGTGCTGTTCCATATAAAATAGATGAAACATTTATTCTTAAAGATGATGTGTTTGCGATAGATAATTATGCAATTTCAAACAATACTTGCTTAACTAAATTTATTGCACATAGTGGTGTGACAAAAATAGAACAAAATACGTTCCAAAACTGTGAGAACCTTGAAGAACTTTATTTAATGGGTGATATTACGACAATTGACAGATTCGCATTATGTCACTGTGTAAATCTATCAAAAATAGTACTTTTATCATTGAATGCTCCTGAATTAGACCACGGAAGTTTATTTACTGACGGTAAATTTCAAAACACTGATATTGAATTTAGTTATTATAAATACCACCCATTTGGATATGATGAGTTTAACTGGGTTGGATATAATACAAAAGAAAAAAATATTCTTTATCTTCCTTATGGTTATAATGGATATGAGAAAGATGATTGGGTTTTACCGTTATTTACTGTTGACCAGTGTAGTTTTGAAAAAGCAATATATACGTTAGATGACGCACCAATTTTAACTGTATATAATCAGAATGGAGAAGAAATAACAGATAAACCCCTTTATTTAAAGAGTGATAGTGGTGAGTTTGTATATACCTTCAATAATAGTATTATGTCAATAACATATGATGATACTGAAAATGGTTATGTAGTTAATTTTGATAATAAAGTTTATCACAATGAACCAATAAGTGTTTATGAAGATATTGATTGCACTAAATTACTGGGCTCATTTATAGCAAAATATGGTGAACAAAAATATACAATTGGTTCTCCTGTTTTATCTTATAAAACAAGAAGTATTTTCTCTACAACAATATTTGGCTCAGGTAAAACTGTAGAATCAGACCCTGGCGATGAAATTGTAAACATAAAGAGACGTGATTATGAAATATTAATTTCAAGAGTTAATCAACTTACTGAACAGATGAATAAGTTAAAGAAAAAATAAAAAGTAGTGGTGGCGGTGTTTTTACCCCACCCTACTATTTATAATAAAATCAAAAATAAATAAAAAAATACAAAAATTTTTATGGCTAGAACAAATCAAAGATTAATTAATTATCACACCAGTGGCGCCACCAATATGCCATTAGTAAATGATGTGCAATTAGGTGAAATCGTAGTAAGACATAATAACGATAAGCCAGAGTTGCTCATTGAATTAAACAATGGTAAGTTTGCTGTGTTCCAGGCTTCTGGCGCTGTTCAAACTGCAATAACAACTGCTGTAAATGGTGCTAAAAGTGAATTAAATACCGACATTAGTAACCTTGAAAAACAATTATCAGCACATACATCTGATTTTGAAGCATTTCAAACAGAAGTTGAAGCTACGTATGCAACAAAAACTGAATTAGAAGATGCCAAATCAGGCCTTACTAGCGCTTATACTCAGGCAATTGCAAGTGCAAAGGCAGAGGCTATTGCTTCTGCAAGCGCTTATACTGATACTCAGGTTAATGCTGCTAAAAACGCACTTAATACTACAATTCAGACAGTTGGAAGTAACTTAGAACAGTTATCTGGTAGCGTTGAAAGCATTGTTACAAATATTAATAATAATTTCGTAACAAAAGAAAGTTTAGAAGAAGATTTAGCACAGGTTGGTAGAGATATCTCAACAGCTAAGGATGCTGCTATTGCTTCAGCAAGTGCTTATACTGACACTCAGTTTGCTGCTGCTAAGAATTATGCTGATGGCCAAATTGCAGTTTCAGAAGGTAAAACAAATGGACTTATTGAAGGTGTTGCTTCAGATGTAGAAGAGTTAGCTGAAACTGTTGCTGCTAACAAAAAGACAGTTGAAGATAACTATGTATTAAATACAACTCTTAACTCAACAGTTGAAACAATAAACGGTAATATTTCAGATGCACAGAAGGCTGCTACAGATGCTTCAAGTGCTTACACTGATGCTCAGATTGTACTTGCTAAGCAGTATGCTGATACTCAGGTTAATGCTGCTAAGAATACTATCAAGCAAACAACAGATACTCTTAATTCAAAAATTGACACTTTAAGTGGCAATGTAGAAACTACTCTTGACGCTCTTGAAGAAACATTAACTGAAGCAATCAATAATAAAGTTTCTGTTGCTTATCGTTATCAGGGTTCTGTTGATAATTATGCTGACCTTCCAAAAAATCTTACAACAGGTGAGACTGGATATGTTTATAATGTAGCAAATGCTAATGGTAATATTCCTGCTGGTACCAATTATGCTTGGAATGGAACTGCTTGGGATGCACTTGGTGGTACAGTTGACCTTTCACCATACGCAAAGACTTCAGATGTTAATGCCACTGTTAATGGAATCAATCAAAATATTCAACGTATAGAATCTTCAGTTGGTGCTTTAAGTGGTAACACAGATAGCGCTATTGCATCATTAAAACAGTATGCAGATGATACATTTGCAACAAAGGCAGCACTTCAGAGTGCTCAGAATTCTATTATAGACGGTTATACTAAGGCAATTGCAAGTGCAAAAACAGAGGCTATTGCTTCAGCAAGTGCTTATACTGACACTCAGGTTAATGCTGCTAAGAATACTATCAAGCAAACAACAGATACTATTAGTAGTAACTTAAGTCAACTTAGTGCATCTACAGTTTCTGTTAAAGCAACAGCTGATTCTGCTGTTCAGACAGTTTCTGGAAACTGTGGCACAGTTGCAACAAAGACTGGTACACACGTAGAACTTAACTTTAATAACCTTGTTATTGATTGTGGTGAGTTTTAATCAATGAACTAAAACATTTTTAAATAATTAAGGGAGTCATTATGACTCCCTTTTTTAGTTTTTCTTCTTATTTTTAGTCTTAAGTGCCTTTCTTTGTTCAGCCTCTTCTTTTTTCTTTTCTTCAATCTGTGCAATTGTGTACTGTCCAAGAAGTGCTGATTCTACAGCCGCTCCTTTATACTTTTCATAGAAACCAACAGGCACAGTAATCTGTGGGCAACCAATAACCATTTTGTCTTTTTCGGTATCATATGCAACTTTCTCCATTTCCATACGAAGCCACATATATTGTGTTTTTTCATCTACAAGGTCAAATGCGTCCTCATAACAAACCACAAATACGAGGTCTTCACGATTAGATGCATACTCAGCAAGTTCATTTGCTTTAACAATTTTACATACTTCCTTAGCCTTGTTTACACAAAGTGGCTGAAAGTCTACACCATAATTAATGAGTCCTAACTCATTTGAAATTTCAATAACAAGATTCTCAATAGAATCTGAAGCCTGTGAATATTTTGCCATATAATTACGTAATTTATTTATATTTAACTTATTATTCGCTATATTTATCTTATACTAAATATACAAAAAAACTTTCAGGAAAACAAATATGGAAGAGAAGAAAAAACGGCCATTAACAGAAAAACAGAAAGCGGCTTTTGAAAGAAGGCGCCGTAAAGGTTATGAAATATGGTTAAAAGAGAAACATAAAGAGATGGCCAAACGAGAAAAGGAGGAGAAAAAACGCAAAGAAAAAGAGCGAATTAAACGTGAGAAAGAACGTTTGAAGAAAAAGGAAGAAAAGAAAAAACGCCCTGTGGGGAGGCCCAAAAAAAGAGGGCCTAAAAAGAAAAAAAAGAAAAAGATAGTTAAAGTACTTAAATCTCCTGGCCGTCATAGTTTACCGCCATACACATTTAAAATCATTTCGTGTAGAAATGGTGTGCAAAACAAATTTATTGGAAAGTATAGGACTACGGAAGAGGCATATGAAGTTTTTAATGATTTAAAAATGTCCGATAGAAATGTAATATTTCCAAGTAGTATAACTGACGCTCACGAGATTAAAAATTCCATAGACGAATATATCCTTATTGAAAAGACAGACGGTAAGCCATCAGTACTTAGAAATGAGTATGGTAAGTTAGTAGAACAAACCATAAATAAGCAAGGTTGGATTGTAAAAGATAAATTTAGATACCAACGTGAAGAAGAATTTTGGGTTTATGGTTATAATAGTAGAAGTGAGAGGAAGACTTTTCTATGGATATATACCAATATAATTATGTCTGATGTAGATTACGGTTTAGAATATAAACGTATAATTCTATATAAGAATAAAATTGTTATTAAAAACGATAATAATGATATAGAACTAATTCTATGTAAAAACGAAAGTGATGCAATTAGATTCTATAATAAAATAGAAGAATGGGTAAAGCGAGATAAAGTTAAACAAGTTCTTTTTCTTGGTGATTATTCTTCAATAAGTGACCGTCGTAGAAAATTGGAGCAAGAATTAATGGGTTTAACGGGGTGGACCAAGAAAAAAGTCCAAATGAAAAATAATACTTATTATTGTAAATAATTTGACTTATTTGAAAAAATAGTTATATTAGTATAAAAAGGTTTAACTATGAACACACTGAAAATTCTATATTGTAAATATTACCCTTTATGGGATATGTATATAAATTATTTCCCCGCCATAGCGGATTTTATTTATAGAGTTATTTTTTAGGTTTATTTTAATATTAATGGTACATACCAATAACAAAGGGAGGCTAAAAACCTCCCTTTCTTTTTTCTCTTTGTATCGTTTTCCAACGAGCGTATTTTAACTTAAGTCCCGTGAACCAATTTGGTTTAGTAGGATTTTTTAATTCATTCATCATTTCTTCACCCATACCATTTAGTAATTTTGCTTCGAAAGCATATTTGTCTGCTTCTACTGCAATATCTTTGGCTTGAATGTCTTGTTTTAAGCCCTCAATTTCTTTTTTTGTTAAAAAATCCATTAATCGTGTAATTCTATAATGTCGTTATTTTCATCTTCCTGTATATTAGAGGTCCCGTTTGCAATGCTTTCAAAGAAACTTTCTACATTATGAATAATCCACACAAGACCGCTTGTAAGACAACAATCAGCAATTAATGCAACCCACCATAAATTGGTCCCTAAAAGTACAATATTAAAAGGTGTTAATGCAATACTTGGTATTAAAAACCAATCTATTAGACTAACTATCCAACCAATATTAGCGGGAAAACACATCATACAGGAAAATAAAGTACCAAAATGCTCTGATATATTAGAACTCCATTCTCTTAGATGTTCAAAAATTCTAAATGGCCCACTTCCAAACACAACCATATTAGATAATCCATATACAGCAAATATGTATAAGAAAATGATTAAAGTATTACTCATTTACAGATACTTTTAATTCGGGTTTATTCTCTTCTTTATCCTTATTCTTTTTAGGAACAATTATTTCTTCATTTTCATTATATGTAATTTTTAGACTTCTCAATTGAGAAAGTGTAATGGATTCATTCTCAAATAAACGTTTAAGTTCTTTAGTTTTTTCAGATAAAAGTTGTGCTCGTTCAATTGCTTCTTTCATTTTCTCGATATTATATTCGATAGCATCGAATACTTTTTCTTCCCCATTATCTATCTCTGAACAAAAATAAAATTCATCGTTATATTCTCCTGCGCTTACAGTCACATTAAATTTCTCTTCAAGTTCTTCGTCTATAACCCAACCATAAGGAAATTTTACAATAACATATATTACTTGTTTACCATCAATGGTAACAATCTGCATTTCTTTAAAATAGTTTCCTAACTTTTTGATTCTATCTGTAATTCCCATAAATCAAACTTATATTTTATATATTATAATGAAAATAACAGGTAAAGACAATAAAAAAGCCACCTAAATAAGGTGGCCAAATAAATAATATCTTATTTTGTAATTATCTTTTAAAAAATGATACTCTATTTGTTTGTTCTGCTAATCTTGCCTCAACTTCAAATATCACAGATAGTTCCATTGCAATATGTCTAATATTTTCTCTATTATAATTACAATCGTGATGCTCATTAGGTAGTTTATCGAAAGAAACTATTAAAATAGCAAGTGGTTTATCAATACCTTCAATCACACACGCAGTAAAATGTTCTGTATTATTTGATTTCATTTTAAATGCAAGTGCTTTATCAATATTTGTAAGTTCATCAACATTTCCACACCAATATCCTTTATCAAATAAAAGGGTTACAAAAGGCATTAAACTAAGATTTTGTGATTGATAATAACTTGCAATTGGATGTGCGCCTATATTAAGTGCCTCATAAGTTGCACTACATTTTGTATAAGGTATTCCGTTTATATTTTCAGTACCATTATGTAACTCTAAAATAACAGTTCTTGACGCATCTACTTTATATGTAAGATTTTCAATTGCTCTTTGAATTTTAGGCGCATTTTCCATTCTTAATTCCATTAAAGTATCGTGTTGTCTTTTTTTCCATTCGTCGTATACTTCAAATGCTCTTGATGGGTTAAAAATAAACCAGAAAAATATGCTTAATACTGCAATTAATAATGCACCAATAACTATGCGTCCAATACCATATTCTTTAATTAATTTGAGTCCTCTTTCAAGCCAGGTGATAACATTTGAAGTGTTATCAATGACGATAGGCTCTTTCTTTTCGTTGTTTAAGTCTGCCATTGTTGTTTTAGTTTTTTTCTTCATTTGTTATATTTCTGACTATGTTAAGCATTCTACTAATCTCGTTAGTATCTTCGTTTACTCTTGCTCTACCATTTGAAGTGTTGTATTCTTCACCCTTGTAAGAAGATAGTTTCTCATAAGCATTAAGAGTTTCATCAACTCTTTGTTTGTTGTTGCAAGAAATTACGTTTGCAGAACCGTTAGCCCATTCTACAAGATAAACAGTACCGTGTTTATCTTTCATTTTGAATTGTGTACCTTCATTTTTAAACTCATCAGGAATACGTGATACCATATGTCCTTCATTTAAGAATGAAGTCTTTTTAAAGAACACAGTTTTTACTGATTTTTGCTCGTGAACAGGAGTTTTTTCAATATGAGAGTTTTCTTTAAGGATATTGATAAGGTTTCTCATATCAAAACCGTCTCGGCTCTCATACATTTCTTCTTTCTTGAATGTATCTTTAGGCATTTTGCTCGCCTGAAGACCTGTTTCTTTGAAAGATTGTTCATTGTCGTGCATTTCTTGCCCTGATTTCTTAATAGCCTGATAGATTTCCTCATTGTTTGAGTAATCATCTTGTTTTTCAATACCATTATTCATCTCTTGCTCTGAAGTATAACCTTTAACTTGTGCGTGAACACGTTTTTTGTAACTTTCTGGAGCATTTTCAGGACAAGCGTCTAACGTTGTCTTGTTACCATCGGTTTTTTCATACTTTACCTTCTTTTCCTCCTTGGCGAGACCGCCATCATAATCTTTTGCTCTTTTCTTTGCATCACTGTAAGCCTTGCCGTTGTTAGACTTATTCTCTTTTTCTACATTTGGCCCAAGAACTGCCTTGAACTCATTAGAACTTTCCGCAATAAGCCTTTTTAAATCGCTCACATTGTAAGTCATTTCCATTGCTAAAAAATTTAATTATATTATTATTTTAATAAGGATAATATCCTCTATAGTTTCTTGTCATAGGGGTAGACATAAGTTCCATTCCCCTGTATAAACGTTGCATCTTCAATTGAAGAATCTCTTCTTGTGTTTCCGCCTTTTCCATTTTTTCATTTATGGTTTTTAAATCACGGAGAACATTTGGGTCATATTGTTGACCATACATTTTAGGGTTGTTTTTCATTGCTTAGGCCAACTTTTTTTCATCATATCTTTGTGGTCATTTGCGTCCGCAAAGAATTTGTTATTTTTATTATTCTCTCCATCTCCGATAGGAGCATCATAGGCACAATCACATTCACAATCCATAATTTCTTTAAGCAAGGTCTTCTTAATAAATTCTTCTTGCTCTTGAGTTATATACATTGTTTTCTTTTTTATCGGTCCACCAAAGCAAGGGGCGTCGAATTGTCCCGAAGCATCAGCAGATGTTGCGCCATCCCCTTCTTCATTTAAACGGTCTTTATCATAAGCCATAGCAGAAACTTTATCAAATATTTTTTTTAATTCAGATTTCATCTTATTAGGATTACTCCAAGATTTTATGAATGTTTTATTATTAAGAAGTTCTTTTGTTGTTGTTTTACATAATTCAATTGCAGAATTATATTCATCACTTACAATAAATTCCGCGTCATCATATCTTTTTAAGAAATCTACTAACACACCAAGATTAGCCCATTTTTCATCGTCAGTTGTTGAAGACGTTAAACGAGTTGTTAATAAAATCAATGATGTTTTACCGAATTTAGATTGATTGTCACACGCACTGTCGTTGTCTAAGATTCCATAACCCCAAGCACCTTCATTAATTGGACTATTTTCAATAATATTACTTTCAAAAAGATTAATATACAGATTTCTCATTTTCTTTGTATAATCTTTTCTTGGTGCTTTGTAATGTACAGTGAATGTATCAGGAAGACGTTTGCCATCTTCATCAGACCCATTATCTTTAATTTTTGTTGTTTTAATAAGAATTGCAGAATTTTCATCTTCTGGGTCTGCTCTTTTCGTAAGTATAGATAAAGCCTTAGGCCCGTCAATTTTGTGATACTTAAGAAAGTCATCGGTATCAGCGTGTAACGGGTCTGTGAGA
>JAEIGA010001640.1_pt1 | contig 35147 bp, 31 predicted proteins | sample 9270691 | NCBI WGS metagenome assembly JAEIGA01 (sample SAMN17057246, study PRJNA624740) | gut metagenome | biome: biome; isolation source: fecal sample | host: Bos grunniens | place: China: Xizang | collected 2019
AAAAAGGCTTTGGGAGAGCCAGAAAGGCTGGGAGAGCTGGGAGGACTAGGAGATCCCAGTACTCCCAGTACTCCCAGTACTCCCAGTACTCCCAGTACTCCCAGTACTCCCAGTTTTCTTTTCTCGGTCGCTAAGTGACCGCCCCATTTGGCATTAGACATTAGACGTTAGACAAAAAAAGATCGGTAGATGCCAACCGCCTGCCTCTGGCAGTCGTGGCAAGACGATTAAAAAAAGACGATCGACGGCACCCACCCTGCGAGTGGGTTTTGTGGAGGGATTTTTGTGCCAAACAAAGGAGCGAGTCCGCAGCCTACTCGACGTAGGTGAGGAACTCGCTCTCTGCAGTTTGGTGCAAAAGCACCCACAAGACACACTCGCCCACAAGTTTTAAAACTTTTTACAATAAACACGGCTGTCTTTCTAAAAAAATTGAAGAAAATTTTGAAAAAATTTAATAAGTATGGTGCATTATTAAAAAATATCACTATCTTTGCTATTGAAAATAAAATTAGGAAAAATTCACAATGGCACTTCTTAAAGATTTCTTCTATCAACCCGACGGCGAGATGCTCAAAGGCATCTCCCACAAAAACGTGCTCATAAAACAGAGTATCATCGCCCACATGGCGGTGGAGGGTTGGTGTACGCTCGCTGAACTCACAAAGGCTCTGCACATTAGCGTCCCCACAATGACAAAGCTCGTGGGCGAATTGGTCGAGGAGGGTGTCGTTGTGGACAACGGCAAGGTCGAAACCGCCGGTGGCAGACGCCCCAACATCTTCGGCTTGGCCAATACGGCAATCTACTTCACGGGTGTCGATATCGGTCGTGACTTCATCCAGATGGTTGTCACCGACCTGAAAAATAATGTCATTACCTCAAAGCTCGTAACACCTTTCACTCTCACCGACGACGAGGTTTGCTTGGCGGAGATTTGCCGCACAATCAACGATTTTCTTGACAATTGTACCGTCGAGCGCAACAAAATCCTCGGTATGGGTGTCTGCATTGTAGGTCGAGTAAATCCTGCAACGGGCCACAGCTATATGTTCTTCACGGGTAGCGACAAATCCTTGAAGGAGAGCCTCGAAGAGGCTACGGGAGTAACCATTCTGGTGGAGAACGACACGAGGGCGAGGTGCTTTGCGGAGTACTATTCGGGCGACTCGGCAAAGGAGAAAAATATGCTCTACCTGCACCTCGGCAGGGGTGTTGCTATCGGCATTATCGCCGAGGGTAAGCTCTACTATGGCAAGAGTGGTTTTGCGGGCGAGTTTGGTCACACACCCTTCTTCAACAACGAGATTATCTGCTCGTGTGGCAAGAAGGGGTGTCTGGAAACGGAGGTGAGCGGTATCGCCATCGAGAACAAGATGGTCGAGCGCATCGCTGCGGGTGTCAATACCATCCTGCGCGACAAGTGGGCTGCGGGCGAAACCATCCACATCGACGATATCATCTCGGCAGCCAAGAACGACGACAACCTCTCCATCGAGCTCATCGAGGAGGCGGGCGAGAAGATTGGCAAGAGTATTGCCTTTCTGATCAATATCTTCAACCCCGAGCTCGTTATCATCGGTGGTAATATGGCCCAGGCGGGCGACTACCTGATGTTGCCCCTCAAATCGGCCACCAACAAATACTCTATGAACCTTGTCTACAAGGACACCTGCTTCCGCCTCTCGCAGATGGGTGGCGATGCGGGTGCTCTCGGCTCGGCGATGCTCATACGAAATAAAGTTATCGGATTGTAGTTTAAGTAAAAATCGGAGAAGAAATGAACGCACTCGAAACCGACATCATCAAACTGCGAGCACTCGAACCGGAGGATATCGACCTCCTCTACCGCTGGGAGAACGATCCCCGCGTGTGGAAAGTAAGTGGCACCGTTACCCCCTTCTCGAAATATATCCTCCGCAGATTCATCGAGGAGCAGAGGTATGACATCTACGAAACCCGCCAGATGAGGCTCGTCATCGAGTCCAAGGCAAACGGCAGGCCCGTCGGCACCATCGACCTCTTCGACATCGACCCCTACAACCACCGCGCGGGCGTTGGTGTGCTGATCTACTCCAAGGACGACGAGGGACAGAGCTACGCATCGAGCGCATTGCAAGCGCTGATTCGCTATGCGTTCCAAATTTTGGGCCTCAACCAGCTGTGGTGCAACATCCTCTCCAACAACACCCGCTCGCTCAACCTCTTCCGCAGTAAGGATTTCAGCGTAGTGGGACTCAAAAAGGAGTGGGTACGAACCACAACCGACTGGCTCGACGAGTATATGCTCCAACTCGTAAACCCCCTGAAATAGAATCAAATTGCACAGATCATAATAATCCAATATTATCTCAACAGAACAATATGAAAATCGGAAATGAAATGGCGGTAGCTATCAGCTACACACTTACAGTAGATGGCCAGATTGCAGATCAGGCAACCAAAGAGGCTCCCCTCAAATTTGTCTATGGTATCGGTATGTTGCTTCCCAAATTCGAGGAGTACCTCCTCGGCTTGGAGCCCGGCGACAAATACTCCTTCACCCTCTCGCCCGAGGAAGGCTATGGCGTAAGCAACCCCAATATGGTTATCGACGTACCCAAGGCGGCTTTCGAGATCAATGGCCAGATTGAGGAGGGCTTGCTCACCATCGGCAACCGCATCCCTATGATGACCCAGATGGGCCAGCCCGTCATCGGCATCGTTGTGGAGGTTTCGGACGAGGCTGTGAAGATGGACTTCAACCACCCTATGGCCGACAAGACTCTCAACTTCGAGGGCGAGGTTGTGGATATTCACGAGGCTACCGATGAGGACTATCCCCACTCGTGCGGCTGCGGCTGTGGCGAGGAGGGCTGCGGCTGCGAGGGCAACTGCGACGATGGTTGCGAGGGCGGTCACTGCCACTAATAAAGCGCACACAACCCCCTCAAACAGATCAGTTTGAGGGGGTTATTTTTTTCTTTCGTCGGACTTTGGATACCAAACCTTACACCCCAGAAAATATGATTTTCACACTGATTCACTACACCGAAGGTTGGCGATTGGGGGCGACAGTAACCCTCTCGACAACACCCGTGGCAGGCACTCTCGTCAAGGCCACCCACGACTCCCCCGAGGACTACACGGATATCTACTATGTGGACAATGTCCTCTTTTCGGACGGAGGCGAGAACTACCTCTTTGTGCGCCCCTGGGAGGGCTATGGAGAGGTTGCACCTCTCACCGAGATCGATCGCCTGAAAGAGGGTTTGAAGGAGGTTGTGGAGGCTGTCGATAATCTCAACGACAACATAATGGAGCGACTCTCCGAAATAATCTAAATGGGGAAGGCAATCTCCACGTATGCACCATTCTCGCTCCTCGCAAAAGCCTTTATGGTGCGGCCATTGGTCACCACAACCTGACGAGCACCGATAACGCTATTATACCTCACAACCTGATCGACAACACTCTGATTTATGGCCACTTCGGGGGCCTTGCACTCCACCACGAGCCAAGGCTTCATCTCCATATCCACAGCCACTACATCCGCCCTCTGGGGCTGACCGTTGAGCCTCACGGGATACTCCTCGACAATGTGGGTGGCAGGTACCGAAAGGCGCTCCATCAGATGCCTTACAACCCTGCGGCGCACCTCCTCCTCGGGGGTGAGCACGAGCCAGGTGCGACGTGTGGGGGCCCACACCTCGACACATCCTCGCTCCCCTCGGCGAAGTCGCAAAGAGTGGGGAGGAAAGATTAAATCGGTATATTTTTCGTTATCTTCCAAAAAAAGCGTATTTTCGTAGGTCCAAATATAGCAATTTTTCTTCGTATGAAACGCATAGCAACACTTCTTGGGGCATTTTTGACCCTTTCGACACTCGTCCTCTCGGCACAACCCGCCGAGAACAGCCTTGCAAAAGATGCTCTCCACCTGCCACAAAATGTCGCAAGAGAGCTCATCACACCTCGCACTGCACTCCCCTGCTATCCCTCGCGAGAGCAGATGGAGGCGGGCACAAAGTCGGATTTGGCAATTCCTCTGACCGATTGGCAGAGCACCACAAATATGGATGGATCGGTGAGCTACTCCACCCGTTTCAAACGCAACTATCGTTTCGACGACAAGCAGATTGTGCTCCGCGTGGAGGGGGCCTCGGGTGCTTTGAGCATCGACATCAACGGCACAGAGATTGCCTACACATCGGCAGGCAAAGGACGATGCGAGTTTAACCTCACGAAAAAGTTGCAGGAGAACAACAACACCATCACCATTACCGTCCACCGCGACTATGCGGCACGCGAGATTGAGCCCACAAACGACGGCGAGCTCACCTTCACACGTGCGACACTTCTCACCCCTCCCCGTGTGGCTGTTGCAGATTTTGTAGCCCGCACCTCGTTCAACAAGCAGGGCGACGGTGTGCTCAACTTGGGCGTTGTAATGCAATCCTTCCTGCTCAACAGCAAGGACTACACGATATACTATGAGCTCTACTCCCCCGAGAATAAGATGGTGGCGAGTGCCAACAAGACTCTCACCACACGTATGCTCTCGCGCGACACCGTGAATTTCTTTGCCCGCATCCCCGCCGTGGAGCGTTGGAGCCCCGCAAGCCCCAACCTCTATCGACTCGTGGTCTACACCAAGCACGAAAACCGCATCAAGGAGTTCACAACAACCAACATCGGTGTCCGCACCGTGGAGATGGTCGAGGGTGAGCTTCGAATCAATGGCGAGCCCACCACCATCAATGGCATAACTCTCGCCTACACCACCGAGGAGCAGACCACCGAGGAACTCCGCAGGCTCAAAGGCGAGGGCTACAACCTCATATTCACACCACGTCCGGAACTCGACGAACTCTACACCCTCTGTGATCGCGAGGGTATGATGGTCTGCCCCTCGGCGGACATCACCTCCCCAACCAAGGAGCGCAACACTTCGCCAAGCAACGACCCTGCGTGGAAGAGTGCCTACCTGTGGCGCGCAATGTCGGCATACCACTCGACCAAGTCCCACCCCTCGGTTGTGATGTTCTCCATTGCCTATGAGGCACAAAACGGCATCTGCCTCTATGAGAGCTACCTCGCAATGAAGGCCCTCAAAGATGAGTCCCGCCCCATAATCTACCCCTCTGCCGCAGGAGAGTGGAATAGTGACCTATAATAAAAAATAAGCGCCTTGAAAAAGGCGCTTATTTTTTCATCTACCCTCCATCCTCTCATAGAGCGTTTCACACCCCTCTTCGAGCATATCGAGCACAAGTTCGAAACCCTCGGCTCCCTCATAGTAGGGATCGGGCACATAGTCATAGCCAAAGCGGGCAGGAATGTAGTCCGCCATACGCTCCAACTTTTGGAGAGCCTCCACGCTCGGAGCCAGACGGCTCAGCGACTCATAGACCGAGTCGTCCATCGCCAGCAGGAGGTCGAAGCGGTCGAAATCCTCACTACGCACCCTGCGTGAACGGTGTGTGAAGTCGTAGCCGCGACGCTTTCCCGCAGCCCTCATACGTGGATCGGGTAGCTCGCCAGCGTGACCACCATAGGTGCCCGCCGAGTCGATTTCCCACTCACCCGCGACACCTCGCTCCTCCACCAAGCGGTGCATAATCCCATCCGCCGCCGAGGAGCGACAGATGTTACCGAGGCATACAAAACAGATTTTCTTCATTGTTTATCTTCTCTCTCTTTTTTTCTCTTCTACTACCAAATTACTCGCCACTCTCAATCCTTCCGGGATAGACCTTCAAAGCCTCGCGCAAAATCTCACACGCAGCCAGAAGATCCTCCTTGCAGAGCACATAGGCGATACGCGCCTCCTGCTTACCCTTACCCTTGGAGGCATAGAAGCCCGCAGCAGGTGCGAGTTGCACGGTTGCACCCTTATAGGAGAAGTCCGTCAGGAGCCACTCGGCAAACTTATGGCAATCGTCCACAGGGAAGCGCACGATGGTGTAGAATGCGCCTTGGGGTTTGGGGGCATAGACTCCGGGGATTTTGTTGAGTTCCTCGACCAAGCAGTTGCGCCTTGCGGTATATTCGGCCACAACATCGTCGTAGTATTTCTGGGGAGCATCCATCGCTGCCGAGGCGGCAATCTGTGCCAGATAGGGGGGCGAGAGGCGTGCCTGCGCAAGTTTGAGAGCAGCAGCCATCACATCCTTATTGCGGCTCACGATGTTGCCCAAGCGCACACCACACATACTATAACGCTTCGACACGGAGTCGATGACCACAACATTGTCATCCACACCTTTGAGCGAGAGTGCCGAAGTTTGCCTCGTACCATCGTAGCAGAACTCACGATAGACCTCGTCGCTTATGAGGTAGAGATTGTGGTGGGCAGCCATATCGGCAAGCATATTCATCTCCTCTTTTGTATAGAGGTGTCCCGTGGGGTTGTTGGGATTACATATAAGAATAGCGCGCGTGCGCGAGGTGATGCGTTTGAGGAACTCCTCACGTGGGGGGAGTGCAAAATCATTCTCTATGGTGCTGGGCACAGGAACAAGGATTGTGTCGTAGCTCGCAGCAAAGGTGTTGTAGTTGGCATAGAAGGGCTCGGGAACCAGAATCTCCTCTCCGGGGTTGGCACAAATGAGCATCGCCATCTGCACGGCCTCCGTACCACCGAGCGTCACAATGAGATCATCGACCTCCACCTTGATACCATTCTTGGCATAATACTCCACGAGTTTTTCCCTATAAGGGAGCAATCCTGCCGAGTGGGAGTAGGGGAAAATCTGATCCGTAACCCCCTGTACAGCCTTCACCGCCTCTTCGGGGGTGTGGATGTCGGGCTGACCGATGTTGAGTTTATAGATGTGTGTTCCTCGTGCGGCCGCTGCCTCTGCGAGGGGTACAAGCCTACGGATGGGCGAGATGGGGAGCTCGTGGCTCTTTGCCGAAATCTTCAACATAGAAGTATAGGTTTTAGGTTGTTTAGGTTTGCATCGTCGCCATAATAGCCCAATGCGCATCGTAAAGTTACGTTTTTCTTCGTAAATTACAAAATATAATCCGTATATTTGCAGACAGTAACAGAACTTTTACAACTTCTAAAACCCGTTTTATTATGTCATTTTTGTCCGAATTTAAGAAATTTGCGCTCAAAGGTAATGTCGTAGATATGGCTGTCGGTGTTATCATTGGTGGCGCTTTTGGTAAGATCGTAACCTCGCTCGTCAACGATGTCATTATGCCCCCTCTGGGTATGCTCATCGGCAAGATGAACTTCACCGACCTCGCACTCAACCTCGGCACAGAGGCAGAGCCCGTAATGTGGAAATATGGCGCCTTCTTGCAGCAGGTATTCGACTTCCTGATTGTGGCACTTTCGATTTTCTTCCTCATCAAGGGCATCAACCGACTCTCGGAGATCACCAAGAAGAAAGAAGAGGAGGCCGCAGCTGCTGCCGCTCCTGCTCCCGAGCCAACACCCGCTCCCGAGCCCGAGCCCACCAAGGAGGAGATCCTCCTCACCGAGATCCGCGACCTCTTGAAGAACAAATAATTTCATCATCCCACACACAAAGACCAGCCTTCTCGGGCTGGTCTTTTTTCGTGTGGGGCTAACGGATATTTTTATTGCCCACTCGACCACCTCCCCCAAGTTAGGGGTAACGTGTCTGTTTCTCCTTCCCTACTATAAAGGAGGAAAAATCAAAAAGGCACAAAGGTTGCACTGCTATTCCTCAAAAAAACACACAGCAACCTATGAGCAGAATCACACCCTCCCCCGCCCCGACGAGTGCCGCCGACAAGGCGCTCCTCTTCCTTCGGCTCTTCGTCGGAGCCCTCCTCTTCACGGAGGCTATCACCAAATCCCAGCAATACCCCTGGCTCGAACAAGAGTACCCCACAATCCTCGGCATCGAAGGGGCGGCCATTGTCACCATTGTCGGCATCTTGGAGGTTGTTGCAGGAGTGCTCCTCTCCGTCGGGCTCCTTACGCGAGCGACCGCCGCACTGATGGCCGTAGCAATGTTCACGGCCGCCTTCTTCCTCTTTCCGCACCAGACATTCGCACAAGGCGAACTCAAATTTGTCTATGCGGGCATCTATGTAACACTCGCCATTGGTGGAGGGGGACGATATGCGCTCGATGAGATTCTGCTTCCCGTTCTGCGCTCCGCAAGGCGAACATAGGGGCGAAAGTGGGGCTAAAAAAAGAGATGGGTGGAACAGCAATCGTTGTTCCACCCATCTCTTTTTTAGGGTAAAAGTATTGGTCCAAGAGCCTATTTGGTAGCCTCTACCGACTCTTTACGGAATTCTTTCATAAGTTTCGAGAGCTCCAAAGCGGCCTTGCGAGCGCGGGTACCTGCTGCTTTGTTGCCTTTCTCAACTTGAAGTTTTGCATTTACCTGAAAAAGCTCAATTTGAGCATTGATTTTCTCTACTAACTGTTGCATAATTTTAAGTTTTATTTAGTTGTATTTCCGTTATTTGGTTCTATCTATTTTATGCAAAGGTAACAAAGTTTTTCATAGATTCACCACCGTTGGCCTTTTTTTCTACTTTTTACCATTTTTGAGATAGGCAACAACTCGCTTGAATACCGACATCTGTTTCTTGTCGTCGTGGCCGTAGCCGTAGCCATAACCATATCCGTATCCATAGCCATAACCGTAGCCGTAACCATAGCTGTTACCCTGCTTCTCGCCGCCATAGTAGAGCTTACCGACACCCACTTGGGCAATAAGTACACCGAAGTTTTTGAGCGACTTGCGCACAGAGATTGCCTTCACCGTATCGAGGCTCACCTTGGCGGTGTGGCCCATACGCATACAGTAGAGGGTAACATCGGCCATACGGTTGATGATCTGGGTATCGGTCACAAGCGCAACAGGCGCCGTATCGACGATGATGTAGTCATAGTGTTTTTTGAGCTCGTCGAACATAGCATCAATCTCGGGGCGCATAAGCAACTCGGCAGGGTTGGGAGGAATGGTACCCACAAAGAGAGCATCCACGCCGTGCACGCAATCCTTCACAATGAGGTTCTCAACATTGGTTTCGCGACCCATAAGGTAGCTCACAATACCCCTGCTCTGGTGTTTCACGTTCACACGTTTCTCCATCGACCCCTTACGCATATCCATATCCACGATGATAACCTTCTTGCCGGTAATCACAAACGAGAGGGCGATGTTGAGAGCCATAGTGGTCTTACCCTCCGAAGGCACGGTCGAGGTCACCATAATCACCTTACCGCCCTTGGGCATCATAAAGTCGATATTGGTACGCACCATACGGAACGCCTCGGCAACCGCATCACGGCTGTTGGGCGTAACCATAATATCGCTTGTGTGGCGCGAGTCCTTCGAGGGGATAGCACCCACAATGGGGACATCGTGACCGATAGCACTCTCCACCTCTTCGATGGAGTAGATCTTGGTACGCAGAGCCTCCGCAATGAAGATCACCACAACGGGAATCACAAAGCCCATAATGAGAGCCAGAAGCATAATCATAGCTGTGCGGGGCGAAATGGGTGTGGTTGCGGGGAGTGCGGGATCGATAATACGCGAGATAGGTGCAGTGGTTGCGAGTTTCAGGCTCGTCTCCTCACGCTTATTGAGCAGGTACTCATAGATCTTCACCTTGATCTGCTGGTTACGCAAGATGGACTGCGCACCCTTCTCCACCGAGGGGAGGTTGCTCACCTTCAACTCGTTGTCGACAATCTGCTTATTCACCGAGCGAAGTTTCACCTCCAAGGAGGCCTGCAAGTTCTTGATTGAAGCGGGGAGCAGAGCCTGCATCGAGATAATCCTATCTCTGAGGTTCTTCACCGAGGGGTTGCTGAGTTTTTCGTCGCCACCCATCGCCTTATACTGCAACACGGAGGCGTTGTACTCCGAGATGATGTCGTTGAGAGCCGAGTCGGAAATACCCAAGTTGGGGACAAGTTCCACGCTTCCGCTCACAGCCTTCACCGATGCCAACACCTCTTTGAGGATGCTGATCTGTGTCTCCACCTCCACAGCCTCTGTTTCGAGGCGCGAAGCAGCCTGAACATAGAGGTTGGCCTCCGACTGGGGATTGACACTACCTGCGCTCTTGCGATAGTTTGCCACGTCGCTATCCACACTTTCGAGGTCGCCACCGACAATCGCCAGACGCTCGTCCACAAACTCCATAGTGGCGCGAGCTACTGCCCTCTCACCCTCTTTGGCATCCTCATTGTAGACATTGATGAGCTCATTCACGATATCTGCCGACTTCTGTGCAACGGCACTCTTGATGCCCACCGAGATAAGGCTCGTGGTTTTGCTCGAAGGAGCAACCGTCAGCACTGCCGAGAGAGCGCGTGCCATATTTCTCACGCTGGTCACGCTCACCTCATACTTATCGTTCTTCTCGATAACCTTCTCGTAGTCATCCTCATAGAGTTCGTTCTTCACAATCCTCACGATACCCATCTCGCCATAGATTGGGGTGTCATATTTGGAGGTGAATTTCAGCTCCTTCTTATCACCACCGGGGAGGGTATATTTGATTACACCACTCACACTCTCCTTTGCGAGATTCATATCCATCACAAAGCCCCTCATCAGCGAGTCCACAACAACCTCTGCGGGAACAGAGGGTGCATAGACCTCCACCTTGCGGAGTTTGGCAGGTTTCTTGTAGGTAACATTGAGTTTGAGGTTCTCCACAACCTTTGCCATAAGGGTGTGGGAACGGATAATCGCCGCCTCGTTGTCCACCACGGAGGTCTGACGCATCATCCTCAAATTGGTCATCGAGGTAACGTCACTCTTGACACTTCGCGAGGCATTCTCATCGACATAGATAAGTGCCGAAGAGGAGTAGATCTTGGGAGCAATCTTGCAGTAGAGCATACCCAAGCCGAGGCAGAAGATCACCGATACAAGGAACCAGAACCAGTTGCCCGTAAAAAATTTCCAGATACTTCGGAGCGAGATATCCACGCCCTCTTCCTCCATCTGCTGCGATGCGAGGTTGTTTTGTTGTGTATTGTTGTAGTTTTCCATAATTTTCAACATTCTTTATCGAAGACGCGATGCATAGGTTGCGTAGTAGATCATCATCGTAATCGAGGTGCCGAGCGAGGCAAGCGAAGTGATGATTGGGAAGTAGGTGGTGAAGGTCGAAACCGACTTCGCCTTTGCACCCACAGCCTCCACATAGACAACGTCATTCTGTTTGAGGTAGAAGTAGGGCGAGGTGAAGACATCCTTCGATTTGAGATTGATAATCTCCACGTGGCGGCCATTGGCCTCCTCGCGGATGACCATCACCTTCTCGCGGTTGCCATAGACACTCAAATCACCCGCAAAGCCAAGAGCCTCCAAAAGGGTGAGCCTGTCGCCGGGGAAGTTGTATGTACCGGGGCGTGCCACCTCACCGATGACGGTGACATAGAAGTTCAGGAGGGTTACGGTCACAACGGGGTCGGGCATCACACTTTCGAGTTTACCTTTGAGCACAGCTGCAATCTCCGAACGAGTGAGTCCTGCAACGTGAATCTCACCGAGCACGGGGAACTGGATGTTACCATTGGGATCCACGGTATAGCCGTCGGCGGAAACATTCGATGCCACCCTACTGGAAGAGTTGGAGAGGCTACCGGAAACCTGCGTACGGGCAGCAAAAAGGTTGTAGGGAAGTGCGAGTTCGGGATTCGACGACGAAACCGAGATAGTCAGCATATCACCCGGCTGGATGGTATTGATCTGTCCCGAAACACTTGCGAGCTCACCGCTCTCCACGATTTCTTGGAAATAGGCGAGGTCTGTGTGGCTACCGCACGAGATGAGTGCGAAGGCAGCCATAAGCGACATTGCGATTTTTTTGAACATTGTAGAGTATCTGTTTTTATTAAACTTCGACAATAACGGGCAAATGTACGAATAAAAAATGAGATTTGCGGAGCGAGAATTGAAAATTCTCTCTCAAAAGGGAAAAAACAGATATTTTATTGCGTCAAACGTTCAACGATTTCTCTTTGAGGGCTTCGACGAGGGAGGTTACCCCCCCACCCCGCTACTCACCCAGCAGGGCAGAGAGAGCCTTGGCGAGTTGGTCGGGGCAGGAGGTCCCTTTACCCTTGCAATCGATGCCTCGGAGCGCCGCCACAACATCCTCCACTTTGCGTCCTTTGGCGAGTGCCGCAACGCCCTGCGTATTGCCACTGCAACCGCCCATAAAGAGGATGTTTTCGACAACGCCATCTTCGCTCACCGTGATCTCAATCAAGCGGGAACACACCCCTTGGGGCACGTATGTAATCATTTTACTCATAGCCAATTAGAAATTAAAAAACAGACCACAGTTTACCACACCTTTGGAGCCCCAACCCACCTCGATTTGGGCACCTATATTCTCGCCCCATCGGAAGCCGGCAGGGTATAGATCGACGCTCGGCAAAACGGTCGCACCAAAAATATTGTTCTCACGTCCAAAAAAGTCCTGATGTGTCAAATAGATTGTTGCACCGACACCCCACGCACCATACATCACAAATTCTTCATCCTCGAAGTAGCGAGTCTCGGCAACGAAACTTACGGTAGGATACAACATCTGTGTCTTTTTGTATGTTTCGCCGCCATTCGTCACAACAGACCCCGAGGAGTAGCCCATAGCCACCGACCAGCCGAGGGAGAACCAATCGCTCTGTTCATAGAGCATCTCCACCGAGATATTGGTGAGCGGAGTCAGTTCCGAATAGTACGTATCCTCCTTGAAATCAATAGACCCCAGGGCTGTTACAAATATACCGATAACGTCGGGAAACGAGAGTCGTCCCACGCCAACTTTCACCCTCTTGCCGCTCTCCATTTGGGGTAATTGATACTCCTGCGCCGAAGCGGGCAAAACTGTCATCACCAAAAGAACCACCACGGCAAAAACTGCAACTAATCGTTTCATAATTTCTCCAAATTTAAGGGTTAGTTTTTCGTTGTAGTTATCACAAATATAAGAAAAAATTTTATCTTTGCAACAAATAAGCATCCCTACGAGCGCAGATAGCACTCCTTTCGGGCACCTATCGCCCGCGACGTAAGATGCCCAATGTTAGATTTTGACAACTATAAACCTATGAAAAAGACAATGATCCTTCTCTTCTCCGCCGCCACGCTCGCTTCGTGTTGTGGCGAAAAGAAAACCCCAGCACTCGACCCCGCAAACTTCGATGAGAGCATCGCTCTGAATGAGGATTTCTATGAGCACTTCACCGCCGGCTGGCAGCGTCGCAACCCTCTGACACCCGAGTATTCGCGCTTCGGTGCCTTCGATATGCTCCGCCAGAGCAACGAGCTCCGTGTAAAGGAGCTCTTCGATGAGCTCGAAAAGAGCACTGCCGAGCAGGGTACCGTAGAGCAGAAACTCTCCGACCTCTACCGCCTCGGTCTTGACAGCGCAAGGCTCAACGAGGAGGGTGCCGCACCCCTAAAAGCATATTTGGAGCGCATCGAGGCCCTCGACAACCGCAGCGACCTCTCCGCACTTTTGGGCACAACCCACCTCACCAGCGCCAACGTATTCTTCGCTTCGGGCGTAGGTGCCGACCAGAAGAACACCTCCACAAATGTGCTCTACATCGGTCAGTCGGGACTTGGTATGGGCAACCGCGACTACTACTTCGAGGAGAGCAGCGCCCACATCCGCGAGGCCTATGTAAAATTTATCAAGGATGTTGTGGCTCTGGCAGGCTACACCTCCGAAGAGGCAGATAGGATCGCCACCTCCGTGTTGAAAATCGAGAACTCTCTGGCGGAGGCACACTTCACCCCCGTGGAGCGTCGCAACCCCCAGAAGAACTACAACAAATTTACCGCCGACAAACTCCGCAAGACATTCCGCAACATCGATTGGGATGCCTATGCCGAGGCTATGGGCTTCCAAGTGCCCGACGAGCTCGTTGTGAGCCAGCTCCCCGCACTCAAAAGAGCCAACCAAATCATCGGCAAGGAGGATCTCCGCACCATCAAGGATTACCTCCTCTTCCACGAGATTCGCTCCGCATCGAGCTACCTCTCGGACGACTTCACCGCCACCAACTTTGAGTTCTATGGTCGCACCCTCTCGGGCAGCGAGCAGCAGCGTCCCCGTTGGAAACGCGCCCTCTCCACCGCCGATGGCAACCTCTCGGAGGCTGTCGGTCAGAAATATGTGAGCAAGTTCTTCCCCGCAGAGTACAAAGAGAGGATGCTCACCATCGTTGCCAACCTCCAAACAGCTCTCGGTCAGCACATCGACGCTCTGGATTGGATGAGCGACGAAACCAAAGCGAAGGCACACGAGAAACTCGCAGCCTTCACCGTGAAGATCGGCTACCCCGATAGTTGGGAGACCTATGAGAGCCTCAACATCGATCCCGCAAAGAGCTATCTCGAAAACATCCGAGCCCTGAGTGTTTGGCACACCGCCGACAACCTCAAAGACCTCGGTCAGCCCGTCGATAAGGCACAATGGCTTATGAGCCCCCAGACCGTCAATGCCTACTACAACCCCACCACCAACGAGATCTGCTTCCCCGCAGCTATCCTCCAACCTCCTTTCTTCAACCCCGAGGCTGACGACGCTGTAAACTATGGCGCAATTGGTGTGGTTATCGGCCACGAGATGACCCACGGTTTCGACGATCAGGGCCGTCAGTATGACAAGGACGGCAACCTGAACGACTGGTGGACCAAGGAGGATACTGAGGCGTTCAACAAGAGGGCGCAGGTACTTGTGGATCAGTTCGATGCAATCGAGGTTAATAGCGAGGGTTTGCACGCCAACGGCCGCTTCACCCTCGGTGAGAATATTGCCGATCAGGGCGGTTTGAGGGTTGCGATGACCGCACTCCGCAACTCGTGGGGCGACACCCACCCCGAGCCCATCGAGGGCTTCACCGCCGAGCAGAGGTTCTACATCGCCTATGCAACCCTCTGGGCACAGAACATCCGCGAGCAGGAGATCGTGCGCCTCACCAAGGTGGATCCCCACTCGCTCGGCAAATGGAGGGTGAATGGCACTCTGCCCAACATCGACGATTGGTATGAGGCATTCGGCATCTCCGAGGGCGCAATGTATCGTGCTCCCGAGGAGCGAGTTATCATCTGGTAGCGAGCCACATAGCGCGTAGATAGATACCGACGGCTGTGGTGCTACAATAAATGGGGCTCCACAGCCGTTTTCAATGTAATATTATTGTATTAAGGTCCAAAGAAGATGACACAAACGGAAAGATATGGCGATTTTCTCTCCACCTGTGCAGGGATGTTCAGCCCCCACAGCGTGGAGCTCATCACCAAGGCTCTGGCCATTGCCGAGGAGGCTTTGGAGGGCAGGGTACGCTATGACGGCTCGCCACTCGTGGAGCACTCCATCCGCACGGCACAGATTGTGGCGTGTGAGATTGGCCTCGGACGCAACTCCGTGGTTGCCGCCCTGCTGCACGATGCGGCACGAATGGGTCTGGTCGAACTCTCCGAGGTGAACACCCTCTTTGGCGAGGCTCCCGTCGGCATCATCCTCGGGATGAATGACATTTCGAGCATCAAGACCAAGACCGACAAGAGTCAGATAGAGGACTTCCGCGACCTTATCATAACCTACTCTTCGGACCCGAGGGTTATCCTGCTGAAACTTGCCGACCGCTTGGAGGTGATGCGCAGCATCGACATCTTCCCCACCGAGAAGCAGATGAGAAAATCGTGGGAGAGTATGAACCTCTATGCACAGATTGCCCACAAGCTCGGCCTCTATAACGTCAAGAGCGAGCTCGAAGAGATCTCCTTTGCCCACATCGAGCCCAAGGCCTACGCCGAGATCAAACAGAAACTCGCCGAGAGTGCCCAACGCAGGGAGGCACTCATTGCCGACACCCTCGCCCCCATCGAAAAGCGTATGAGGGAGAGCGGCATCCGCTACCATCTGAAAAGCCGCACCAAGAGCGTCTACTCCATCTGGCGCAAGATGCAGAAGCAGAAGGTCGCATTCGAGGAGGTCTTCGACATCTTTGCCATCCGCATCATCATCGAGTGTGAGAGGGAGCAGGAGAAGATGCAGTGTTGGAGCGTATTCTCCTTTGTCACAGACTACTACACCCCCAACCCCGAGCGTATGAGGGATTGGATTTCCATCCCCAAGAGCAACGGCTACGAATCGCTCCACACGACCGTTTCGGCCTTTGGCGAGTGGGTGGAGATTCAGATTCGCACGGAGCGTATGGATGAGGTCGCCGAGCGAGGCATTGCTGCCCACTGGCGCTACAAGGGTGTGGGAGGTGGCTCGATAAGCCACGAGGAGTGGCTCGGCAAGTTGCGCGAGATTATCGAGGAGAGCGACTCCAAAGTGGGGCTCTGCAACAAGCTCGATGCCTATGCCACAAATCGTGAGGTCTTCGTATTCACCCCCAAGGGGGATATCCGCAAGTTGCCCGAGGGTGCTACCGTCCTCGACTTTGCCTTCGACATCCATACCTCGGTGGGTAGCAGTTGCGTGGGCGCAAAGATTGGCGAGAGGAATGTATCCATCAAGGAGCCCCTCCACAATGGCGACATCATAACAATCCTCACCTCCAAGAACCAGAAGCCCAAGGCAGACTGGCTCAATGTGGTCGTAACGAGCAAGGCCCGCAGTCGTATCAAGGCATTCCTGCGTGAGGAGGAGAGCAAACTCGCCCGCCTTGGTCGCGAGGAGCTTGAACGCAAACTGAAAAATTGGAAACTCACCATCGCCATAGATGATGCTGTGAGCCTCCTGTGCAAACACTACAAGTTGCGCACGGGTATGGAGCTCTATGGTCAGATTGTCGATCAGAAGGTCGATATGGGCGACGTGAAGGAGCTCATCACCCGCCACCTCAACGGCGAAGATACCCCTACACCTCCCGCACCACCCAAGCCAATAAACCTCAAACCACAGGCTAAAAACGACGTGGAGGAGCTCGTGTTGGGCGAAGATATCCTCGGACTCGAATGGCACACGGCACGCTGCTGTAACCCCATCTTTGGCGATGAGGTCTTCGGCTTCACGACCATCAACAAGGGTGTGACAATCCACCGCACCGACTGCCCCAATGCCCGCAGGCTCAAAGAGCAATACCCCTACCGCATCATCGCCGCACGTTGGAAGGGCGAGCAGAGCAAGGGGCGTTTCATCGCCTCCATAAGGGTTGTGGCAGAGGATCGTGGCGGCCTGCTGAATCAGATAACCGAAACCATCGGCTCACTCGGCATCTCCATCCGTTCCATTGCCCTCTCGCCAATGAGGGACAACCTGCTGGGTGGCGTTGTGAATGTGGAGGTTCCCTCCTCGTCGGTTGCCGATATGGTCACCCACAACATCCAGCGTATAGATGGCATCAAGAGGGTCTATCGAGTGAATAAATAAGCAATAGAAAAAACAGAATAAATCAACCAATCAAACACAATCGACTATGAGAAGCGAAACAAGACTTTGGATATGGATTATCCTTCTCTTTCTGCTCCTGACGGGTGCAATCTCGCTGGGCGATATTTTCAGCATCATCTTCTACTTCGTAGGCATCCTCATCTTCGTAGCCCTCGTTGGCGCTCTAATCTTCCGTTACAAGGTGCGCAGGGCACAGCGTGAGGCGAGTGAGCGAGGCGAGGAGTTCAAGGGCTACACGTGGAACTTCGGAGGCTACCAGAACACCTCCCGCCCCCAGAATCCCGACGAGGGACGTGTGAGGGTCAAGAGCGCCCCCAAGACCAAAAAACGTGTCAGCGACGACGTTGGCGAATATGTAGATTTCAAGGAGAATTAAACAAAGAAAAATCGCAACCCTTTACGATGAGAGGGTTGCGATTCTTCTTTTATGGCTCTTCGCCTACCTAACGAACTGCAATTTTGCGGCAGGTGCGGAAGAGGGTAGGTGCAGAAGCCTTCTCCCTACTCTCCTTCACCGCTTTTGGGGCGCGGGTCATCTCCTGGGCGGCACTCTTCTTGCACTGAACGGGCGCCTTACGAGGAGCCACAGCCTTGGCTGCGCACTGCAAGGGGGCACTCTGCTGACCGAGCAGTGCCAAGAACTCCTCGGCAGGCGCCACACCCTCGCGTTTGAGGGTAACCACCTCCAACGTACCCACACCAAAGTTGCCATCGAAGTCCTCTGCAATGCCAAGGAAGGTAAAGTCGCTATCGTAGGACAGCACCGCAACACCGCTATTACGGTTGAGCGAAACACTCTCCGAATCCCACTCATAACCGTAGGTGATAAGCTCGGCATAGATGTCGTCGTCCGTACAACCCCACTCCGTGTAGTCGCCATTGAAGAAACCGGTGTACCAATTCATTGCGCTATCGGTGGGGACAACCTCATAGGGCATCACAGCATAACCCTTGCAGGAGAGGAAGTTTGTAGGATCGAGATCGGCGAGCTCCGTACCATCGTAGTAGTCACCGAACACAAATTCCACAGCAGCGTCGCTCACCACCTTATCAAGCGTAGTGAAGACCTCGCTGACAAATCCGCGCGAGGAGGCAATCTCACCGCTTGGCACATCCACAGCGATGGCATAGGCGAGGTATTCGGTTGCGGGATTGAGGTTGTTGAACATCATCGTGTAGCGTCCCAGCACAGCACCCATATCGGAGAGATACTCGCTGCGACTGCAACCAAACCACTCTGCACCATAGTCGATTTCGCCATTCGCAAAGGCGATAATAGCCGCATCGCCACTGCCATAATCCTCCACCATATAGTCATACTCCCACTTGGGAATGAGCGACATAAAGTAGTGTGCACCCACCGATGGGATAGCCTCCACATTCACCGAGTTGTGGGTGAGGGATGCGTAGTCGATATTGAGTTCCACTTCCAAGTCGGCGGGGTTACCATTGGCAGCCGAGGTGGTGAAGGGGAAGGTGAAGAGCTCGGTGGTTGGTGTCTGGTCATAGCCAAAGCATACAACCACATACTCTGTTTCGGGCGAAAGACCTGCGAGGGTTGCGAGGTCGGTGGGGCCTGTGCGCAGAGCGCTCTCCACACCGCCATACCACCATTCAAGGTCCATAATGAGAGTCTCCATAAACTCCTGATCACTCTCATACCAAGTGAGCGACTCGGCACTCTGGATGGAGCAGATGTAGGTGTCGTCGTTGTTGGAGGGGGTTACGATACCATCTGCGTGGTCGTAATAGACCTCGGTAATCTCCACGTCGAAAGTAAGGTCGGCACTCTCTCCCGCAAGCGTTGTGAACTCCACAACAAAAGCCTCCGTATTGGGCAGGAAGTTGTCGTCGATGCCGATTGCATAGGCATAGTGTTTCTGACCAACTTCGAGTTCATCCACTGTGAGCGCCTTGGTACCCACAAAGCCGAGGTTGGCGATCATCTGGTCGGTGGTTGCACCCATACCGAGATAGTAGTCCCTGAGTGCCACGAGGTGGTTCTTGTAGGCATCGCCACCACCCTCTGCGAAATACTCCTTACGCTCCTCGGTGAAGACATTTACAAAGTATGTTGCCGTAGGGTTGGAGGGGGTCACGGTGACGGTCGCCTTATTGTAGCCAATCTCGCCCACCTCGACAGCGAGTGTCAAATCGACCTTCTCGTAGTCGTCGGTAGTGAAGGCCACCTTCTCCAAATCCGAAACAACATCGCCATAGGTATTCATATGGTAGGCATAGAGATAGTAGTCCGTTGCGGGCGATAATCCTTCGGTGCTACCCTCGTGAACACCCGTCACAAGAACCTCCGCAAGGAACTCTTCCAGCTCCATACCCTCATAGGTTGCATTCTCTCGCAACCAAGCGATATCGTCGTCGATGTAGTCATTCACATCCTCGAAAGAGTCGAATGTCGCCTTGTCGATAATCATCACAAGGTAGGGCGACTCCTCCGCGAGAGGAGTCACACGAAACGACACGGAAGTTTTGTCCTTCGCGAGAATCTCAAACCTAAACTGCTCCTCGGGCGAGGGTTCGGGTTCAGGATCGGGATCGGGAGTAGGATCACAACCAACCATCGCAAAAAACATCACTGCCGACAGCAGCGCGGCAAAAAATTTTCTCTTTTTCATAACAATTTAATGTTGATTAGTGGTTAAAAGTTTTTGGTTTATGTTCTATTGTTCGCCCATTTTCAGGGGCAAATCCTACACAAATTTAGGAAAACTTTATCTGAAAAGACAAATAATAATCGAACTTTTTCACCCAACGGGGGGGGGAATTTCTTGATACTCAATAACTTACATTTTCAACCTACAAAGACGACAAAGGGCCCAAAAACAGAGTTCGGAGCAAGGGGGCATTGAGGCGTTGTCGGAGCACTGATTTTTCGAGGGTTTTGGCCGGCGGAAAATCTCCGATGCAGCGCCAATTCCACCCCGCCGACGGCACCTGTTTTTCATTCATAGCAGCCCAAAAAACGAGTTTGGAGTACAAAAAGAGGTGGCAGATAGTGCCTTTTCATAAAAATTTATTATCTTTATGGCAAGATTGGGTTATGGCACCCTCTCGCAAACACGAAATTAAACAGAAGGATAAACATAATTTTTTGCGTTATGAAAAGACTCTTTCGCACCCCTATGCTCCTTGCGTTGCCCCTGCTCGTGGCAGCTTGCAACACCGACTACAACTTCGACAACATCTCGCTCGAAATGACAGTGGGTGACACCAATGGCATCTCAATCCCCATCGGCAATACGGGCACTATCACCGTGGAGTCGCTTCTGCCCGAAGATGCAGAGATAAAAACCACCGAGGAGGGTTACTATGGATTTGAGTTCGAGGACAGCTTTGAGTACAGCGCCTCGATAGACGACATCCCACTCATCCGCAACATCATCCCCAGCATCGCCCCCATCGAGAGCGATGTGCTGGGTGCAATCAATGCGGAGATACCCCTCTTCGATGCGGAGAAGTCACTCGACTTCCCCAACGGGCTCTCGGGTGGCATCACCATCACCGACGAGGCACTCGCAATCATCGGCACCAGCTTCTCGATGCATCAGGATCCCCACACCTTCGAGAATGAGTTTCAGGTGGAGCTCCCCGCAGAGGTAGCTGCCATCAAACAGATCCGATTTGGCGATCATGGTCAGGGGTCGCACATAAACCTCACCTTCGACCTCGGCGGTCTGGCTGGCGTGTGCAACAGTTGCACCGTGGAGAATTTCAACATCGAACTCCCCGCAGGCTTCACCCTCGCGAAGGAGATGGATACCCCAATAAGCGAATACATCACCATCTACAATGGTGAGAACTCCTCAACTCCCAACCACTTCCACATCGAGAATCTACCCCTCGTGGGCTCCAAACTCTCGGTTGATATCATCGTGAAGAGTTACGATATGGAGGCGGCAGCCACCGGCTCGACCCTCAACATCAGCGAGAATGTGACCTACGACCTCGACTTCTCGGGTTCGCTCAAAGCGGGCACCATCGAGGCTGTTTCGCCCAGCGTGAAGATCGAGGCAAACGACCTGAAACTCTACGAGGCCTCCATTGTTGCCAACGAAATCTCCCACTCCGTATCGTTCGACCAGACAATCTCGAAAAATATAGTCATCCCCGACCTCATCGAGCGCATCGACTATCTCCAAGTAGCAAAATACAATGCAGGTGACCAGCCTCCACACTTCACGTTAGGTTTGGAACTCGAAGGCTCACCCATCAGCGAGATTTCGCTCTCCAACGTGGAGATTCTCCTCCCCGAGTTCCTCGACATTGAGGTGCCCGAAGGATGGAACTACGATGCCGGCAGGCTCACCACCCCCTCCATCGCGCTCCACAACGACGAGGCAAACGACCTGCTCGACATCTCCATCAAAGGTATCAAATCGCTCCCTATCTCCCGCTACGATCACAGCGCCATTTCGCTCAACAGCACCATCGGTTTGAGTGCCGAGGTGGGCGTGGAGGCCGGCAAGGAGGTTACTATCAACACCACCTCGCAGGCACTGAAACTCACCCCCATTGTCAAACTCGACGACATCGAGATTGTGAAGGTTGAGGGTCTTGTGGATCTCGATGTAAGTGACTTTATGAAGCCCCAGACCATCGACCTGAGCGAGATGGTGGATTCGCTCGAAGGTCTATCGTTGGATCTCAACATCGCCTCGCCCGCGATGAATATCACCATCGAGAACCCCATCGGTGTGGGTATCGATGCTTCGGTCAAACTCACAGCCTACAAGGATGACTATATGGTCAACTCGATCATCTCCCCCACCATCTCGGTTCTTCCTGCCGATGGCGACACCCCAACGACCACCCACATCGTGATCAATGGTGCCGCACCCGACAGCCCCGACTATCAGTCTATCGAGATTCTCGAATTGTCGGATATGATCTCCGTACTGCCCGATAGAATCGAAATCGAAATTCAGGGTACGACCAATAAGGACAAGCCACACACCATCTTTATGAAAGACTCCTATGACTTCAAGGTGGACTACTCGGTGAATGCCCCCATCAAGTTCGACTCCCAGAACGACGGCAACATCGACTACACCTTCGAAATCGAGAATGTGGACCTGTCGATGCTCGCCGACATCGAAGTGGTGGTGGAGAATATCACCCTCAAAGTGGCCTCCGAGAGCACCCTGCCCATCGACCTTACGATGGATGTGGAGTTTCTCGACGAGAGCGACTCGCCCATCGAGTGCATCGCCTCCAATACGTTAGGTAAGATTGAGGGCTCCACAACCGAGGAGGCCAAATCGTCGGTGTGCAACATCACTCTGGACATCACGGCACCCTCCGCGGAGAGCAGTTACCCATCGCCCTTTGCCGAGATTGCCCGCACCAACAAGCTACGTTGCACATTGCACGGCAAGACACTCGCAGGTGGCGGCCTCAAACCCGACCAATACATCACTGCCAATCTCTCACTCCTGCTCGACAAGGGCATAACCGTAGACCTCGGCTCCCTGCTGCCAGAGGAGGATACAACCCCCGAGCCCGAAGCACCCGAAGCGGAGTAGTGACTCCACACACGTAGATTGAACTTTCATACAGAGAATATTTGAATAGAACATACGACTATGAAAAAGATATTTAGCATATTGGCAGTGGTTATCGCAACCGTAACTCTTTCGGAGAGTGCAAGCGCACAGCTCCGCTCCTCCTACTTTATGCACAACTCCAACCAACGATATGAGATGAATGCGGCACTCTCTCCCATGAGGGGCTACCTCGCACTCCCCGCTATCGGTGGTTTCTACACCTCGCTCGAAACCAACTTCCTCTCGGCGGACAACTTTTTCTACCCCAATGGAGAGGGCAACGGCGTGGTGACCTATATGCACAAGAGCGTGTCGGCAGAGGAGTTCCTCAACCGACTCCCCGATGTAAATAGCCTCGCTTTCGACAACAACATCCAACTCTTCGGTATGGGCAACTACTTCAAGGGTGGTTTCTGGTCATTTGGCATTCGCCTGCGCTCGGAGAGCAACATCGACGTGCCCAAGGATTTCTTTGCCATCACCAAAACCCTCTCACACGGCACCTATGATATCGGTGGTATGGGCTTCGAGAGCAGCAACTTCGTCGAGGCATCGCTCGGCTACACCTTCCCCGTGCAGGATGCCTTCACCCTCGGTTTCCGTGCCAAAGTCCTCCTCGGCTTGGCTCGCGTAACCTCCAAAATCAACACCCTCGATGTGGAGATTGGCGAGGAGAGCTATCGCGCAGATATGGCCGGCACATTCCACGCAACGGTCAATGGCTACAACTTCGAAGATATCAAGGGCAACCTTACGGTGGATAGTTTCATCGACCACCTCACCAACTTCGAGAACTTCAACACCTCTAATATAAAGAGCGTAGGTGTTGCCTTCGATGCCGGTATCGAGTGGACATTCAAAGACGAGCAGATCCGCTTCTCGGCAGCCGTGAATGACCTCGGTTTCAACTCGTGGCACACCAACAGCACCCTCTGTGCAACCATCGACAATGTGGCATTTGCTTTTGAGGGCTATGACTTCGAGAACAACGAGGTGAAGTTCGAGAGCCCCGACAACATCGTGATGCAGACCACACAGGAGACCGTGGAGGATAAGGTTGCGCTCCACACCTCCTACATCGTGGGCTGTGAGTATAGCTTTGCAAACGACATTGTGAGCGTCGGCGTGCTGTGGAACAACAAACACTACGAGAACCGCAAGTGGAACTCCATCGGCGGCTCCGTAACCCTCCGCCCCACAAGGTGGCTCACCGCCTCGGCAAGCTACTCGTTGGTCAATTCGGTAGGTTTGGCTGGCTTTGCGCTCAACCTACACCCCGAAATGGTTAACTTCTTTATGGGTGTCGACTACATCGCCACGAAGTATGGTACGGCCAATGGCGGTGCAATTCCCATTCCTCTCAACCAGAGTTCCGTGAATCTCTCCTTTGGTCTGACGATTCCTCTGGGAGTTAGGATGTTCTAAATAGCAAAAGAGTGGAGTACGAAAAGCTCCACTCTTTTGGTTTATCTCCCCAATCAAAGGAGATAGAAAAAAATCGCCACAGCCAAAAAAAAATCATTACTCGCTGATTATCTTCCACTTACGCCCCGCATTAAAAAAAAAAAAAAAAAAAAAAAATGACTTACGCCGTGCAACGTTTTGGGGTAGTTATGCATCTATATAATTAGAACACTATAATTCACAAACATAACAAACGACTATGAAAAGAACATTGACACTCTTCGCACTCGGCATCGCCTTCGTAGCAGTATCGCTCTGGGTGTGGCTCTCGCGCGGCAAGAACGCAAAGGCTGTGAGAGCCAAATTCCGTCTTGGCGGCTCAATTATTGCCATCACAACACTTATGAATCTCACCAGCTGCGGTCCCGACGGCCCCATTGGTGTGGATTGCTACGACCCCGCCCCTATGAATGAGATATATTTGGAGAATTACATATACAATAGTAACAATGAGTTCAGGAATGGCGACGCGGTGGAGATCAGTTGCTATGCAATGACGACCCCCAAGATTGTCGTAACCATCGAAAACAGGGAGCGAAGCCAAGAGTTGCAGCGCACTGTTTATGATGTAAACCAAGAGTCCCACTCCTCCACCATTACCCACACCATCGAGGTGGGCGATTATAGGGGTGAGGCTGTGTTGGTTATTTGGTTGACAGACGAGAACGCAGAGCCCTATGAGTACCGCCATTACGAGATTACTATCGCGGAATAAGGCCTCGGTCGGCATTGTAGTCTATGAGCTCACCGACGCTTGCAATCAGGCGTGCAAGTTCTGCTACAACTATTGGAAGGGGGGCGATTGTCCCTCGAAGATGGAGGCTCCCGACTACCGTCTGGCACGTCGCACACTTCGCCGACTGCTTCGTCAGGCCACCGTCGGCCGCATCTCCTTCTCGGGTGGTGAGCCTATGATGATGCCCCACATCCACGACTTGGCAATGAGTGTGCGCTTTGCGGGTACGAAGTTCAATCTGCTGACCAACGGCACACTCCTCTCCGACCAAGACATCGAGATCTTCGACAACCTCGGTGTGGGTGCCGTGCAGATACCCATTTTCTCCACCGACCCCGCACTCCACGACGAGATAACCTCCCTCAAAGGCTCGTGGCAGAGGGCTGTGAGTGCAGCACGCAAGGTGGCCGCAAAGGGTAAGGGTATGCTCGTACCCGTTCTGATCGTCAGCAAGATGAATCTCCACTGCATAGAGGAGGTCTTGGAGTTTTTCCACAATGAGTTGGGGGCGAACTACGCCCTCATCAACCGATTCAACATCGGAGGTCTGGGCTTGAAGAACGCCACCGCCCTCAACCTGACACACAAGGAGATTGAGGATATGTTTGAGCGTGCCAACCGTACAGCCCAAAGGCTCGGGATGACGCTCCAAAGCGGAGTCTGCACCCCTCTCTGCGTCGTCGATCCACAGAGGTATCCCAACGTGCTCTTTACGAACTGCTCGACGGACTTTGCACGCCGTCCGCTGACCATCAACTTCCGTGGCGATGTGCGCTTCTGTAACCACTCGCCCAAGGTGCTGGGCAACATCCATAAGACACCTCTCAAAAAAATCATCGAGAGCGCAACCCAAGATGAATACTTCGCTACCGTGCCCACAAAATGCGCAGGATGTAAGCTCTGGGAGCGCTGCCGTGGTGGCTGTCGTGCCGCCTCGGAGCAACTCTACGGCACCTTCGGCGAGGTGGATCCGATTGTGGCTGCCGAAAGTTGAAAAATTGAGGGACAAAAACAGAATTTTTTTTGCCAATTCTCAATTTTATATATATCTTTGCACGCTCTTATCCCCCGAATGGGGCGTGAGGCGTCGATGCCCAGGTGGCGGAATAGGTAGACGCGCACGTTTCAGGTGCGTGTGTCGAAAGGCGTGCAGGTTCGATTCCTGTCCTGGGCACGAGGCAGTTCAGATGATGGACTGCCTTTTTTTGTGCACAAGATTTTTATTTTTGGGCAATGAAGGGTATCTTTGTAGCGTTATAGACAATAGTAAAAAATGAGATTATGAACAATCCCTCCTCCATAACCACCGACAAAAAAAAGGAAGGCATCATCCGCCGACTCTATAATTGGATGCTCTCGTGGGCAGAGAGTCCCTGGGCAAACTGGGCAATGTTCCTCTTTGCAATGGCAGAGAGCATCTTCTTCCCCATTCCCCCCGACGTACTCCTTCTGGCGCTCTGCGTGGGTATGCCCAAAAAGTCGTTCAAATATGCACTCATCTGTACCGCAGGTTCGGTTTTTGGTGCAATGATAGGTTTCGGCTTGGGTGCCTTTGCGTGGGAGGTGGTCGATAGTTGGTTCATCCCCACGGTCTTCTCGCAGGAGGCCTTCAACAATGTTGCCGACCTCTATGCCAAGTGGAACTTCTGGCTCGTCTTCACCGCAGGTTTCACCCCCCTGCCCTACAAACTCATCACCATCTCGGCAGGCGTATGCCTCGGACTTGGCGAGTTTGGACTCTTCGTGCTGGCGAGCGTCATCTCGCGTGGTCTTCGCTTCTTCCTCGTTGCGGGCCTCATCTGGAAGTTCGGCGCCCCAATAAAGAAGTTCATCGACAAATATTTCAACCTCTGCGCCACAGCATTTATGGTGCTGCTCTTGGGCGGTTTTCTGATTATCAAATACCTCCTCTAAATGGAACTCTACGGTGTAATTGGCAAGCCTCTGGCCCACTCGCTCAGTGCCGACTACTTCACACGCAAGTTTGCGAGTGAGGGAGATCTCGACGTGCGTGAGTATCGCAAGATGGAGATCGAGAGCATCGAGGCTCTCCCCGAGCTCATAGCCACACACCCCAACCTGCGAGGGCTCAATGTCACCCACCCATATAAGGAGCAAATCATCCCCTACCTTACCTCCATCTCGGAGGAGGCACAACGAATCGGTGCGGTAAACTGCGTGAGAGTTGCGGAGGATGGCTCGCTCGAAGGTCACAACACCGACTACTATGGCTTTGCACAATCGCTGGGCGAATACCTCCTCTCGGAGCATCCCAAAGCACTCGTGCTCGGCACAGGCGGTGCTTCGAAGGCAGTGCAGGCGGTACTTGCCGACAAGGGTTTCGACTTCCTCACCGTATCCCACAGTGGCAGGGGCGACCTCTCCTATGAGGAACTCACCGCGGAGATCATCGCCTCCCATCTACTCATAATCAACACTACACCCCTCGGTATGCACCCTGCGGTGGAGGCTCTTCCCCCAATCCCCTACGAGCACCTCACCCCCGACCACTACCTCTTCGACTTGATCTACAACCCCGAGGTGTCGGCATTTCTGCGCGAGGGACAAAAGCGGGGCGCAATGGTGCGCAATGGTCAGACGATGTTCGTCTATCAAGCGGAGGCCTCGTGGCACATCTACGGCAGGATGAGATAGAAGAGTTGGGTGTCGTCCGACAAAATCTCAATTCTCGATTTTCAATTCTCAATTCTAATTTGTAATTTTGTGGTGATGAAGAAAATCTTGGTACTCATATTGATGCTCACCGCCTCGCTCACACTCTCGGCACAGAGGGTGGAGGTCGGTTCGCGCGCTCCCCGCATCCGCGGTGTGGAGTGGATCAGCGACGAGCCCGAAATGGGTACGAAGGCCATAATGGTGGAGTTTTTCCACTCCTCCAATGAGGATTGCTGCTCCCACATCACCCCCCTCAACGACCTCGCCAAGGAGTTTCGCCACGAGATGGATGTGGTGATGCTCACCCGAGAGCCCGCCGAGCAGGTGGCCTATATGCTCCTGCACGAGTATCAGTTCTTCTATGTGGCTACCGACGAGAGTGGCGAGATGTTTCGCTCCTTTGGGGTGAACCACGTTCCCTATGCGGTAATCATCAGCGCCAAGGGGACAATTCTTTGGACAGGCAACCCACTTACACTCAACAATAAGACGTTAAAGAAATTACTATAAAGAAAAGATGAGTTCCAGCAACATCGACCACTACGAATACCACCACCGCGAGGAGATGGGTGAGAGCGCACTCAACGTCACCGATGGCGTGGAGAGCCAACCTATTGTAAACCCCTATTTCAAGCGAGCAAAGCGCCGTAAGCTCACCACCGAGGAGTATGTGAAGGGTATCTTGGAGGGTAACATCACCATCCTCTCCCAAGCCATCACCCTCATCGAGAGCAACAATCGCGACCACTACGCACAGGCACAGGAAATCATCGAGAAGTGCTTGCCCTATGCGGGCAGGTCGATGCGCATCGGCATCACGGGTGTCCCCGGGGCGGGTAAATCGACCTTCATCGAGGCTGTGGGCGGTATGGTTACGGAGCTTGGGCACAAACTCGCAGTGCTCGCCATCGACCCCTCGTCGGAGCGTAGCGGTGGCTCGATTCTGGGCGACAAAACCCGTATGGAGACCATCTGCAACAACCCCAACGTCTTCGTGCGCCCCTCACCAAGTGCAGGTTCGCTGGGTGGCGTAGCACGCAAAACGAGGGAGTCAATCGTGTTGTGTGAGGCTGCGGGCTTCGACGTGGTATTCATCGAAACCGTAGGTGTGGGCCAGAGCGAAACGGCTGTTCACTCGATGGTAGATATCTTTATGCTCTTGCAGATTTCGGGCGCAGGCGACGAGTTGCAGGGTATCAAGAGGGGTATTATGGAGATGGCGGATGTCGTGGCTATCACCAAGGCCGATGGCGACAACCGCCACCGTGCAGAGTTGGCAAGGGCGCAGATCTTCAACGCCCTCAAACTCTTCCCCCTCACCGAGAGCGAGTGGGCACCACAGGTTCTGACCTGTTCGAGCCTCACGGGTAAGGGCATTGGCGACGTGTGGAACACAGTGGAGGACTTCATCAACCACACCAAGGCAAACGGTTTCTTCCAAGCAAACCGCAACCGTCAGGGCAAATATTGGATGTATGAGAGTATCAACGAGAGCCTCAAAGCAAACTTCTATGGCAATCCGCTGATTGCCGAGCGACTTGCTGCCTACGAAGAGGCGATCCTCTCGGACAAGATGAGCTCCTTCATTGCAGCCAAAGAGCTCCTCGAATTGTACGAAAAAGAGTAGCAACAAGCCACTCTACCCCACCCCGAGGTCGGTGTTGGCAACGAGGCACTCCGCCTTGGGCTCATCGTGTAGCATAGGGGCAACCTCCTCCACAAACCACCTCGCGAGTTCCTCGTCACGCCTTACAGCAGTGGAGTTGGGGCAGAAAAGATTGACACTGAAATAGTCGAAATAGCGACGTGCGAGAGCAATATCCGAGAGGATTTGCTCTCTTTTTTGTCCCTCTACGCCAACCAAAAGGCACACGCCTTTGAAGTAGTCGGCAACCTGCTGGGGTGTAACATTGGGGGCGATGCCTTTCTTCCACGCCTTGCGCAGCTCCCCGTCGAAACTCTCCACTCCACAGCGGAACTTCACCTCGGCAGTGGGGGCAAACCTCTGTGCGAACTCCGCCAAGCGGTCACGATAGAGCCAATGGGCCTCAAACCAAAGGGTGTGGATTCGCCTCTCCCTCACGACCTCACGCAAGAGCGAGAGCGTTCTCTCGTCGAGCTCCATAGCCGAGCCCGAGTTGATGACATCCAGCACACCATACTCACCCGTCACACGCTCCAAGACCTCACGATTTATCTCGTAGGGGTCGGGGCTCACATCCTCGTGGTAGTCGCAGAATGTACACCTGCGCCACACGCACCCCCGACCTTGCAGGAGCACAAATTCGCGTGGCATTTTGGTCCGAATGAGTGAGTAGCGTTCCATCTATGCGCCCATATTTTGGTCGTTGCGGCTATATGTATGGCGCTTGATCCAAGCGATGGTTCCGTATGCCAGAGGGGTACCAAAGAGCACCTCGATGCCGAGTTTGAGGAGGTATTGGAGCACCACCATCATCACCAAGTCGTGGGTCGATACCACGCCCGCAAAGGCTATCAGCACAAATGGCACGGAGTCGAACAGGTAGCCCACCATAGAACTGCCGATGGTACGGAGCCAGAGATGCCTACCCTCGGTCGCCTTTTTGAGTCTCGCCATAACCCACGCATTGGAGAGTTCGCCCAGCAGGAAGCCCACGAGCGAGCCAAGCACGATGCGGGGCACGTGGTTGAAGATGGTGTCATAGGCCATAGCCGTAGATTCGAGATAGTCGGGCGAGGGCATTGCCACACCTATACGGGTGCAGACAACCATCAAGATGTTGCAGAAGAGCGTCACCCAGATAACCTTGCGCGTTGTGCGGTAGCCCCAAATCTCGGTGAGCACATCGCCAAGCATATAGGCCAGAGGGAAGGTTATGGTACCTGCGTCGAAGTAGAGGAGGTCAAAGAACCCCACCACCTTCACAGCCATAACATTTGAAACGAGATAGAGCGTGACGAAGAGTGCCGTCACAACCACAAGCAGGGACTCCCTGCTGATTCGGTTTTTGAAAGGGTTTTCCGATACCTTATCCATAATTTAGAGTTTTTGTTTGCGGGGCAAAGATAGTGTTTTTTCTCGTTTCCACCAAAAAGCAAGGAGTGGCGACCGACTTTCGGCCACCACTCCTCTATTCACATTGGACTCCACTCGACTACCTCACCGAGTAGAGGCGGAAAATCTCCTCGGCAGGCTCACTCTCCACCTTCTCGCCGTTGGGCAAGTGGCGAAGGAGCGAGTTGCGCAAGCCATCCTTATCGGATACCATCTCTACAACCTCCCTCTGGAAAGAGGTCCACTCCACAGCCGACACCTTGCGGGGAGCATTTGCACCACCATACAAGGGGAACTCCTCGACGGGCGATGCGCCACTCTTCGAGAGAGGATTGATGAGCTGACGGAAGGTGGGGGTACGGTTGCCATCGGCATCGATAGCCATTGCAACGACTGTCCACTCGATGTCGTAGCTGATAAGGAAGAGTGTCGAGAGCTCCGACGAACCCATCTCGTTGTTCACCATATCGTTGTAGAACATCTCATCGTCATACAACTCCCTGTCGGTAAGGTCCCTACGAGCGATGTAGTAGTAGAACTTCTTGTACTCACCCCTGATATCAACCTCGGTGGGGAGAACAGCACCACCATTCATAAAGCGGTCGTCCTTCTTCACTGCATTCTTATACTCGGGGAAGCCGGCAGCTGCGAGCTCATCGATGTCGAAATATTTGTCGAAGTTCACCTTGATGCTGATGTCGGCATACTCCACCGCGGGAGTCTTGAACACCTCGCTGAAAACAACATCGGTGAGGAACTCGCCCGTATCGTAGTCCATAATCACAACACCAATCTTATACTCCGTGTCGGGTTTCACGCCGGTAACCTCATCGGTCTGGGTGCCCTGTTTGAGCCACCACGAAGCGAAGGCACTCACGTCGCCCTCATAGCCGGAGCCGATGACGTTGTTGGTGATGTAGTCCTTAACCTCGTCGGAAGTAAAGCGAGCATCATAGAGGCCCCAATAGTAGTAGTAACCCTTATCGGAGGGGGTAATCTTCACCCATACGGACTCCTCCCTTACCTCATACTCAAACTCAAAGGTGCAATCGACAACATCGCCAGAACGCTGTGTGCGGAACTCTGCCTTCGAAACGGTAGCGGTAGTCATACTCTCTGCCTTGTAGCCAAATGCCACAAAGGTGTAGTCGGTACCGGGGGTGAGGTGGGTAAACTCACGAGTCTTGTTGCCCGAGAAGGTAAACTCGCTCAAATAGCGGTGTGCATCGGCATAGTCGAAGATCTCCTGATCGCTCATACCTGCGATAATCTCGCTCTCGATAGCTGCGATGGCATAGGTATCGTCGTTGGTAGTAGTTGCGGTAACCACAGCGGTGGACTGGGTAACATCGCCCACGGTGAGGGTAATAATATTGTTGGAGGGCTCCACGGGAGCAGTCGTAAACTCATAGGTCGAAATCTCGCCCACGAGCTGGCACTCCTTGTCCCACTTACCCGCAAAGAGGGTATATTTGGTCGAAGCCTTGCAGGGGAAATACTCGTCGCGAATGCGGCCTGTGGTGTTGAAGAGTGCATAGAAACCGCTTGCATCTTGGGTGAAACCGATGTTGATAAGGCCCTCAATCAGCGCGTCGATACAACCCTTCTGGATGAGAGTACGCATATCGTCGGTGCCATACTGTGCCTTCCAACGTGCAATCTCCTGCTCGGTAGCATAGTGGCAGAAGTAGGGCACACCAGTGTGCGAGGGGGTAGCATTGAAATATACCACGTGGTTCTCCTCCTCCACCTCAAAAGCTACGGTGATGTCGCCCGTCCAAGCCTCCGAGGTCTTGAAATCCACCTTTACGATCTCTGTCGTACGGTTACCCTTGGTATCCATACCATAGGCATAGAGCACATAGTTGGAGTTGGGTTCGAGGCCATCGAAGAAGATATCCTCCATCGAGCCGCGTGCCAGATACTCTTCGAGGAACTCTTCGAGAGTCTCGTCGCGATTGGCAGCAGTATATTCGAGATACTCCTTGTCGAATGCAAAGAGAGCATCGTCGTTGTCGAAGTAGTCCACAAACTCCTTGGTATAGACAGAGGGCCACCAAGTGAGCGACTCATCCATCACCTCCACCGAGAAGACAACCTCCGTAGCGGTCACCTCCGAAATCTCAATGGTCAGGGGGCTCTCGTGGTAGAGCTGTGTAACCCTAACCGACACACTCTCGGCACCCTTATAGGAGAGGGTAACATCCACACTGCGCTCTGCGCCCGACTCATTCAAGGGGGCGGTAAACTCTATGGTACGCACCTTTGCGGTATTGATTGTGAGCCAATCGGCCTCATAGGATACGCTAATCTTCTCACCCTCCACGGGGTTCTCAATCATATAACCAAGCAGCTCCGAATCGCCTGCGGCATCGAGAGTCACGGTTGTTTCGCCCAACTTAATCTCGGGTGCGGGAGCCTCGGGATCGGGAGCGCACGACGCCAAGCCTGCCACCAAGGCGAGGGCTGCGACGATGAACTTTGTAAATTTCATAATCTTCTTTTTGTTTTATTATACTATTTTTGCTTTTCGTCTATTTTCTCCGAAACTGTTTCTCTATTTGTTGTACTGGTATGCAACACTCTCGCCCACCTTGCAAACGGTGCTATTGACGAGTTGCAGGTTACCCTCCGCGTCGGCTGTGGTGACAATCACGAGCGCTTTGCAGTTCTCCACCTCCCAGTTGTCGGCAACATCCACAGCATAGATATTCTCCACTGCGGCACCAGCCTCGATGGTTCCGATGGCACTACCGTAGATCTGCTCGGTGCGGTTTTCGCCCGCCATATCGCGCAAACAGTTGTTGTGGTTGTTCTGCCAGCTCATTGTAGCACCTGTCTGAACGGCATAGATACCATCCTCCAAGATCCACACAGCCACACGATAGTAGCCGCCCTTGCCGGCCTTCACACCAACATTGGTGTAGATTGTTCCATCGACAGCCACAACCGAGGCAGCCACACCCACAGCAGCTACATCCTCGTGCATCATTTCGATCATCGACTTCATCTGCTCCAACTCATAAGCCCTGCGGGTGGTGAGGTTGAAGGTCAGATCGGGCCAACCCTGCACGCCGAGTTCGTCGCGCGAGAGGTTTGCCGCACACTTCGAGTAGGCGGGATCGCCCTCATTTGTTGTGTTGTAGGAGTGGGAAGCTACGTGGTAGTAGAGATCCTTGTACTCCTCCTCCTCGGAGAGCTCTTTGAGCTTGCTCATCATCGCGGGGCAGTTGGTACAAGCCGTACCGGTGTGCTGAATCAGCAACATACGCTGTGCAAAATCGGTGCTGCCCACTGCGGGATCGGCAGGGAGTTCGACAATGCCATCCACAACGCTCACCTCATACTCCGCCGAGGTCTCGAAACCATAGCACGCATAGAAGGAGTATGAGCCGGGAGTGGTGGTTGCAAAGCGGGGCTCTGCAAGGGGTTCTTCGCTGGTTGTCTGATAGATCTCTGCGTCGGCTGTCACGTCGTGAATGATGCCGTTATTGTCGGAGAGAAGGACCGAGAATTCCACAGCATCGGCACCATTGGCACGCACGATGCTGCGCTGTGCTACGAGCGAAATGCTACCTTCGAGGATATCGCCACCCTCGTTGGGCTGCTCGTCGGGAGTTCCCTCGCAACCAATCGAAAAGGCTCCAATCAGCATAAGTTGTAAGAGAATAAGAAGTCTGTTTTTCATTGTTTTTGTGTGGTTTTTGTGAATAGTTTTAGTAGTTTTAGTTATATCGTAACCGCAAATGTACGCTTTTTTCTCTATGGTTGTTCTGTTTGTACCTATTTTTTATAATAAAAAAAAGGGGGGGGCTGTTTCTCCTTCTCGCACACACCCCCTACGAAAGGGGAGGTCGGGAGGGGTGGTCGAAATTGCGTGCACGTCCTCGTGCACTCTCCTCCCCTACGAAAGGGGAGGTCGGGAGGGGTGGTCGAAATTGCGTGCACGTCCTCGTGCACTTCCCCCTCTAAGTTAGAGGGGGTGCCCGAAGGGCGGGGGCGTGTGTTGGGGTAGAGGAAAGAGCAAAGAGCAAAGAGCAATTACAGACCCCTCCGTCGCTCCGCGACACCTCCCCTAACTTAGGGGAGGAAATAATGACAAGAAAAATGCAGAGAAGCGTGCGCATTTTAGGCGGAGGCGGAACGCCTCTTTTGTTAGGGTGGTTCTTTGAAAGGTAAAAACGCATAGAAGCGAGCGAATTTTAGGCGCACAAGAAAATCCCCTCCGTAGTTTGCTCATCGCAAATGAGGAGGGGATTTATCGCAGTGCAACGCCAAAGGCGCCGCTTATATGCGTTTTTTA
>JAEIGA010001641.1_pt1 | contig 35146 bp, 31 predicted proteins | sample 9270691 | NCBI WGS metagenome assembly JAEIGA01 (sample SAMN17057246, study PRJNA624740) | gut metagenome | biome: biome; isolation source: fecal sample | host: Bos grunniens | place: China: Xizang | collected 2019
CAACTGGTATGTGATGGTGCCGGCATATCATTAATGCCAGAATGGTGCACCATGCGTAACGAACGATTGATAGAAGTTCCAAACATCGATTTTGACTATGAATATATTTTAACAGGAATCGGAAATCCATTAACAATAAAAAGTCCAAAAGTTCAAGCATTTTTAGAGTTCTTTTATGATTTTTGCAAAGAATATGATATTCCGCTGGAAATGTTTGAATAATAAAAAAGCACCGTTTGGTGCGTTTTTTTATTTACATAATAACTATGATTTAACGACTAAACTGACATAAAAATCGATTTAATTTATTAAATTTTGCGCATGTGTATTCTTCTAAAAATTTTGGATTGTGAGAACAGATGTCAAATGCTGCATGTGGATAGCAATCTAGTTTGCCACCCAACATCGGGGTTAATGTTCTGAAATTCTTCTCTTGAAATACATCGTTGTTAAAATACATATGCATCGCATTATAGAACAAGTACATTTGTTCCGGATTTTTTGCCATACGAGTCACATAATCTATAACTGGAATGCGTTCAATTCGCGGCGAATATATTTTCGACAAAGATGTCTTTTGTGATTTTCTTGCCACCGCATTATTTACACGCTTTGAAAATTCTGCTGGATCCATACAAGGTTCAACCCCATATTGCTGAGCATAAATCATAACTGTTTTTGGATCGTGCAAATCATCTAAAACGGGTGCTGTGTGATTAATTTTCTGTAATGTTTGTGTATAATTTGCATATATTTTTTGATTTGCAGGTATGTTATCTGACAACAATACATAATATTGAAAAGTATTAAATAAATCAACATAACACCACAATTCATTATGTTGTGAAAACAGTATCATATTATGGAACAGTTCTGTAACACCGCCATCAAGTTCTATACTAACGTCAACAGGATTCAGCGGACAAAATGGAACAACACTGTAATTATACTTTATACTGTTTACTTTATTACCGGATTTATCCACAACCAAACCAGATTCTAAATATTTAAAATCAATATTTTGTGCCATCGCATAATTAAATGCAATTTTTGCAATTCCTGTTTGAAAAGCAGAATTTTGTAAATCAAAATTATAGGCGACAATTTGCAACGGCAATTTTGATATATCACAACGCAATTCTCGACTTAAATCTGGACAAGATACAACCTTGCCTGCTTTGATATTCGCATTATAATGCTTGCCATTATATACAATCGTACCCGTACATGGTGGTGTAGACTTTGTATTATTGGTTTTGGAAAAATCGTCTATCCTGCTGATTATCGGATTAAATATCTTGGTAAAAGGCGCATCGATATGCTTGCTAATAAAATTATTACAATCCGGACAACATATGTCTTCTGATTCATACAAACCACCCAGCGCATTTTGAATAACATGTTCTTTGCTGCGCGTTGTGATTTCTCGGTTACAATAAATACAATTACATCTTTGAGCCATAACAAGAATTATTATATATACTTATTTTCGTTTTGTCAATACGTTTTTAAAAACTTTGTCCTCATCTTTGGTCGTTATTATACAATTTGATAACTAAAAATATGCATATAAACTGAATAAGACTTGTTAAAATGCTATGTGAGGCGAAGTGTGATGCAGGCGGACCAAATCAACTGACCGACCAATATTGGAAATCTGGGACTTTGGACTTGCCTTGGCATCTTGACAAAGGCTACCTGTTTTAAAACGCACCATTTGGTGCGTTTTTTTCTCTTGGCTTAAATGCCTGCGAGGCAACCGTGACGATTTTGCTGCACTACACTTGCAAAATCTACTTGTTGTGTTTGGATTTCCATGCTTTTTTGATTTTTGTGCCGATAGCAGTTTCACCCCAGGGCGGGCTGTTTTTATTTTAACCAAGAGTAGCAACTCCAACCCATTTTCGCCCCACGTGCCAAAACCACCCAAAAAATGTGACACGACAATAAAAACACCGCCCGATTGGGCGGTGTGGGACGTGAGAAAAGATGTTATTTTTTTGCCGTCTTTTTTACAATTTTCTTAGGACGTGATGGTGCAACCCGCGCTTCGTCCATTGCCATTATGTCAATTTCGGCATCACCACGCGCAACATCTATTATGTGATTTACGTTACGACGTAAATTTGGATGATTATCGGCATATTTCTTTATCCCAACCAGGACTGCCGCCGTTACAATCTTTTCCATATCGTTCATGTCCAGTTGTTCTGATACGCGACCACGTATTGCGGATACAACATTGTTTATTGTCTTGCGCGTGCGGCGAAAAAAACTGCGACGACGATGCGCACGAACAATTTCATGTATCCACATTAATATTAAACCAACAACCAATGGTACAATTACACAAAACAAGAAATAACGATACCAACCATCACAAAATGTGGTTGTAAACATAGCATCACATATACGTTTAAAATGTAAAAATGATATCGCAATCATTTCATACACCGCCAATACAGTTAGACATATTTTTGATTTTAATAACATGGTTCCCCCCTGTTTTTTTCTTGTACCATCAGGATACAAAAAATTGAAATTTATGTCAGCAGGTATGAATTCCCCAAAAAGAAAACCCCCGAAAATTCGGGGGATTGATATTATTCTGATTTTGTTTCTGTGGGTACATCGGGTGCGCCTGCATCATCATGCGCTTCGACCGCGCGGGCAACTGTTTCTAATTGCAACAACTGATTTTCTAATGCGGCACGTTCAGATGATTTATACCCTGTTTCTGTATCGGTATTTTCGGTTTCCGATTTTGCAATCTTTGAATGTGATACAATCGCAGGATTAATCAAATTTTTATAAATCTCAATCGCATGATGTGTGCCCGCAACGTCGCGCGCCAACAACTTATTTTCAGGCCCCGGGAAAAACCATTCGTCCAGTTTTACCGCCGTTATCTGCATAATTGGACGGGCACGCGCCTGGGCCAACCACTGTGGCAGTGTCGGCATATCAGAATAATACCACAACGCCCCCCAATAAAAGCCCCCCATAACGACAACACCACGTATAATACCAAATATTACCCCCAATGTGCGGTCAGTTACGTTCATAATACTGTCTTGGATTTTATCGCGCAATTTCTGGTTTACAAAACCAACCAAGATTAACACTGCAAAAAATATGACAAAGTACGATGCAACCAATGTCCCAACAGTTGATTCAGACAAATTAAACCAGGACTGGAATAATTTATCCAACCAGGGAGATGCAAAACGTGCGAAAATCGCCGCAACAACCCACGACAATGTGGCGATAGTTTCAAAAACACCGCCACGAATTGTCGCCCAAATAGTAGACAACAGAACAATGCCTACATAAACATAATCAAGTGCTGTTAAATCAAACATATTTGTTCCGATTTATATTATTTCTTTTTATTATCGCCACGAACCAGTACATAACCCAATCCTGCAACCAATACAATCAGCAAGCCCCAGAACCAGATTGTTCCGCCCTGGTTATTTTTTTTTTCAGGTTGTGCAGCCTGTTGTTCAGCAGCACTGTATTCTGAAATTGCAGATGTACGGTCAGCGTGTTCTGATTTGAATTTTTCTGCGTCTTCGGCCATTGCTTTTTTGTTTGCAGCCGCAGCAGCCTTTTGTTCATCGGACAAATCAATTTCGATATGCTGACGCAATGTGTCCTGCATAAAATCTGCATAACCTTGTTCACATTTATCGCCAATTACCAATACAGGAACACCACCAGATTCAAATTCACATTTTTTTAATGCAGCAGCAAATTTTTCCTGGTTTGCAGGTTCCATAACATTAACTTCGGTTACCTGTAATTCAGGATATTCATAAATCAATGTACTGGAAATAAATTCACGCGCATGATGACAATGTGGACAATGCGGTGAATGGTAAATCGTTATGTTTGCCGCGGATGCCGCACCAACAAATGCCAAACCAAAAATCGCAGATAAAATTGATAATTTTTTCATATTTTACTCCTTTCGTGATGTGATTATAGAAAATATTTCAAGGAGGGCGCAAGTGCTTTTATCATAAAATTCATTCCTGTTGATTTATTATTCAAGCCGGGGCATCATAAAGTAAAAAAGGAGAGAGAATATGTTTACCTTGGCACAATACCCCCTGCCATATGCAACAGATGCACTGGCACCATATATTTCCCAGGAAACGCTGGAAACACATCACGGCAAACACGTGGCAACATATATCGACAATCTGAATAAATTGATTGAAAACACGCCGTATGATGAAGTCTCGTTAGATGAAATCATTGTGCAATCCGCCGGCCGGCCGTCTGATAAAAAAATATTCAACAATGCCGCACAGATATACAACCACAATTTTTTCTTTCAGGGAATGTGCCCGAATTGCACCACCGAGATGCCTGTTGAAATTATTGCTGCATTTGGCAGCGAAGAAGACTTTAAAAAACAATTTAAATCTGCCGCATCCAGCCTGTTTGGCAGCGGATATACTTGGTTGGTTCAGGATGGAGATCAATTAAAAATTATAAATACTGCAAATGCAGACACGCCAATGGTATATGATATGAAACCGCTATTAAACCTGGATGTGTGGGAACATGCATATTATCTGGATTATAAAAACAGGCGTGCTGATTTTATTGATAACTTCCTGGACAATTTGGTCAACTGGGATTTTGTTGCAGAAAATTTACGCAATTAAAACAAATGGGGGGGGGCATCACCCCATTTGTTTATCGATCATATATCACTGGCGTCTTGTTAATAGTATAAATACGACCATCGTTTTCAATATTATAGTACACGTAGATAACATTCGATGCACCAAATGTGTTGTGCCACGGTGACATACCCCCGATTACCTGACGCATGGTATTATATGGAAACACTGCTTTAAATGTATTATCAAAAACACGTGAATACTTGTCACCAAATTCAGGTTTTACAATCATATTCAGTGCGATAATTCCATTCGGTGCAACACGCGACTTTAAACGTTCCAAAAATTCAACCGTTATCAATGATTCTGGAACCTGGTACGAATTAGAATAAACATCCAGCAATATAAAATCGTATTGTTCATCAGTGTTTTTTAAATACTGACTGGCGTCCGCAACAATAAACTTTTTATTTGGTGATAATTTCTGGCGCAAAAAATATTGTTCAGATACATCTTTTAACGTGTGTTCTATATCAACGAACGTGTAATCATTATGCGTGTCATTTAACCCCAGTGTAAAGCCCCCTGCCCCCAGAACCAGGATTTTATATGTGTTATCCGCAGGCATTGTATCTATGAAATTTTCATTCAGATAATCTATATAATCTGCCATGCCTGATTTATCACGACGATATACAGACATCGGCAATCCGTTCATATACAAAATACGTTCATCGATAGTTTCACAAACGCTGATGGTTGAATTCGCGTTATTTACCAAAATACCAAACCGTTGTTTCTGGTACGTGTTGCTGTTGATATATAATGACGCCCCCAATACCATACCACACACAATCCATACCCACCAACGACGACGTAAAATTAACGCACCAACAACTGATAGGGCTGTTATCAGAACTACTGTATAATTTACCCCAAAAAATGGCATTAACAATAATGTTGTTGCAATTGAACCAAACACAGATCCAATTGTATCCCATGCCATGATATTACCGGTTGATTTGTGCGAATACGTATGTAGTTCACGCGACAACAGTGTTGTGTTAAAACCAAATAAAAATGGCCCAACAGATAGAAATATTAGCGAGTAGATAAAAGTTTGAATCACACCAGATGTCAATCCACCACTATACATTGCTGAAAAATAATACGTAATTAGTGGGAAACTGGCCGCGCAGACAGACAAGAACGCAATAACAAGGAAACTGATGTTTAACACGCCACGGATTTTGCCGTTATTAACACGTTCTGATTCCCCCATAAAGTACCCAAATGACATAAAACCTAGAAATATTGCCATGATAATACTGGTGATAACAGCACTGGACCCAACATAAAATGATAATTGACGCAAAACAGCCAATTCCAATGATAAACTGACATAACCATTTAAAAAAATTAAAAATACCAATGTCGCGCGTGATAATTTTCGCATCCCGCATTCCCCTTTATCTTTGATTTGCATACTAATAAAATATCATTTTTTGCGCAACGTAAAATATTAATGTACATTCATTAATCTGATATCATCAAATTCAGGGAAACGATTAAACATTGCACGCGCAAATGGACACAGGGTCATTACATGTCGATGCTGGGCACGCGCCATGTTCGCAACATTACGTACCAGCGTCAAACCAATCTTGCGATTCCTGAATTCTGGGGCAACACCAGTGTAATCAATAATTAATTTATCTGCACCAATGCGAACAAATGTGATTTCACCAACCTTGCGCCCATTTACGACGGCTTCAAACCCATCGCGTTCAGGAGATATAAAATATTGGATGTTTTCTGACATACAATAAATATATCACGCACACAAAATAATTTAAATACGACAGTATTCCAAATAAAAGACGCCCAAATGGACGTTCAATTATTTAATAGAATCATAATTCTTTCGAATAATTTTTGCACTGCGTCGCAGGGCTGCAGATTCAGTCGCATCCATCTTTGGATTCAATGTTGCAATCACCCCAGAATTTCCAACAACACGTGGCATAGACATCGCAATTGCTTTGTTCGCAATACCATCAATAATTGATACTGTTACAATACGATGTTCGTCATTAACAATACAACGAACCAGGTCTGCAACCGCACCGGCAATACCATCCCATGTTGCGCCACGACCACGAATTATCTCGTATGCGGCATTATGTACGCGATGTTCAATTGTATTACGCGTTGTTTGTGGCAAGCTGATTTTTGTCTGGCGACAAAAACTGTTTAAATCAATACCACCAACGCACGCAGACGACCATACAACCATACTGCTGTCGCCGTGTTCACCCAATACGTACGCATTAATAGACTGGGTCGATACAGATAATTGGCGCGACAGAATTGTACGCAGACGCGCAGAATCCAACATAGTACCTGTGCCAATAACGCGTGATGCGGGCAGTTTTGATAATTTCTGGGCCAACATAACCATTACATCCAATGGGTTTGTAACAATTATTAATTTTACCGTTTTTGCATCAACATTTGCCATTACACGCGGAACAATATCTGATATTACCGCAGCATTTGCATTCAATAAATCTGTACGGGTTTCGCCCGGCTTTTGATTTGCGCCCGCAGCAATAATTACAATTTCCGAACCACGAATTGCACGATAATTATTTACCGCAGTTATTTTAATATCATATGAAAATGCCGCAGCATGCCCCAAGTCTTCGGCGGCGGCGCGTGCGCGTACACCATCGCGATCAAACAAAACAATTTCATGTGCCAGACCGGTATTTGCAACCGCGGTTGCAACAGCAGAACCAACAGACCCCAGACCAATAATTGTGATTTTCATATTATTCTCTCCCATACTTATTTCAGATATATTATATCATAAAAAATTTAGATTTGTATGCGGAATAAAAATAAAAAACGGGGCAATGCCCCGTTTAGTTTAATACGACTTTGCCACGAACACATATGTCGGATCGTTATCATCCAAACAACGACGTGTGATTTTATGCTTTTCCATAAGACCATCAAACTGTTCATTTGTTGTCATTTCATATTTGATGCGGAAAAATCCAATTTCGCCGTTTGTCAGTGCAGAATCCAAGGCGTCTAAGTCCGCAACATCGTGTATCATTTCGTCATTACGTTTTTCAACGCGCGCAACCATTGTATCGTGAATGTCACGCATGATATCATTTACGTCAGCAATCAATTCGTCGACAGTAACTGTGCGCTTGGATTCACGCCCCAGATCACGACGCGTAATTGTAACATTACCGGATTCCATTTCGCGTGCACCAATTTCAACACGTAATGGCACACCACGTTTAATCCATTTCCACATTTTATCTGGCGCACGCATGTCAGATGTATCAACCAGAACACGGATACCCACAGTACGCAATTTTTCACCTAAATCTTCGGCATATGCATTCAGTTTTTCAACCGTATCTTCACGCGTAATTGGAATAATCACAACCTGATATGGCGCAACAAATGGCGGTAAAACAAGTCCATCATCATCAGAATGAATCATAAACATCGATCCCATCATACGTGTTGTTGTGCCCCATGATGTCGTCCAGCCGTGCTGTAATTTACCATCGTTGCCTAAGAACTGAATCCCGAATGATTTCGAGAAATGCTGTCCCAGGTCATGCGATGTGCCAGCCTGCAAAGCTTTCCCATCTTGCATAATATGTTCCAAAGTGTATGTATGGTCTGCGCCTGCAAAACGTTCTTCGGGTGTTTTTTCGCCCATAATTGATGGTATTGCCAATATTTCGCGCATATAGTCGCCATACATTTTGTGCATTTTGCGTGCGTCTGCATTCGCTTCTTCGTGAGTAGCAAATACGTTATGACCTTCTTGCCAATTAAATTCAGATGTGCGCAAGAACATACGTGGACGCATTTCCCAACGCATTACGTTTACCCACTGGTTCAATTTCAGCGGCAAATCACGATAAGATTGTACCCAACGCGACATCGCTTCACCAATAATAGTTTCTGATGTTGGACGAATAATGTATGGTTCGGTCAATTTCGAATCTGGATCAGGTTGCAATGAACCATCAATCATCTTTAAGCGATGATGTGTTACAACCGCACATTCTTTGGCAAAACCCGCAACGTGTTCTGCTTCTTTGTTAAAAAAGTCTATTGGGATTAACAGTGGAAAATTCGCATTCTGCACGCCATGCGCCTTGATACGACGATCCATTTCATCACGCATTAACTCCCAAATCGCCCAACCATATGGTTTAATCGTCATACAACCACGCACAGGCGCACTTTCCGCCAAATCCGCGGCAACGATTAAGTTCTGGTACCATTCGCTGAAGTTTTCAGCACGTGTTGGTGTAATAGCTGTTTTCATTTTCTAAATCTCTTTTATTTTTATCGTTATTATTTTTTATCTTTTAATTCCATGTATTTTTCCGACACTTGTTTTTGCAGGACGTCGGCAATCTGCTTTCTATCTAACCCCGTCAGGGGTGGCGGTGGCAGCAATGTTATTTCAACCGTAAATCCACCCAGCATCATGATATGAAACACCTGACCAAATGCACTGCGTTCAATTTTACATTTTGGCCCCATGTCCATTTTTTTGTTATCAAAATATGCAAAGTGATCGGCCAATGTCTGTTCATCAATTACAGAACCGTCTTTATAACGATAATGCATCGCCATTGGCTGAACCGTTACATTCGAATTTTCAACAAAATTAAACAGTGTACTTTTAAACGGTTTTACATATGCACCATTTGTTGTTGTACCTTCTGGAAACAGAATCATTGGATATTTCACAGATTGAACCGCACGCTGAACCACCGCCAGGGCATCACGCGCATGTGATGGACGACGGTCAACGAATATCACACCAAACTTTTTCGCAACCCAACCAACCAATGGCCAGTTTTCCATTTCTTTCTTGGCAATAAAGCTGCCGTGAAAGACTGATGGGAATGTCGCAATTTCAAACACAGATATATGATTAGAACATATCATCAAGGGACGCGCATCAGACAGTTTACCATGCACAACAATCTTGACCCCAGCCAGTTTAATCAAAATCCACATAAATATCGGCATATACCGCACTGCAATTCGGCGGGGCATTAAGACAATTATTGGCAATTGGATAACAACCATTACCCAGAATAATATAAACTTAATCGTCGCAGTCGTTGTGTTAAAAATATTCTGTTTACGTAACTTTGCCATTTTTTATTCTTCACCTTCGGATTTTTCGCTGTCTTCAATATATTCTGCATCATCCGCATCTTCACGCAATAAAAAGTCAACAAATGCACGCACCGCCTTGAACGGACCAACAACAGGGAATGTTAAAATTTTACCAACTGTTTTAATAATTTTTTCTTTCTCGTCTTCTGGTGAACCAAGCGCATTTTCACGCCCCAAGAAATGTTTCTGATATGCAGCGTCCATTTTACGCGTTTCAACAACCACAAACACATCATACGAATTGAATGGCACATCAACAAACACACCACGCCCAAAAGTTGCCCCCAGGCGCAAATATCCCTTAATCAATGGGGTCATTTCAGAACGCGCGTCAGATGCATCAACAAATTCACGTGGCAATATATTCATGCGCGCCATTTTTGGATTTACGCCATCCGCAAATTTTTCCGGTAGCACTGTTGCACGAATACGCGATGGCGACAAATGATTATAATACAGGTATGAGATTGCCTGGGCACTGCGCGCAGGTTTCGTTCCAACAAATGACGCAACCCCAAACACAACACCAATTTTACGACGCACAATCAATTCACCCAATCCAGCCCACAACATGCGCAACACCAACGCATTTTCACGATATGCCGGATCAACGCATGCGCGCGACATTTCGGCAATGTTACCTGGATACTTTTTTATTTTGGATATATTAAATTCATTTTCTGTATAAAAACCACCCATTTTTTCAGCGGAATTTCTATCAATAATACGATATGTGCCAACAACACGCCCCTGATGAAAAACAGCCATGTATTCCGCAAAACGGTCATAGGCATCGTATTCTTCGCCCAGCGCACGCTGTTCTTCGGTTGCACCCGCCCCTTCTTCCAGACAGAAGACATTATAACGTAATTGACGAACCTGTTTGCGTTCTTCTTTGTTACGGGTTAAGCGGACTTCGAAATCACGTATCTTGATAGCCATAAATATATCCTTTGTACATATATAGGAAAAAGAATATCAAACAAACGCCCAAGATTCAATGATTTTATTTATATTGATTTTTTGATTATTACAAACTATGATAACATCGTCGCAAAGAGTTTTTGTGATGGGCGTGAGAACCCGTACAACGCGTCAGACAAGACGTTAAAACTCCAGCCATTGGGTTGGAGTATGCTGAATATATTGAATAAAGCATGCAATCCGTTGTATTGTTCTCAAGCTCCAACCACCAAGTTTTTCTTGGTGTTTTTTGTTGTAAAACAATGGAGTGGAACGATGAACAAAACATGCGAATACTGTCCTAGTGCAGAAATAGAAAAAAATGACTATGCTGATGGCACGAAAGAAAAAAGGTCTGAACGTATGCCGACTGTATCTGTGCTGACACCGATATACAATACAAATCTTGAACATTTGCAGAAATGTATCGAGTCTATTTTAAATCAAACATTTACCGATTTTGAATTCATTATTATGAATGACAGTCCCGATAATACAGATTTAGAAAAATTCGTTTTATCATTTCAAGACAAGCGTATTCGATATATTAAAAACGATAAGAACATCGGGATTTCCGCTTCACGAAATAAACTGATTGATTTAGCGCGCGGAAAATATATCGCCGTATTTGATCATGATGATATTTCACACCCAACACGCCTGGAAAAGCAAGTTGCTTTTATGAATGCAAATCCATATGTCGGCGTCGTTGGCGCATGGGCGCATTGGTTTGGCGAAAAAGATTTTATACGCAAAAACCCAGAATATGATACTGACATAAAAATAAGACTGACCGATGTATGCGCAATAATGCACACAACCGCAATGATACGAAAATCTGTGCTGACAGAAAACAATATCAGGTACGAAGAACAATACACACCCGCCGAAGATTATCGTCTGTGGGGGCAATTAATGCAATACACTGATTTTCACAACCTGCAAGAAGTATTGGTGGAATATCGATGGGAAGACGCTAATACTTCAAACAAAAATAGCGACAAAATGAATATCGCACACAATTCAATCAAAATGCAAATTTGCAACAAATTCCCGATGTACAGATTGGCATTTGAACGCAGTCTGCGACGGATACGCATCCGGTTGTTTGGAAAAATCCCACTGATAAAAATCAAAAATAAATGGGCATTGCTGTTTGATTGTATCCCGTTGGTAAAAATAAAAGATTAACACGATGAAAAATCTGATAAATATTGTATGTTTTTTTATTCCAATACCATCCGTACGACGACAAACACGTCGCGCATTGAAAGACAAATGGGATAAATATACTAATAATCCAATGATGGTTATAAAACACCTGAACAGAAAACCTATTATTCTGTGGATTGACCATGCTTTGGGTGGTGGAACAGAAGTATATTCAAAACATCAATTTAAAATACTGAGGCACAAATACGATATTATTCGTATGCAATATTTTCCAGCAACAGAACTGTATCATATCACACATACACGTAATAAAAATTGGCGCTTCAAAACAAATAGTCTGGATGATATTTATCAATTTTGCTGTGGGATAAATATTTGCGAAATTGTTCTGAACAATATCGTCGCATACAAAAGCGCAACTGACATACTGGATTTTGTAAAAAAATTGAAACAAAATGCTATTCCGAAACCATGCGTATCTTTTCGCGGACATGATTTTCACTGCATGTGTCCCAGTTTTAATTTGATTAACTGTGACGGTAATTATTGCGCTTTGAAATATGATGGCGGGTGTGAAAAATGTTGGAGGCAAAAAAAATTAGCAGCTGATCCTATATCCCACAACATATTAAAGTCAGGCGCAACAGATGTTTGTACATGGCGCACAGCATGGGGTAACTTTCTGGAAAACACAGCAGATTCTGTAATTGTATTTTCAAAAAAAATTGCAGAGTTATTCATATACGCATACCCACAAATAAAAAATAAAGTTCAGGTTATACCACACACCGTACGCGAATATAAAACAGTTAAGATAAAACCACACAATGAAATAAACATTGCTGTCTTGGGTACAATTTCACAAGTAAAAGGCGCAAATGTTATACGCGATATGGCACAACATTTGCCCGACGGTACAAGTATAAAAATTATTGGAACAATGAAAAACAAACCAGACAATATATTTGCGCACGGAAAATACAAGGCACGCAATCTGCCACGTATTATGCAAAAACATAAAATCGATTTGGTTTTTATTCCATCTGTTTGGCCTGAAACTTTCTCGTACACAACATCCGAAGCAATGTCAATGGGATTGCCTGTTGCATGCTATGACATGGGGGCACCCGCAGAACGCATATCAAAATATTCACGTGGGTTGATTCTGAATAAAATATCACCAAAAGAAAATCTGATAGAAATCATTAAATTTATTAAAAAACAAAGGCAGCAATTATGAAGGTTCCAAAAATATCTGTTCTGACCCCAATATATAATACAAATCCATCTGACCTGCGGGCAATGATTGAAAGCATACTTAGTCAGACATATGATGATTTTGAATTTCTGATTTTAAATGACAGTCCGGAAAATATTGAATTAGAAAAAATTGTCAAATCATACGACGATGCACGAATTAAATATTTCGTTAATGAATACAATATGGGAATTACAAAATCACGAAATAAACTGATTGATATGGCGGCAGGCGAATATCTGGCAGTGGCAGATCATGACGATATTTCAACCCCACACAGATTTGAATTAGAAGCAAATTTCTTGGACCATAATTCACATATTGGCGCAGTTGGAGGCCAAGTGATTGAAATCAAGAACGGAATCGAATGCCCGCCATGCCCACGACCAATTCATGACCATGAAATAAAGTTAAGCCTGGTTAATGAAGAATACGTGTGCAACCCTGTACATTCGGGATGTATGATACGCAAATCTGCCCTGATTAATTCTGGCGTACGGTACAACGAAAAATGGTCCCCATGCGAAGATAGAATGTTATTCCTGGATTTATTACCACATACATATTTCCATAACCTGAAAGACGTTGTTTTAAAATACGTTTGGACAGGCGATAATACAACCCTGCGACATTGGCAAAAAATGTATGACCTGCCCCCACAAATTGTGGTGAACGCACGCGCAAAACACCCAATTCTGTATGATGAATGGAAGCAATTAAAAAAATGTACACAATGCGTCCCATTCGTTCAGCATATAAAACTGTTTGGATTTATCCCACTGATAAAAATTAAATTTAAACATGGCCAGAAAAAGATATACCTGTTTGATTTTATACAGATACTGCGGATTAAATAAAATGAAAAAAGTAATTTATACATGTATTACCGGCGAATATGATGACGCGTGCGCACATACATACCTGGATGACAGTTGGGATTACGTTATGTTTACCGACAACCAATATCTGTTGACTATGCCACGATATATGCACTGGGAAATACGACCATTGCATTTCAATAAAATGAGCAATGTAAAAAATGCACGATGGCACAAAATCAATGCGCACATAATTTTCCCTGAATACGATTACAGTTTATGGATTGATGCGAATATTGTAATTCAGTCAGGTGATTTCTTTGAACGAATAAACGGAATAATTAATTCAGATGTAAATATATCTGTGCCATTACACCCGCTGCGAAATTGCATATTTGACGAAGCAAAGACAATCAAAGATTTAAAGATTGATAACAAAAACACAGTCAATCGAGAAATGCAAAAATTACACTGTTGGCACTATCCCAAAGATAATGGCCTGAATGAAACCTGCATCATGCTGCGACAACATAATAACAAAAAAATTAAACGCGCACAAAAAAGATGGTGGTACATGGTTAAAAATTATTCTAAGCGCGACCAATTATCATACAACTGGGCAATGTGGCGTGGAGGAATAAAAACTATGCCGATGTATTCAAGACCCGGCGAACACAGAAAATCGCATGAACTGCTGTTTGTACATAAACGTAGCCACAACCAAAATCCGGCTGAAAATTTTGATACATGGACTATCCCGTACTGGATGGCAAAAATATGCAAATTCATGATTCTACATACAAAAGACAAAGAAGATTTTCTGAAAAAACACTGTGCATAGGTAATAACATATGAAAAATAAATACGATATCGTTTATTCAATTGGACATGACTGTGCATGCAGCATGTATTTAAAAAAACATAATTTGAGAGTTGTTTCTGGACCGCTGGATTGGCTGACCAGTGTGCCGGCCCATATGCGTTTTAATATGATACTGAATGATTTTGACGGATTCATGAATATTGAAGATTTTGAATTTGTTGAAAAGAATCCAAATATCGTGAACGATGAAAAATGCGACTATTATAAAAATAAACGCACAGGGCTGTATTTTTATCATGATTTCCCAGCAGGCGTGCCGCTGCATAATTCATACCAAATGGTCGCAGAAAAATACGCACGACGAATTGCACGATTTTTTTCGAATATACGCTCTCATGAACGAGTTCTGCTGGTTTGGTTTTCACACTATCATAATACTACAAATGATGCTTGGCTGGATTTTTCTAAACAGTTTTGCGCAAAGGTAAATAAATCTGTTGATTTCCTAATTATTCAGCACCGCGAAAATCAATTTGTGCCACAAAAAACAATTATCGCATCAAACATTATACGATATGACGTGCACACAGTCGAAAAAGACAAAAATGGAAACAACACCACAATCGGAAATGAAAAACTGTGCAACCCTATATTTGCACAATTTTCACTGCGCGTACCACGAAATCGACGTATTAATTACGCATATAAACAATGCCTGATACATGGTATTTGCAAATTTATACCGATAAAAAGTATACGACATGCGTGGCGCAAAAAATTACAGAACGACATTTATAATATTATCTATAACCGCAAAAATTAATGCAATTGGTCCGCCAGATTCGCAATAGCAATTGCATACCAGTTAGAATTATTCCATTTCTTAATCCGATAGAAATTTGGATACGTCAAATACGCAGTTATGACTGGCATTGGTGCAACATCTGTATCTGATGCAATTTCTGATGTGGCTGAATCACGTATTTGTGAAATCTGCGCGACATCAGCAACCAGACCAGCAACCATCTCATTTTGTGGAATTGCAGAACCGTCCGGATTTGTGACACCCAACGCCGTCCATTGGGGTAATGTTAATTTAGTCTTGCCATCCAGCAAAGACACATCAAAATCTGCCGGCAACACAACCTGACGCACAATACGTTCGTTTTTATTCCAGCCTAATTTATTCAAATAATTACCAGCACTGAACATGGCATCGCCAATGTTATTTATTATATCAATACGACCATCCCCATTACCATCGGCACCATATTGCACCAGTGTGGTTGGAATAAACTGAAAATGCCCCATTGCACCCGCCCAAGATCCCTGAATATCATTTATTTCCAATTTGTTTTTATCCGCAATTTTCATCAATGCGATTAACTGATTTTCAAAGAATGTTTTACGACGACCGTCATACATCAAGGTAAAGAATGCATCTGTTAATTTATGACGTGATTTAATTGCACCATAATTTGATTCCATACCCCAAAATGCCAACATAACATGTGGTGGCACACCATATTTATTTTCAACACGAGATAACATTGTCGGGTACTTTGCACGCATTTTTTTCCCTGTCGAAATACGCATCGGATTTACAGTACGTGATAAATACCCATCTAATGTTAACTTAAATTCAGCTTGATTCTTGTCACTTTTTATAATTGATGGAATAAAGGCCGGACCGTGTAATGTAGACTTTATCATATCATCAGACACTTTTTCTGATGCCGCGCGTGCACGCACAGAATCCAGCATTTCATACCATCTGTCGACATTAAATTCACCACGCATGGCAATCGCATAATTCGGCACCAACACAGCAGTGGCAAACAGCCATGCAAAAAATTTGAACCGCATATTCAGCCCCCAATTATATTAATTAAAACGCATACTTTACGCCCAAATGCAAACCAAACGATTGCCATGTGGCGCGTTTTAAGGAATCAGACACCTGTTCAGTATAGGCAGAAACAGTTTCTAATAATGGTATGTAATATACATTTCCATTTGAATCTATCATTTCCTGCATAACATATTGACCGTTTTCGTCAATTACATATTGGCTGTATTCTGCAACATATAATTCGCCGCCTATTCTGCCAACATGGAACAGATTCGTATCAACCTTTAACGACAGTTTAATACGATCAGACAATTTGTAATTGTATTCCAATTCAGCAGAATACGAGTATGCACCATTACTGCCTTCGTCCAGGAAACTGGGGTTCTGTTGCCAGTCAGTACGATTTGGCCAGATGCCCTCGGATGAATATTTTGGCAGTCCGAACTGTAAATACATACGCAGATTATCTTTCAGCGTCATTTGTTTTTCTATTTCCAGACCAACATAAAATCCAGACCATGTAGTATTATAGATGTGGGTCGTCCCCTCTACTATAATCGGGCCATCACCACCAATAATTACACATTCGCCCGCAGATACACCCCATGGCACAGTGCCCATTGCAATTTCATAATCGCCAGTGTACAGGGTGTCGCCTAAAACACCAAAACCATCATAATAACCAGATGTTGTGTTTGTGACAACCTTGATATCTTCGGGAGACATACATACCTGGTACCAGTTTTCCGATACTTCGACCCCAACAGGCACAGAATAATATTCACCAAATTCATCACCATAGACGTATTCGCCTTTGTCTGTCATCAACGGCAGGTACACGCCAGGATTTGGGTAATAATGATTGGCCATTTCCAGGTTATGTTTAAATATTTCATATCCAAACGATGGTGACAATTTCCATCCGCCAATATCCCATACATGATGGGCAGATACCCCAAATCGGAAATAATTGCTGCGACCAGACTGATCACCCATTGATATTGTAAATATACCGTAATCTTGGTACGCTTCATCAAATGGTTTTAAGTCATAATCCATCGACAAACCGCCGTGCGACATATTACCATAGGCATATTCACCAAAAACCGACAAATCAAAATTACGCAGGCTGAAATTATGTTTTGCGCCAACACGGATCTCATTCCAAACCATATCATCCCATTCCAAAATGGAATTTACACCCGTTTCAAATTCGAAATCTGCAAAACGACGCGAATAACCCGCATAGATGGATGTTGCGGGTTCTGATTCAGATGGTAACGCAATGCCATTTGGCGTCATTGTGCCTGAAATCGTTGGCATTTGTGGACGCGGAACCTGATATGTATACGTCTGAGTATTTAAAACCTGTTTCGAACCAGTCTGACCAACATATTTCGTATAACCGCGCGCAGCATAACGATTATAGGCCGCCTGGTTTGCAGTTGGTGCAGCTGCTGTTTGATAGTATGATGGAACCCCCTCATTCGCAGCAAACACCGCAAATGGAGCAAAAAGACTGGTTAAAAATAAAAACTTTCCGACCTTCATAACTTTGATATCAGATGTATTATATCATAAAAATAAGCCACATAAAAGTGTTTTTCATTTATCACTTGCACGAAAAAATTCAGATTGTAAAATAGCTAGCACTATGAAGAATAATCCACATAATATTTATATTCATGTTCCATTCTGTAAATCAAAATGCAATTATTGCGCCTTTTTTTCACACGCATGCAGCACACCAGACTGGGGTACATACACGAATGAAATCTGTGAGGAAATAAAATATTGGGGATGTCGTCTGGGGCAAATTGATGTGCCAACTGTATTTTTTGGCGGGGGCACACCATCATTGATGCCGGTGGAATCTTTTGAAAAATTTATTAACGCAATCCGTATTAACTTTAATTTGACAAGTGATGCTGAAATTACATTGGAATCAAACCCAGGAACACTGACAGCAAAAAAACTGGATGCATTCAAAAAAGCTGGCGTAAATCGTTTGTCGATTGGTGTACAAAGTCTGGATGATGAAAAACTTAAATTTCTGGCACGACAACATAACGCGCAAGATGCATTAAATTTAATTCAGATTGCACAGAATATGGGCCTGCGCGTGTCGGCAGATTTTATATACGGTCTGCCTGGGGACACAGCAGAATCTGTCATAGCATTATGTCGGCAGATTAATAATATTGGTTTGGAACATGTATCTATGTACGAATTAACCATTGAAGAAAATACCCCATTCGGCAAAATGAATTTGAATATGCCATCAAATAACGAAATGGCAAAGATGTATATGGCAATTAGCAAACACCTGGCATTGCCACGATACGAGGTTTCAAACTATTGCACCCCCGGCCAGGAATGCCTGCACAATCAAAACATCTGGGATGGCGGGGCATATATTGGAATCGGACGCGCGGCAGCAGGACGCATATTTTTAGATGGCATGTGGCACGAACAGATGGGACATGGTGCACGATTTGAAAAAATATCCAACAGCACGCGCGCAATCGAGATGATATTAACCGGAATGCGAACAGTCCGTGGATGTCAATTGACAGACGCAATAAAAAACGTTATTGATATGGAATGGGTCTCACAACACCCAGAATATGTAAAAATTCAGAATAACCGCATTTCCGCGACAACGCAGGGCATGCTGATTCTGGACGAAATAATTGCAAAAATAATACGGTAAAGGAAAATGGAACATAAATTTTTAAACATTGTCGGCATTGTTGCGGTTATTGCCGCAGTCGCATGGGCAAACATTTCACCAAAGGAGAAAGTAGTGAACGCAGGTATAAAATTAGAAAACATGGACATAACTGTTAACCCGGGCAATGATTTCTATGCATATGCAAATGCCGGCTGGCAGAAACACAATCCAATTCCAGACGATTACAGCCGATATGGCGCATTTGAAGTATTGCGCAACACAAATCTGGAAAGAACACGCGAAATCGCCGAGAACGATAATGGTAAAATCGGCACACTGTATGCGGTTGCAATGGATGCAGAAAAACTGAATGCGGATGGCACAAAACCAGTCCAACCATTATTGGCAGGCATCGACACACTGACGCGCACAGACCTGGAAAAATATATGGGTAATATGTTTACATTTTCATCTGCGTTCTGGGGCGACGGGGTTGCATTGGACGAAATGGACAGCGAACATTTCCTGTATAATATTGGTCAAGGTGGATTAGGGCTGTCGCGTGATTACTATTTTGATACAGACGCAAAAACAATAGAAGTACGCAAAAAATATAAAGAATTTATCGCAAAACAAATGAAGAACTTTGGCATAACTGTTGATGTTGATAAACTGTATGCATTGGAAGAACGTATGGCAAAATCGTTCTATCCAAAAGAAAAACTGCGCGATCCACACGCAAACTATCACAAAATGAGCATCGCGGAAATCAAAGAAAAATTCCAAGGATTTGATTGGGATGCATTTTTAAGCGCACGTGGCGCAACGGCTGCAAAATTTATTAACATTGCACAACCCGAAGCCATTGCCGAATCAATTGCTATTATGAACGATACTGATTTTGAATTAATCAAAACATATCTGAAATATCGTATCGTATGCGCAGCAGATTCTGTTTTAGATGACAAATCATACGACACAGCATTTGATTTCTATAATCGCACAATGGCGGGCCAGAAAGAACAAAAACCACGTTGGAAACGTGCAGTCGCGATGATTGATGACGCACTGGGCGAAGAAGTTGGCAGACTGTATGTTGAAAAATATTTTTCAGGTGATGCCAAGACACGTATGCAAACATTGGTAAAAAATCTGCAACGTGCGTATGCAATGCGTATTGAAAAACTGGATTGGATGTCAGACGCAACCAAGCAAAAGGCAATAGAAAAATTGTCTACATTCCGTGCAAAAATTGGATATCCAGACAAATGGCGTGACTATTCAAAACTGGAAATAAAAAATGATTCACTGTGGGAAAATATGATGCGCGTCGCAAAGTTCGAGGATGCTTTTTGGCTAAATAAAATCGGCCAAGAAAAAGACCCAAATCTGTGGTACATGAACGCACATGAAGTAAACGCATATTACGACCCATCAACAAATGAAATTTGCTTTCCGGCAGGTATACTGCAATACCCATTCTTTGACATGGAGGCAGACGATGCATTTAACTATGGCGCAATTGGCGCGGTCATCGGGCACGAAATGACACATGGTTTCGATGATTCAGGTCGTCATTTTGACAAAGATGGTAACATGAAAGATTGGTGGACAGTCGAAGATGCAAAAGGATTTGAGGTACGCGCAAATGTTATGAAGGAATTCTTTGACACCATTAAAATTAATGACGAAGTTAATGCAAATGGCGAATTTACATTGGGCGAAAACCTGGCGGATTACGGTGGCGTAACAATCGCATTTGACGCGTACAAAAACTTTGGCACATCATCAACAGCCGCAGAAGGTTTAAGCGCAGACAAACGATTCTTTATCGCATACGCCGGCGCATGGGCACAAAACATTCGCGCCGAAGAAGAATTACGTCTGACCAAGGTTGACGAACATTCGCTGGGTAAAAATCGTGTAAACGGAATACTGCCACATATCAATGCATGGTATGATGCGTTTGATATTCAATCCAGCAACACGTTATACATATTACCAGAACAACGCGTGAAGTTGTGGTAAAAAGAAACGCCCGTCTGGGCGTTTTTTATTTATGATTTGCGACACGTTCACGAAATTCATTACTGGGGCGAAATGCCGCAACACGACGCGCAGATATAATCGCGCTTTGCCCTGTTTTTGGATTGCGACCCATACGCGCGCTTTTTTCTAAAATTTTAAAACTGCCCAGACCAGCAAACTTAACCTCTTCTCCGTTAATTAATGCGTCACGAATTTCATCAAATACAACATCAACCATTTTATACGCATCTGCCATTGTCAGGCCGAAACGTTCACGTAATCTGTCTGCAAAATCACTTCTTGTTATTGTTGCCATTTCTTTACCCTTTTTATAATTTTATCCGCCATATTCTATACGAAGTATTCAACAATGTCAAACAACAACAAAAAATTTCCCCGACATTATTGTCGGGGGCAATTTTATTTTTGCTTTTCAAGTTTGTTTTGAAAAAGTAATAACTTCTTGTTCATTTCATGCAATTTAGACACACCATCTTCTAGTCGTTTTCTGCGTTGAATATTATGAGTCAGTTCACGTATCATACCCATCAATTTATCCGTATTTGTTTCAACCTGCATATTGTCTAGGATGCGCTTGCGTTCGGTATCTATCGTGCAAATTTGTTGCGTCAGCTTAATATTCATAGAATATAATTCCGCCCACACGATACCTGTTGGATTTACACCAACATTAGAATAATCAGGCGCCTTATTTTCTGTAACCTGTTTGGCATTCGGCGCAATATCAACAATTCGTGTATCAGATACACTGTCAACAACATCAGACTGTTTAATTGATGAATCTGGCACAAAATCATCTGTATGCCCAGGCACATCACCACCATCGTCGGGACCAGATGGCCCATCGCGCCCAGCAGACAATTCGTTTATCAAATCTGTAACACTATAACATTCAGATAAATTAATCTTTGATAAATCTAAATCCATGTTGCGAATTACATTCTTGTATTTATGTAATGCATGTTCGTGCTCAGCAAAGAAATCAACACAGACAAAAACATTACCAGAGATACCCCATACAATACGCTGTCTGCTGTTCAAATTTCCAAATCCCTGGGTCAGACATCTGGAGTTTTTCAATTCCAACACGCGCGAAGCCTTGATCTGTCCATCTTCTACATAATAAACCTTGCTGCCGTCGGTATTGGATGGATTTACATTTATCACATTAATTTCGTGTAATATTTCTAATAATTGTTTTTTATTATTTCCACATGCCCCCTGAATAATTCCCCATTGGCGTTTTGGAATATATTTTGTAATTTCTGCGGTTTTGAAATTTCGACCATTTAATTGATAAACCACATCTGCTTCAGCAGTCTTTTCTGCAACTGGCACAACAGCAGATTTTTCTTCTTTTTTTACTTTTGGTTTTTCTGCGCGTTCTTTGTCTGCAGACATCTGCGAAATAATATACTGTAAAACCTTGTCCAAACAATTACGGTGAACACATGTAACAACCGCATCATCGTCACGTTTTAAGGATACTGGATTTAATTTCAAGCCCGCTTTGACTGAACGCGCCTGCTTTATATAGCGCGCCAAATCTTCGTCGGATATTTTTTCCAATTCAGGTCTTGCAATACGACATGCAGCAATTAATTCATCGGTAGAATAGTAATCGTCTGTCTTTTTATCCATTTCCGTATTTTTTTTAGAAACTTCTTTTGCAGGTTGTGCCGATGTTTTTTTCTGTTTTTCACGTTCAATATCTTTTAATAGGTCACGCAAAGTTGTTTCCCCATCAGTAACAATGATACGTGGATGTGCTTGTGCAAAACGACGCGCAGAAGCCAGCGCACCATCTTTATCTTTTTTGATATTATTTAATAATGCACGACGAATTGATATCTTTTGTAATTTTGATGGCAATTTTTTTGGCAAATCATCCATTGAATTAATCGAATAATCACAAATCAATATCGGTAATTCATCTGGCAATACTGTATCTGTTGTAATTCTAAAATCTCCTAAATCTAGGGACTTTGTAAAAACTATATTTTTCATATTTGGTATAATGCGCCCTTTTGATCGTCCCAAAAGCACGTCGTCACGTATAACCAATGGGCGGTCAGCGCTAAATCTGTCATACGGCAAATCGAATATATCAACCATGATATCTTTCAACTCTTCATTTTCAATGACATATGCGCGATATAAATTTGTCTTTTTAGCCATTTTTTATCCTGTTTTCTCACAACCATTATAATAGTAGTTCAAATCTTAAATTTGTCAATAGTACATCACAATAAAACGGTTGAATATTTTTTTTGATTAATCTAAAATTTGTCCAAATGTCCCCATAGTTCAACAGGATAGAACAAATTCCTCCTAAGAATTAGATGCAGGTTCGAGCCCTGCTGGGGATGCCAAGGATTTTAGTCTTTTATCTTTGACGCTTTTGCATTATTAACACGGTATCCCAATCCGTATCATGAAATGCAGCAATAACACTGCGCGATGAAAATTCATGCGATTTATTTTTTATGTATTGCGATTGAATATAATCCATAAAATTTGACCAGACAGATGGTTTTGTATCCCACATGTAATTAAAACAAATCTTGCCACCATCTTTCAGATTATTGTCCGCCAATGGACACAGAATATTTTGATAAAATTTAATAAATCTGGTTTCCGTTATTGGCACATCAGAATACAAATAATTAAATATATTAGACAACATTATTAAATCGTAACGCTGATTAAACTTAGCCGACACGCGTTCTAGTTTGCAATGATGAAAGTTTATTTTATCTGGTAAAATACTACTTAATTTACAATATTGGTCAGGATTTGATATATATGGAATATGACGTAAATCAAATTCAGGCGCAGTTGCACCATGATATTTAAACATATGCTTTGTTTCTGTATCACATTTGTGTATAAAATATCTTAGTTCGCGCGAAAAATATGGCGCAATTGGTTCCAAAATTTTTTGATTCCAAAATTCTTTTTTATCGAAAAAAAAATCCATAAAATCAGAATACGGTATCCCACGTATCATATGATTTTTTAATTCCAAAATATTGCGCTGATATGAATTTATGTCAAATGTATCAACATGTGACGCACCATTCAAATACGCATTAAATGCATGATCACCAGATGATGCAACCGACAATACGCGCGCACCATCTAAATCATACAATTTGTTTAAATAAGCTGATATGTTTTCATTCGTAAACAAATATACGGATGATTGATCCTGGAATGCATAATCAGATGAAATAAAAAAATCAGAATTCCTTGACACGTCACGTGTTATACCACAAATAGGTATATTGTCAATATTTTATTGTTTGATAATGTTTAAAAACATGTTTATAATTGCCCGAATTAAACAAGGATTCATTATATGAAAAATAAAGCAGTCAAAATTGGATTAATTGCAACAATTGCGCCACACATATTTTGTTGTGGTTTACCAATGGCATTGGCGATTGTGGGGCTGATTGCACCCGATGCAGCACATTTTCATATTTTACCACATTGGATGGAACCGTGGTTATTTGTCTTTTCGGGTGTAATGTTGGGCGTGTCATGGTGGATGGTTGGTCGAACATGCAAATGCGCATGCGAACATTGCGGCGGTGACAATTCGCATCGTGGGCAAAAGATTGCATTAGGAATAATTTCCGTTATATTTGTATTCAGTTTGATTTTACATTTGATATCACACCAATAAAAACCGCCCCATTCGGGGCGATTCTTTAGCGTTTTTGTTAATCGTTTTGCTGCCAACACATAAATCCAGTGTATTTAGTCCCATCTTTCAATGTTGGATTTGGGTTTTGAATTTGATATCCCCAGTATCCATAGCAAACACAAGCACCATTTTCCCATGTTGCATGTATCTGTTCGCACGAGGCTTGGCTTGGCTTGCACTTACCATCTTCTGAAGTTGGATTATAAATATCCACACCGAAACAGCTGGTACCAGTTACAGTATAATTTGAAAAGTTGGTTATATGCGTCACCACTTTACAGTTATTATCACCTAGAGCATTACATACACTAGAAATTCCCATTTCGCTGTCGCTCATGACGCTTTTGACCCAATCGGCCATAATGGATGGCGTTGGATTCGCCGTGCGATTGCCGGTCACAGACATGCATGTGACAATCTGGGAACGACATGCATTAATCGCAATCTTAGACTTTGTGGACGTCGGGTTCGTTTCATCATAATTATTTTCACCCAGACACGAAGAAATATCAGCAATGCATGATTCCGCATAATCCGCCAAAATTGCATCCTGTTTTGATTTAATCTGAATCAACGTACGGTTCAGGTATTCCTTGACAACAGGATTGTTTGGCATATACTTGCCATCCTTGTCGTATGTGTGGGCCTGACACTTGTTCAGTACAGACATGCACATACCGTTGTTTTTATTGTTTTCTTTGTCGTAATACCCAATCTTGAATTGCAGATATTCAGACATATTTGTTGACGTCTGTTTAATTGGTTCTGAAACAACTGTCGCATCAACATATGCCGCCAACGAGTTATCAACACTTGAATTCCATGCGTTGCCGTTTTTGTAATCCCATGTAGAATACAACCCGTCTGTGCTATACTGTGGTACAGTCAAACCATCTTCCACCGCCTGGCCTGGGGCAGAACCGACAACAATTTCGCCATCTACAATGTATTTACCAGATGGATCCAGACAGTTTTCATATTCATTTCCGCAAACAAAGTCATCCTGCATACATGAATCCAATGCGTTTACACATCCGCGCAGATCATAAGAATTCTTTTGCTGCGCAACCATCAGACGTGCACGCTGCAAAACAGCCTTGGCGTTGCGGACAGTACGAGACATTTCATCATTTGCATCGGTCAACGAACGTTCATACGCAACACACTGCTTATCAATTTCCATATCATATGAATTAGCAACAATCGCGATATCCACACCCTGGGCCTGGCAATCTGTCAGAATCGCAGCCTTGCATCGTGCAGCAGCAGTCTTGTACAACTGTTCACCACGTTGGTTGCTGATTGAATTTGTGTTGGCTTTTGTCGTTGCTGTGCCAAAAACACCGGTAATGTTTGCAGAATTTGCGTCAATATTTAACCCTTCTATTAAACCGTTCGTACCAAACGAAAAATCAGAAGTGATATCAGATGATGACGCAGTACCAGACTTAACCGGCAATAAATCTTTTTGAATTTTCTCTAATGCATTTTTTAATGCACTGTTATCAGATTGACCAGACAAGGTTGCTTCTGCCTCGGTCTGGGCAAACAATGTTTCAATTTCACTGCTGCTAAGGCCGATATACTGAATCTGCTGTGCAACATCTTGCAAAGCTTCGTTCGCCTCTTTCAATGCATTTTCTGTTTTTTCGTAATTTTTAATATTTTTCGAACACGAACAGCGCCCCTGACCATCATCCAAAACATTACAGAAATTATCCATACATTCAGTATACTGCGCCTTGCAGAATGCGGTAACCTGCGCCAATTCATCCATAGCAGATGTTGTGCTGGCCGCGGTGGTTGCAGAAGAAGATGATGAAACACTGGATGTGCCTGAATTAGAAACCGATGCAGATATTGTTGGGATACGCGCACGAACGGCACCACCACTGCTGCGCACACCGGCACGCGAGACAACATTGCCAGAATACAACGGTGTATTTACAGTGTCTGTCGTTGTGATACTGGCACGGGCAACGTTTGCACCACCATTTTGCATTGCACGACGCGTGGTTGCAATTTGATTTTTTGTAGATGCACTGCGTGACGGACGCGTGGCAACGTTTGATGCACTGCGTGCATTTACGTCACGGGTTGCCACGGTGCGTGCGGTCGCAGAACGCGATGTAGCGGCACGATTTGTCACAGCCGGCGCAGCGGTGCGTGCAACAACACCATTACGTGACGTGCGGGTCGCATTTGTGCGCGCATTTGCCGATGTGGCACGTGACGTGACACGACCACGCGGATTTGCACGCGAATTTTGTACCGGCGCAGCAACCACAGGTGCCGTTTTTTCAGCATCAGCATCATCTTCGACAACTGGTTCAATCGCCTGGGATTCAACGTCTGAGAATTCTTCGAAATACAGTGGCGCAATTTCACCAAACGCAGGTAATGTCAGCAACCCAGCCAGCACAGCAACAAATCGTTTCATGATAACTCTCTTTCCTTTGCTCTTTCAGATTATTTTCATTTTATCAAAAAAGTAAAAATATCGCAAGTATAAAAAAACGCCCCATTCGGGGCGATTTTTTATGGCGCAATACACACATACCCTGTATATGTAGCTCCTCCAACTGTATGTTCAGTATCACTCTTCCATGTCTTACCACCTGTACAATAACATGCACTATCTTGCCATACGCCACCAATAGCTTTACACGAATTTTCAGAAGGTTCACATATGTTATAACCGCTTGTCGCTTGGAAACCCGTGAACCCGTTATCTTGGGATCCGCTAACTGAACAACTAATATCACCATGTGCGTTCATATGATTTTTAATTATACAGTCACCTGTTGTCGTTTCTGAACACTCAGGAACAATATCGGTCATGACGCTTTCAGGAACAAAATCGGTCATGACGCTTTTGACCCATTCGGCCATAATAGATGGCGATGGATCCGCCGTGCGATTGCCGGTCACAGACATGCATGTGACAATCTGGGAACGACATGCATTAATCGCAATCTTGGATTTTGTGGACGTCGGGTTCGTTTCATCATAATTATTTTCACCCAAACATGATGAAATATCAGTAATGCACGATTCCGCATAATCCGCCAAAATTGCATCCTGGGATTTTTTAATATTGACTAATGTACGCATCAAAAACTCTTCGACTACACGGTTCTTTGGTTTGTATTTGCCGCCTTCAAAAGTGTAATTCTGACACTTGCTTAATACAGACGAACACATACCGGACGCTTTGTTATTAGCGTCAATATACCCCATCTTGTACAGCAGATATTCTGACATTGTTGAACCAACAGTTGTTGGCGCCTTGTCTGACAAAGTTTTTGACACATAAGATGCCAACGATCCGTCTACTGCCCATGCGTTTTTATCACCATTATCCGTATAATTCCATGTAGAATACAGTCCGTCTGTGCTATACTGTGGTGCAGTCAAACTCTCTTTCACCGCCTGGCCTGGGGCAGAACCGACAACAATTTCGCCATTCACAATGTACTTACCAGATGGATCCAGACAGTTTTCATATTCATTTCCGCAAACAAAGTCGTCCTGCATACATGAATCCAGCGCATTTACACATCCACGCAGGTCATAAGAATTCTTTTGCTGAGCAACCATCAGACGTGCACGCTGCAAAACAGCCTTGGCGTTGCGGACAGTACGAGACATTTCATCATTCGCATTGGTCAATGAACGTTCATACGCAACACACTGTTTATCGATTTCCATATCATACGAATTAGTAACAATCGCAACATCCACACCCTGGGCCTGACAATCCGTCAGAACCGCAGCCTGACAACGCGCAGCAGCAGTCTTGTATAACTGTTCACCACGCTGATTACTGATTGAATTTGTATTCGCATTTTTTGTAGTTGCAAACATTGACGATAAATCAAAACCAGTGCTGTCAATACTAAAATCCAACAACCCTGACAAATCCATAGATACGTTTGTACCAGATTCATATGAAGATGATGCAACCCCTGACTTTACCTGAACAATCAACCCCTTAATCTTGTCCAAATCATTCTTTAACTGAGAATTATCTGTACTGTTTGACATGACCAATTCAGCTTCGGTCTGAGAGAATAAGGTATTAATTTCATCCTTGCTTAACCCAATATACTGTATCTGTTGCGCAACATCCTGCAACGCCTCGTTCGCGGCCTTTAATGCATTTTCTGTTTTTTCATAATTTTTAATATTTTTTGAACACGAACAACGTCCCTGATTATCATCCAAAACATTACAGAAATTATCCATACATTCAGCATACTGCGCCTTGCAAAAAGACGTCATGGCTGCAATATTTTCCATCGCACCAGTCACACTGGCCGAATTAGAAGAAACCGCCGCAACAGAATCATCATTGTTAACAGACGACAAACTGGATGACACCGTCGCTGCGCGCGCACGAACACGCGAAGCAACATTTGCAGACGTTGCCGCCCGCGACGCGTTTGGCATATCAACATTTACTGTACGAGATGTCGCAGACACATTCGACTGACGCGCCCCCAACGTCGCATTACGCGATATTACCGACGCAGCATTCGCAGCACGCGACACAGTACGACGTTCGCCAACAACCGGCGCAACCTCTGCAGAACGAGACGACGCAACAACACGCCCCGCCGCCGCACCAGAATCACGTCTCGTTATCGTACCCCGATCGGATGCAACCGCACGTGATACACCCGCACGATTTACCGTCGTACGATTTGTCGCACGTTGCGCCGTCATCGCCAATGACGAATCAACATCGCGCGAAAACGAGGTTGAACGCCCACTTTCTTCATAACGCGCAGGAACACTGTCCGCAAATGCAGGCAACGCCAATAATCCAGCCAACACAGCAACAAAACGTTTCATAGCAAAATTTCCCCTTTTTCCTTTAATTGTTTACATTCTACCACTTTACACAAATTTACACAATCAAAAAAACAAACAAAACAACAACACAACAGGAAACAATTCATAATTTATTAAAAAATATAATGATTTTCTATCACCATTATGATATCCTGAAAACCAATACCACATCAATACAAGGAACAAAAAAAGTGTCAATCATAAAAAAAGTCGCAATTTGGATTCTGACCCTGCCCCTGATGGGATGTACAACCGTACCAACAACAACAAATGACGCACGACTGAATGACTACACACCAAAAATCACTACAAACGATTTTAACTATGACCCATACAAAACACCTATTGCACAATGCTATGCAAACGAATTAAATTCCGAACCAGATATTTCAGGTGCAACATTAATTGAAGACGGACTGTCCGAATTTGTAATACGTTCCGCATTCGCACGTATGGCAACAAAAACCATCGATTTACAAACATATATTTACAGCAACGATTTTACATCCAAGGTTTTAATTGGCGAATTAAAAAACGCAGCCGACCGCGGAGTAAAAATCCGAATACTGTTGGATGACTATGGCACAAAATCCGACATCGTTGACGTAACGCTGTTAAATCAACACCCGAATATAGAAGTTAAGATTTTTAACACAGTCGCAAACCGTTCAAAACTGTTGTATTACCCACAATTTTTAACAGATTTTAACCGACTGAATTCGCGCATGCACAACAAACTGTTTATCGTCGATAACGTCGCATACATTACCGGCGGACGCAATGTAGGCAGCAACTATTTCTATCCAGAAACTGCATCAAATTTTTCAGACACCGACGTTCTGTTTATCGGCGACATGACACGCCATGCAACAAACAGTTTTAACGAATACTGGAATCACAATTTGGCAATACCCGCATCCGTATTCCCAAAAGCAAAATCAAAACGTGCGCTGAAAAAACTGGAAAAAACTTTTGCAAATCTGGAAATAAAAAGCAGCGAAGAAGTCCGCAGATACAATACCATTATTTCAATGGCAATGAGAGAATACAAACAAAAGAAAATGGATTTCAGCTGGGGACACGGAAAATTCTTGGCCGACCCACCAGAAAAAATTGAAATGAGCATGGCCGAAAAAGAGAATTATCACGGAAAAATCATCCAAGCATTACAGCATCTATGGAGTACAACCAGCAATTCCGTTTATATGTCAGCCGCTTACTTTGTTCCCGGACAGGGCGGCCTGGAACACATGTTGGACGAAGAAAAATCTGGCGTACATATGACAATTGTAACAAATTCGCTGGCATCAACCAACGCACCAACCGTTTATGCAAAATGGGAAAAATACCGCGAACAATTAATTAAATCAGGCGCAGATGTTTATGAATTTATGGTATCGGCAGAAAATCTGCGCGGTAAAGAACACGACCGCGAAAGAAAACAATCCAGTTTTTCCGTACTGCACAGCAAAACTATGGTCTTTGACGACAACATTTCATGGATAGGCAGTTTTAACCTGGACCCACGCAGCGCATACTATAACACAGAAAACGTCGCAATATTTGAAAGCAAGGACTTTGCAAACAAATTGCGCGAAATGATTATCAAAGACACACAAACATCGTGGCATGTAACATTGGACAATAACGACAAACCAATATGGACCGGATATCGTCCAGGCGACAAGACGCCACGCACACACAAACACGCCCCAGACACCAGCATATTTCGCAGAATATGGAAAAACATCTGCAATCTGGTACCAGAAAAGTTTGTTTAATCACACCCGCAACAGCAGGTGTTTTCTAAATAAGAAACCGCTGGTAATTACTTACCAACGGTTCGCTCCCTTCCTTCCGATAAACGGAAACTGTTTTACGCACGCAATTTTTACGCAGCCATCGCAACGCCAGATTTCGCAGAATTATCTGACGCATCCATGACCTTTTTCGCTTCGGCAAACACCATTTCCTTGACACGCAACGCCAAATCGCGCGTTTCCATAGATTCTGCCGCAACATCAAAATTATCTGTGCGAATCTGCAATGAAACATACGCACCAACCAATGACGGACGCGATAAATCTTCGATAGAACGCGGCGCATTATTTTTGCCAATTTTCAATTCATCAGCCAGTGACACTATCTGTCTGTCTTCGTTAACCCAAACAGTCGTTGTTAAAACCTGGTTTAATGCAATCATAATTTCTTTGATATTTTTTGGCATGCGCGTTCCCCTCCTTATGGGCGTATGTTGTAGAAAACTGTCATTTTTTCTGTAAATACTGTTGTATTTACAAATACAGCAGACAATTTTCGGTTTTATTTTTGTTTTTCCTTAAAAAACCGGCTTTTTCGCGGATTTCTAAGGGTTTTATTTCTTTTTCCCTTGTCTATACAAACATCTTAGAACAAAAACGAATCGCAGGTCAAGCACAAAATGCATTTATTTTAATTTTATTTTCATTTATTTATTTTTTACTTATAAAAACCATAAATTACCATAAAATAACCATAAATTGTCATTGACAACCATAAATTCCCGTGCTACATTCACCGTGAAGCAACAGGAAAGAGAGGTCGGGAACAATCCCAATTAAAGAAAAATCATAAAATGTCATTGTTTCTCTCATCTTATGAAAATCGTTTGGATACCAAGGGACGCGTTTCTGTACCCGCCTCTTTCCGGGCTTCGGTCTCAGGCGAAAAATTTGCAGGCGTTGTATTATTCCGTTCTTTCACACACAATTGTATTGAGGGCATGACCATGTCCCGCATGGAACAAATGGCCACTGCAACTGATAAAATGGGCGTATTTGACAGCGAGCTGGACGATTTAACAGCAATGCTGTTTGCAGATGCACGCGAATTATCATTTGACGTAACTGGACGTATCGTTATTCCAGCCGATATGTTAACACACGCTGGTATCACAGATCGCGCAGTATTCGTTGGTCGCGGAAACAGTTTTCAGATATGGAATCCTGACGCATTCCGCGCCGCCCAGGAAAAATCACTGAACAACCTGCGTGCTGCACGTCCAAACTTGAAATTGGCCGATTAAAAAACACAGTTTCCTTCCAAAAACAAAGCGCCCGTTTGGGCGTTTTTTATTACCAGCCAAGCACATTGGATATATCCTGAAAATTATTTTCAACGCTGCCGGCGGCGTCTATTTCAGAAAAGCGTATTCCCGGCGCGCTGCGCAACCATTCAATTGCAGGCATTGTTATTTTATGATAGTTTTCTAGACGACGCGCGATAATCTGCATCGCAGAATCATCGCTGCGCACACTGCCGTCACTGACGCGCTTTTTTATTCGTTCAACCAATGTTTCGTCATCTGTATTAAAGAACAACACATGAATGTCATATTTATGCGCATAATTCTGAACCAGCCATTTGGCCTGAGACAGCGTTCGTGGAAATCCGTCCAGTATAATATCATCGTCTGTCATGTATCCTGCCATCAAATTACAGACCAGATTATCAGGTACCAGGTTGCCCACAGAAATTATTTTCCCAATTTCAGAATCCGCCGGCATGGCGCGCAGGATTGCTCCTGCCTCGATATATTTAAACGGTTGACGCGACATTATAAGGTCTGAAAACGTCCCCTTGCCCACACCAGGTCCGCCCATCATAACAATAATTTGTTTCTTATTACTCATACACATGATTTTATCATAAAAAACACGGCCGGGCAAGATTGCACGACCGTGAAACAATTCATAAATTTACAAATTATTTTTTGCTGTTTTCAATTGCAGCGCCCAAGATATCGCCCAATACAGAGCCAGAATCAGCTTCGTTTGAGAATTCTTTAACAGCCTGCTTTTCCAATGTTACCTGCAATGCACGAACAGACAATTTAACAGTGTTGTTTTCAACAGAAACAACAGATGCTTCTACTGAATCACCAACATTGTATTTTGATGTGTCTTGTTCTGATTTTTCACGTGACAGGTCTGTGCGACGGATAACACCGCGTACATCGCCCGCCAATGTCAAAACCAATTCATCTGGTGTAACTTCGGAAACTGTACCGCAAACAACCGCACCCTTCTTTAATGAAGCAGCGTTGTTTTCAGCACCTTCTGTCAACTGTTTGATACCCAGTGTAACGCGTTCTTTTTCTGGATTGATATCCAAAATTTTTGCAGTTACTTCCTGGCCACGAACGAACTTTTTCAGTTCTTCTTCGTCCAGTTTGTTCCATGACAGGTCAGAAATATGAACCATACCGTCCAATTCTGGTGTCAAAGCAACAAACAAGCCAAATTCAGTTGTGTTTTTGATTGGACCTGTGATTACATCGCCAACATTGTGTGTTTCGGCAAACTGTTTCCATGGGTTTGGTTGCAGTTGCTTGTAACCCAATGAAATGCGGCGTTTATCCTGGTCAATACCCAGAACAGTAACAGTTACATCCTGACCGTTTTGCAAAACTTTGCTTGGGTGGATGTTCTTGTTTGTCCAGGACAGTTCAGACATGTGAACCAAACCTTCGATATTGTTGCCCAAATCAATGAATGCACCATAATCTGTCAAAGAAGATACTTTACCAGTTACTGTATCACCAACATTGAATGCACGTGACGCTGTTTCCCATGGATCTTCTTCCAGTTGTTTCATACCCAATGAAATACGATGTGATTCTGGGTCGAATTGGATAACCTTTACTTTGATTGTTTCGCCAACGTGAACCAATTCGCGTGGATGATTTACACGTTTCCATGACAAATCTGTTACGTGCAACAAACCATCAATACCACCCAAATCAACGAATACACCGTAATCTGTGATATTCTTTACTGTACCTTCCAGAACTGCACCCAAAGAGATGTTCTTCATCGCTTCTTTCTGTGCAGCAGCGATTGTATCAGACTGAATTGCGCGACGTGATACGATTGCGTTTGTACGCAATGCGTCCATTTTCAATACGCGGAATTTGTCTTTCAAGCCAATCAAAGATTTTGCATCGCGGATTGGTTTATGATCAACCTGGGATGATGGCATAAATGCAAATACACCATTGATATCCACTGTGAAACCACCACGAACAACGTCGATAATTGTACCTTCTGGATCA
>JAEIGA010001642.1_pt1 | contig 35143 bp, 28 predicted proteins | sample 9270691 | NCBI WGS metagenome assembly JAEIGA01 (sample SAMN17057246, study PRJNA624740) | gut metagenome | biome: biome; isolation source: fecal sample | host: Bos grunniens | place: China: Xizang | collected 2019
CCCTCGTATTTGTATTTTTTTCCGGAGCTGGTTGAGTATTCCATTATACCATGTCCATGAGGGCAACCGTTGTCATCCTTCTGGCCTGTGTATGATTTCCTGATAATTTTGGAGATGTTTTGTGGTAGTTTCATAGCCTGCTATTTGGGTTGTTACAAATTTAATGATATTATGTAGTTTTTGACTAATTTTGCAATTAAATTTATATCCGCATTATGGAAAAGGAAGAGTTGCTTAAACTGATTGAAACAAAAAGGATTATAGGAGTTGACCTGTCGGGAGAAAAACTTGAGAAAATTGATTTTTCAGGCTGTACTCTGGAAAGGGTGAATTTTAAAGGGTGTGAGATGGTCCATTGCCGTTTCAGGAATGCCAAAATTTCCTGGAGCGACTTCAGATATGTGGAGATGCAGCACGGAACTTTTGAGGGTGCCCAGCTTGATTTCTGCGATTTTTATAGAGCATTTATAGATGGAGTTGTGATGTTCAACGGCAGCAGTTTTTCCAACTGCAGCCTTAACAAGACTTATCTTGGAGATTGCGCAGTAATCAGAAAAGAAAACTTGAGAGATAACCGCATTTTGCAGCAGAATAAGGAAGATTACAGGAAATTTCTTGTAGACTGGCATACTTATGGAACAGGTGAGAGGACAAATGACCTTAACCGCCTCTCTGACTGGAATCCTCAGGATGCTGTTGATGCAAGATGGGCCGATGCGGAGGTTATTTACAAGAATCTTAATGCGTTATGGTCGGGTAAAGGATATATTGCAGACGGTAACTGGGCTTATGTACAGGGAAAGAGGATGGAACGGTGGCGTATGATTGGTCAGTTGAATGATAAAAGAGTCCCTGTCTTTAAAAAAGCAGAAATTGTATGGCATATCTGTACAAACTTCATGTCAGACCTTTTCTTCGGATATGGAGAAAGCATGACAAAGATGATTCTTACGTACATATTTACAGTCTTTTTCTTTGCATGGGCGTTTACAGAGAATGTGACGTTGCTGGAATATAGCCAGGCTTTTGGAATCAGCCTGAAGAATATGGTAGGAATGGACTCTGATATCCTTCAGGATGTGTCGCCACTTGTGGATATGCTCAATGTAATTCAGACAACTATAGGTATTCTCCTTACAGGAATCTTTGGATTCATTTTGGGAAATAAAATCAGAAACCAGTAAAAAGGAAAAAGCTGTCTACCAAGACAGCTTTATTCCTATATACCCGCTTCTGGGCATCATTGGTCCGTACATGTAACCTGAATCACGGTCAACCCCTTTGTCAAAATCATCCTGGAAGGAGTTGAAAATGTTCATTATACCGCAATTTGCCTGAAGAGTAACTCCCTGGAAAAGTGAAAAATCCTTTGCCAGTTTGAGGTTGATGTCAAAAAATGAAGGTGTATTTACTGCAATATCTGTTTCCGTGCCCGAACTTTCCATGTGTTGTACAAGCATTTTCCCGGAATATGTACCTGTTACAGATGCCGAGAATTTCTTCTGCGGTGTGTATTGCATAGTAAAATATCCATAAATGTCGGGAGTACGGAACATTTTCTTTTGAGGAGCAACTTCAGGGTTTTCACTCCAATATTCAGGCTTTTTGTATCTGCTTTTCTGCCATGTAAGACCTCCCTGCGCCATAAATGATTGTGAAAATACAACTTTTCCCTCTATGTTTGTACCATAAACTGTGGCTCCGCTGCCATTGTAGCGTTCCTGTACCTGGTTACCTTTATTGTCAAATTCTTCAAGCATTCTTATTGTAAACACATCCTTCAATTGTGTACTGAACAGTTCCAGCATAATGTTTGCTTTTGTCTTCCCGATAGTGGGATACCAGTCTGCAGAGAAGCTGAAACTGTGGGAACTCTCTTCCTTAAGATCATCTGCCAAAACAGTAACAACCCTTTCACCGCCCACAATAGCAATATGGAAGTCTTCATCAAAAGCCTGTGGAGCACGGAATCCGGTAGAGTAGGAGAGCCTGAAATTCAGTTTGTCTGATGGATTGTACCTTACGTTAGATCTTGGTGATACAATTGCTTTCTCCACTAATGAGTGTTTGTCTAATCTTGCACCCAATAAAAAGCCCCATTTTTCACTTCTCCATTCATTCTGAAGAAATGCTGAATATATGTTCACACGCTGTGTGGCATTGTGGTCATATCCCACTGTTACATCATTGAGGTAATTATAGTTATATTCAACTCCCGCTATTAATTCAGAAGGCATGAACCACAGTCTGGTAAAAGAATGTATAAATTGGCTTCCTGCTACAAATACTTTATCATGTGTGCTGCCATAAGCATTTGGATCCATGTTTGATCCATAATAACTGTCCCTTTTTGTGTCTCTTAATGCTGAATATATATTGAATTTGTTTTTATAGTCGTCACTCCACGCATCAAATGAGATACTGGCTGCATTTATCTGATGGTCTGTCTGTTCTGCAATCATTGCCTGGTGAGCAGGAACTTCAAACTGGTCTCCACCTCTTCTGAATTCATCAGTTGTGCTGTATTCTGCCTTCAATTTTGAGTTTCTCGACAGGTTGTAGAATGTGTTGATACCAATAGTCTTTGAATTAATTGTACCGCTCTCGCTGAACCCGTCGTCATTGTGGTCATACCAGTCCCTGATCCTGTTTTGTCCATAAATGAATATTCCGCTTCTTCCATTGGGATTTACAACTGATGAATTTATTGTTGTATTGTTGTCCAAACTGCTGCTCATTCCAATTGAAGTTATTGAATGGCTTACCTCAGAAGAATTCTGCACGGGATCTTTAGTAATGATGTTGATTGTACCGCCTATGGCCGAAGATCCGAAGAGTGCGGACCCGCCTCCTCTCATCACTTCAACCCTATCTATCATTGTGGCAGGTATATGCTCCAGTCCATAAACTCCGGCAAGTGCTGAAAATACAGGTTTGGAATTCATCAGTATTTGGGAGTAATGGCCATCGAGACCGTTTATCCTTACTTGTGTAAATCCACAGTTCTGGCAATCATTCTCAACCCTAACTCCAGGCTGGAAATTCAGGCCGTCTGCAAGAGATGATGCATTTGCCATATTGAACACAGCATTGTTGACTACATTTACAAGTGTTGCACTGTGGCGTTTCTTGGTCTCATTCCTGTTTCCGGTTACAACAAGCTGGTCCAGCATGAGGTTGTCTTCCTCAATCTCAAAATTTACAGTGGCAGTGGCATTGTTTCTTGCTTCCACTTTGCAGGTTTTTGTGATATAGCCAATTGCAGATGCCTCCAGGGTATAGTTTCCGGCTGGAAAGGAGCTAAGTTTGTAATGTCCTGTAGCATCTGTATAAGTTGCAATATTGGCCTCTATGATTCTTATGGTTACAAATGGGATATGTTCATGGGTTTTGCTGTCGGTCACATGTCCAATGATATGGGGATCGTTACCCTGTGCCTTAAGGGTAAACGCAAGGACAGTAAACAACAGCAACATAGTAATATGTTGTTTCATTGTTCAGTTTTATTTATATCAGGTTATTATTCAATGTTCTCTCTATAGGTTATAAAGAGATGGAGGACCACGGAACGGCTTGAAATAAGAATAATTGTATCTGTATAAATTTACATACTCACTATTGTACGGCGTAAATGCTTTACATTCCAGTTCAGGTACCTGAGTCTGGATTTCGGCAATTCCGAATGAATTGTTGAAAGTCTTGATTATAGAGGCCTCACCTGCAGTGTGCTGGTTTGCAGTAAAAGGGTGGGAGTGGGTTATAAGTTCTCCATCTATCAGATGCGTATGAACAAATACAGAATTAAGCAGCAGATACATGATTATGTAAACTGCCGTAAATTTTCCTGTATATGTTAACCAGCTTTTCATCCATTAAGATTCTGTACAAAGGTATATAAAAAATTAATTGGGCTCGTAGCTAATTTAAGGTATCTTTGCTTTAAGAATTTTATTTAAAATGAACAAAACCTATAAAGAAAACAGAATAGTCTCATGTTATGAGGCAAATGCAAACCATCTGTTGCGCCCGGCTGCAATGCTGGACATTATGCAGGAGGCAGCTGGAAGAGATGCCGAGACCCTCGGCTTTGGCTATGACAAGATGATTTCAGGCAATACAGCCTGGGTTCTTTCAAGGGTGAAACTGATATTTCACCAGTACCCCAAGTGGAGGGATAATGTAGTTTTCAAAACCTGGCATAAGGGTGCAAACAGAATTTTCTATTTGAGGGATTTCCTTATGGAGGACCCTCAGGGCAACAGGCTTATAAGTGCAACCACATCATGGCTTATAATTGATCTTGCTTCCCGACGGATGGTGAGGGACCGGGAACTGGCAGAAAATTTTGACAATTCACAGGCAGGTTTTGCAATTGAGGAGCAGGCAGAAAAGGTTACTATGCCAAAGGATATTGAGCCGGAACTTGCAGGTACACATAAAGTTGTATGGAGCGATGAAGATACCAACGGCCATGTGAACAATGTGAAATATGTTGTATGGGCGCTTGATGTACTTGATTATGATCTTGTAAGTAAGAATCCTATAAAGGAGCTGCTCGTAAACTTTGATTCTGAGGTACTTCCGGGCCAAAGTGTTGACCTTTTCAAAGTAGAGGAGACAGTTGACGGTTCACAGGTCTGTTACATTCAGGGAAAAGTTGATGGCAAGCCAAGTTTCAGCGTAAAAATCAATTTCTAGATGAAGATTCTTGTAGACAAGGATATACCTTTCATAAATGGTGTTTTTGAACCATATGCAGATGTCCTGTATTTGCGGGGAAAAGAATTTGCACCTGCCAATGTAAAGAATGCTGATGCTCTGGTAATCCGCACACGCACAAAATGCAATGCTACCCTTCTTGATGGAAGTGCCGTGAAATTTATTGCTACTGCCACTATTGGAATGGACCACATAGACCTTGAGTATTGCAACAGGGCAGGGATTGCTGTGGCAAATGCTGCAGGGTGCAATGCAGGGGGAGTTATGCAATATGTTTTTACTTCTTTATATGCTCTTGCATGCAAAAAAGGTATTCTTCTTCCCCACGGAATTTCTTCTTCACCAATACGGGAAAAATTGACTCTGGGAGTCATTGGAGTGGGGAATGTGGGGAGCCGTGTTGCCAATATGGGAGAATATATGGGGTTTGAGGTGCTCAGATGCGATCCTGCTAAGGAGCGCGCCCAGACACTTGCATTCAACAATGGCTATATGAAACTTGATGAATTCAAGGATTACTATTCTTTGGATTATCTGCTGGAGAATTCAGATATTGTTACAATGCATACAGATCTGAATCCAACTTCATGTGGAATGGCGGGGGAGGAGTTTTTTTCCAAGATGAAGGAGGGGGCAATTTTCATCAATTCTTCAAGGGGAGAGGTAGTAGTGGATGAGGCCTTGCTTAAATTTGTCGGGAAGATGAAAGGTGTGATAATTGATGTGTGGAATGGGGAACCGGGTCTGAATCTTCAGCTTATGGAAGCTGCTGATATTTCCACTCCTCATATTGCAGGGTATTCTTATGAGGGTAAGGTTAATGGTACTGTAATGGCTGTGAAGGCTGTTGCGGAATATTTTGGAATTGAAGGGTTGAAGGATTTCAAGATTGTGCCTGAAGAGAAAAACAACAATTTCTTCTGCAAGAATGAACTTTCTCAGAATCAAATAAGTGAATATTTCCAGAATATTTTTCCTATCTTTGAACATTGTGCGGAATTGAAAGAGAATCCGCAGAATTTTGAATTATTAAGATCAAATTTTAAATACAGGAGAGAATTTTATGTTATCTGAACATTTGAAGGCGCAGATTGATGCACGTGGCATCTCTGCAGAGACATTTGAGACTCAGTTGAAAAATTTTGAGACTGGTTTCCCTTATCTTACTATTGAGGCTGCAGCCACTCCAGCTAAAGGTATTAAAGTGCTTTCTGAGGATGAGCAGTCAAAGTATATTGCCGTAGCTGATGCGTATGCCGGCAATGTGTGCAAGTTTGTTCCAGCATCAGGTGCTGCTACCAGAATGTTCAAGGATCTTTTTGAGGCTGCAGATGCGCTTAAAGCCGGCGAGAAACTTAAAGAGGGTTCTCCTGCTGCAAAATTTGTAGAGAACATTACTTTGTTCCCATTCTTTGATGCCCAGAATATCCTTAACCTTACCCTTTATCCTAAAGCATGGAATTATGGTTCTATGCCTAAAGGTCTTATCCAGTTCCACAAATATGAGAACGAGAACCGTACACCATTTGAGGAGCACCTTGTAGAGGGAGCTCTTTATGCAAAAGACAAGAATGGTGACGTGAGGATGGTTGTTACTGTTTCTGTTGAGCACCAGAAAGGTTTTGAGGAGCTTTACGCACAGGTTAAAGAGAAATATGAGGAGAGATTCGGCTGCAAATATCATGTTACTTTCACTAACCAGCAGCCTTCTACTGATATTGTAGCTGTAGATATGGAGAACAAACCGTTCACCAAAGATGACGGTTCTCTGTTGTTCCGTCCTGGTGGACATGGTGCATTGCTTGCAAACTTGAACGATATTGATGCAGATGTGCTTGTAATCAAGAATATTGATAACGTAGTTAAAGAGTCTTTGCTTGATGAGACCATCCGTTGGAAAAAGATTCTTGTTGGTAAAGCTGTTGAGCTTCAGGATAAAGTTTTCGGTTACCTGAAACAACTTGATGAACAGGGTGAAGCAGCTTCTGCTGAGCTTGTTGCTGAGATTAAGGCCTTTATGGAAGATGAGTTCTGCGTATCTGTTCCACAGACAGGAGCTGAACTTGTAAAAGTATTGCGTGAGAAACTTGATCGTCCAGTAAGAATTTGTGGTATGGTTAAGAATGAGGGTGAACCAGGTGGTGGTCCTTATGTAATTCTTGGTGAGGATGGTACAACTTCATTGCAGATTCTTGAGGCTGCGCAGATAGACAAGAACAATGCAAAGGCAATGGAGGCAATGAAAGGTGCTACACACTTCAATCCAGTAGACCTTGTTTGTGCAGTGAAAAACTATAAAGGTGAGAAATATGACCTTTCCAAACATACAGACCCTAAAACAGGTTTCATCTCAGAGAAGAGTTTCCAGGGTAGGGCACTTAAAGCTCAGGAGCTTCCTGGTTTGTGGAATGGTGCAATGAGTGACTGGAATACCCAGTTTGTTGAGACTCCTCTAATCACTTTCAATCCTGTTAAAACAGTTTTGGATTTGTTGAGAGAGCAGCACTGCAACAGATAAACTGATTTTTACAAAATAAAAAATCCGGTTCATTTGAGCCGGATTTTCTTTTTTCATTAATGACCTATTCAACAAATTCTACTGTCAATTCACTGTTATGCAACAATTTATATCTCAATTTCTTGGTAGATAATTTTGTATTGTCATGTTCCACATATGTATTTACCGAAATAGTGGCTTCCCTGGATACTTCATTATCTTTGCTTGAATCAAGATACGATATTATATTGTTTGACATCCATAAAAATGTTGCATCTTCATTCCAGTATCCAGTCTGGTGATATAACGCTTTTACATCCAATAATTTTTCAAATGGTAACAACAGACTATCTATCTGGATATTGTTGCTTTGATAAATATGTTCATTTTCAACAGTCATATCCACATTTTTAAGGAAAAATCCTCCATCTACCTTGATATGTAAATTTATATGTGATTTAACAGTGTTAGGTAATGACATGTACTCTAGATTGTCAGATGTAAATGTCTTTATACTGAGTGAAGGTTTCTTTTTGTAAGTAAGGTCCAAAGGAATAATATTATCGTGATATTCATAAAATGATTGGAAATTGTCACTGTTTCTTCTTTCTATGAATGAACCTATGCTCCATTGTTCCAAAGTTGAAGCTGTATATTCTCCAGCTTCTGTTTTGTCAATTTTCATTGTACTGTATTCTGCAAACAAAATGCAATCAACATTACCAGTCCCATATTGGGCAGAGAAACGTGAGAATATTTCATTATTCTTGTATATTACAATTCCATAATCTCTAACAGAGTTATCTACAGTATCTATTTCTATTGATGTACGGAACCTTAAATCCAATAACTTATCATTATTATATCTAATATATTCAATTTTGGAACTGTCCAGTTTTACACTATTGATTTTAATTGAATTGGAATAATATTCAAAATCAACCGCTTTCTTTGAATTTCCGTAATATTTTATGTTTTTACCATTGTAATTCTTTTTAACATAATATGTACCTATACTCCAATGGTTTTTAGTGCTGTATATCTTGGCTCCAGATTGGGACACAGTTATATCCAGATCTTCTTGCTTTGACTCAATCCTAATTTCACACCATCCTTGATTCCCTGAAAACTCAGAATACAATTCATTATTTTTGTATACTGCAACTCCGTATTCATCAATATGCGAAGAAAGTTTGTCTGTATTTACAATAGCGTATGCATTGAATACAATACTTAAACCATTTTCGGCCATTAAAGGATAATAGTAATCTATACGCGGTATAATGGAGTCAATAACAATATCATAGCTGATGTCAATTACCGGTCTTACACTAATTCCTGCTTCTTTTCCAAGACTGTCTGTAAAATATGTATACTTCATTCTTGAATTGGATCCGCTTGTATAATATCCTTTTATGCCTGCTGCACCCAGTTTTGAATTTGAAACATAACCTGCAGCAGGTAGAAATATTGAATTCCCGTTTGGTCCCGTATATTTTAATCCCCTTACATCACCAATGGTACATTCTTCCTTTTTGCAATTTTTTTCCAATTCATCTATTTCATTTTTTGAAGGGAGTCTCCATCCGTTCCCCCACTTTAAACTGGCAACATCATAATCTGATTCAATGATATTCCCCAATTCATCAGTTGTTGGATGTTTGTATGTAGATGTGGTGTAAGATTCCTTAAATTCTGTTTCACCCCAGGCATAATAATTGCCGTACCCTGAGGGCTCAGATGCGCCAATATTGAATGGTGCCCATTTTACGCTCAAGCCCATATCAACTGCATCAGAATTGTCGGGAATAGGAAATGATGCACTCTGTTTTATAGGAGCACTACTTTCGTTCTTTTCACAACTTGAAATTATTGCTGCAAATAAAAGAATAAGAATAATATGTCCTGTTTTCATCTGTGTGTTGAATTAAAATTTAAAGGCCAAATATACTTTATATGAATGGGTATTTATGTTCCCTTTATCCAATCCAAACCTTTGGCCCAAATTAGTATAGTAGTCATTAATTGCACTGTCATATCTGCCCATCCTGTAATTAGCTGAATTGAAGTTATATTCAAGACCCAAACCGCATTTCATAAACGAGATATCGCAAGATAATGAAAGGCCATTTGACATTCCTTTAAACTTGTTGTTGCTTGCTCCATTTATACTCTGTAACTTCATAATTGAGTAGCCGGGCTGATATTTGGCATGCATTGTCAAATTCAGAACTCCATTTAAAAGAAACCTGAGAGCACCGCCAACAGAAACGCCTACACATGTATTATCTATCTCAGAATTGTCGGGTTGCCCGTTTGTACTCTGCATATAGTCAAATTGTGCATGAGTAATATTTATAAAATCATATGTTAATCCGTATCTGGTATCAGTTCCAATTATCTGATCTGAATATCTTGTTTGACCCATGCAAAAATTCCCTGCAGTTTTTGATTTCATATCTTCAGAATGATAACCTTTTGATTTGAGGCTGCTGCTACCATATCCTACATGCACATGGTTTATGCACTCATTGCTGCTCATCTGAGAAAATGCGGTTACACATGTTATGGTGAAAATTGATGTGAAAAGTATTTTTAATTTCTTCATTTGTTAGAAAAGTTTACAAGACAAATAAGTTTTAAAAGCATTGCCTTTGGCATTTATATATCCGTTGTATTTTTGGTATGAACTCATATTATGCGAGTATTCCAAACCTACTCCAATAATACCATAGGAAAATTCAGCTCCTAAAGATACAGACACTTTGTTTCCCGACAGAGCCTCAGAAATCAGTTCAGAACTGGATGAAGTAATTTTTAAATAACCAACAGTATTCACAAGTCTTGAAGGACGGTATGCAATGGCAGGTCCTGCGGAAAAGTTGACGCTGCTTTCATCTACAGCATATCGGCTGTTGCTGAATGATGCCTCTGAATAACCTATATCAGCAAGCAATGCACATCTTATTGTTTTAAGGCCGGAATATTTTGTGATATAGAACATTCTTCCAACACTTATATCAAATCCTGAACTGCTCTTGAGTTTACCCAATCCATTATCATTTTCAAAACTCATTCCTTCATTAACCAAGCCGGCATTCAAATAGAATTTCCTGTCTTTAAAATCCTTGATCATAACCACCTTTGAAAAATCATAGTGTGTACGCAGGTACATATTTTTGAATCCTATAGAGGAAACTTCAACTATAGAGGATTTGTCATTCACATATATTGTAAAATTACCATCCAAATCTGTTGATGTTGTATTTCCGGTCTTATACTCTCTGATTACTGCGCCTATAATAGGTTCACCGTCTTCAGAACAAACCATGCCTGATATTGAAATAAGATTCTCTGATTCCTCTTGTGAAAAAAGGTTAACGGAACTCACTAATATTGCTGCAATCAGCATGCTTATATATCTTCTCATTATTTCTATTTTATCTACTTTCATAATTAAAATTTACTCTCTCGGGCCATCCCGGTATGTTTGGTGTTGAGACTTTTACAACACCTTCAGTGAAGTCATATAACAGAGGATTGGATATTTTTTTTACTTGTTCATTGCCTTTAATTATAGTGCTTTCATAGAAAACTATCCTGTATCCAGTATATTCACCAGGTAAATATGATCCAAATCCTATCAAACCGTATCCGTTGTCAAGTACATAGTTTGGATTACCTTTGAGTGGTTCTGTAAATACTATTGTGCTTGCATCGTTTATGTCTGAAATTTCACATGAAACCCTTATTTTATCAAATGTTTGCATAAAAAGGCCACCTGTAATTTTAATTTTCAGACGTTCTTCAGTATCAATTCTTCCATTTTCCAATGGTGTCTGTTTATATTGCTCAAGAACAATTGAGAAATCAGGTTGCTTGTTATACTGCATATCCATTGGGAACATCTTCTCTACAACTATTTTATGCAAGTTTCCAGCGTCATCCTTTTTTACATACCAACATTTGTATTTGTATGTTTTTGCCAAAGTTGCCATATATTGGCCATCAATAAAGTAATAATTGAAATCCTCTTCTTTGCAGTCAAGTGCCAAATAGTTATAATGTTCATTTTTGATTGTTTTGATTTCTTTATCGTTTTTATACAGAATTATTCCATATTCAACTATACTGCTATCCTTAAATGATTCATTGAAATCCATTTTGAATTCACTTTCCATCTTTATTTCCCTAATCAATATACCATCTGATTCATATCTGTGATAATCCTGATTGCCGGGTTTAGTAAATCTTAAAGTAATTAGAGGATTTTCAATTGTTGGCGTATCTCCCGGGTCCTTATCAATTACAGGTCTTACAACAGCTCCCACAAAGTTTTCCGGTATATTGAATCCTCTAATATTCAATGAGTTGCTTGAGCCGTTAAGATAGTATCCTTTCAATCTTTGATTGGTAATTCCAAATCCTCTGAAATATCCTGAATGAGGCAAAAAAATGGTATTTCCGTTCATGCCTGTTATAATTGCTCCCCAAACTCCGTTTTTCTCTATTTCTCCCCATTTGCATTTTTGCCACATCTCCAAGATTTCATCTTCAGTTGGCATTCTCCATCCGTTGCCCCATTTTACAACTGCAACATCTGAAGATGTTCCCGAAATTGCGCCGGTTACTTCTGTGTAATTCTCAGAGTTATATACTTCTTTAATTTCAGTCTCACCATATGCGTAATAGTTTCCAACTTCACATGGGTTTGATGCACCTACATTAAAAGGTGCCCAATTTACAGAAAGGCCAAGATCTATTGCTGCAGATTTGTCGGGAACAGAAATAACCTCTTCCTGTACGTATGGATCATGGAGTACAGGTCTGATTGATGCACCTACATAATCCTTGCCATTAACATTGAAGTAAGTTAATTCTGAATCAGTATTAGAGGCAGTTCTGTAGTATCCTCCAAATTCTCCTTTATTTCTTTTGATACCATCAGCATAACCTGCAGCTGGCAAGAATATTGAATTTCCGTTTGGTGATTTGGCGGTAAGTCCTTTGTCTGTGATTGTAATTTCACAAGTAGATAGAAGTTCCTCAACCTCTTCATTTGTAGGCATTCTCCACTCTTTTCCCCATTTTTGGGTAGCTACATCGTATACAGTGCCATAAATTGTGTTGTCTATGTTGAATTCAGAAGGTGCAGTGTAATTCTTTTCTGTATATGTGCTTTTTGTTTCAGTTTCTCCAAAAGCATATAGAAAACCGTACTCAGTTGCATTGTTTGCTCCAACGTTGTAAGGCGCCCATTTTACACTTAGACCAAGGTCTATAGCCTGATTTGCAGCAGGTACTGCTATTTCTCCTTTCTGTTCACCTTTTAGTGACAATACAGGTCTTACTGTACCGCCTATGTGTGGATTTCCTTCAAAATTGAAATATGTGCGTGATACACTTTCCGATGATCCGTTTCTGTAGTATCCCCTTTCATTTTTGTAATATGTAGAATATTCTTCTGCGTAACCTGCAGCAGGCAGTAATAGAGTGTTTCCATTGTCTGCTGTTGCATTAAGTCCAATTGAGCTCTGTTTAATATCACACTCATTCATTAGTTCAATGACTTCATCAGCAGTAGGCATTCTCCAATCATCATTCCAAAGTTGTGTTGCAACATCTTTGGTGCTGTATACAATTGAGCTGTCGGGATTAACACCATTTGAAGTGTTGTAGTTGTTCTTGCTGTAGATCAATTTATGACCGGTTTCTCCATATGCATAATAGTTGCCACTCTCATTCGGATTGTTTGCTCCAATGTTGTATGGCGCCCATTTTACACTTAGACCAAGGTCTATTGCCTCTTCTGTTTCAGGGACTTTAATTGTATTGTTCTGCAGTGCCAATTCTGCCTGTACAGGTCTTACACTACAGCCATAGACACCGTTTACAGGAATGTTGAAGTATTTGCAGGTCAATGAATCAAGCGAGCCGTGTCTGTAGTATCCTTTTAAATTAAGGTCATAAAGTTTGTCATTGGCATATATTCCCGATGCCGGAATGAATATTGAATTTCCGTTAGGTCCTTTTATTCTGCATCCTCTCACGCCATCAACAACTTCCTCTGTCCATTTGCATTTGCTTGAGAGTTCATCAATTTCTTCTTTGCTTGGCATTCTCCAACCTTCTCCCCATGTTTTTGTTGCAGCGTCATTGGTTGTATATATTATATTTCCGTGGCCATTTTGGGAAGTAGGAGAGGTATAGTTGCTCTGCGAATATGTATTTTTTGGTGCAGTTTCACCGTATGCATAGTAGTTACCGTAGTCAGTTGCTTTGATTGCACCAACATTGTAAGGAGCCCATTTTACGCTTAATCCCAAATCCACTGCCTCATCTGTGCTTGGACCAGTGGGTTTTTGTGGCTGGTTTATTGCTCCGGTAATTCCGTTTTCTACTGTTATTGTGTTACAACCGCACAAGGAAATGATAAGTGCGGATATTAGCATATATATTCTTTTCATCTTGTGTAGTTTTTAAAATTTAAGGATAAGATAAGCTCGCATACCAGTTATATTGGCAGATCCATCAGATACGCCCATTCTGTCATATAGCGGTTTCTGCTCTGTTGGGTAAATTTCATCGCTTGTTGAGTATGAATAGGAGTGGGAGGTAAGTTCAGCTCCAATTCCAACATGTCCGATTGAAATGTTAGCTCCGGCACAGTATCCGGTTGAGAATGCTGTAAATGCCATTTTGGCTTCTTCTTCATCAAATGTGAGCAGAGAGTATCTTGGCGCAAATTTCCCATAAAGCTGAAGGTTGAACAGTCTTCCAGGCAGGATAGTTATTGCCGGTCCTGCTGAAAGACCTCCTGTAATATTTGTTACAGTAGATTTTGACACTTTTGAGAAATAAATATCCTCGCATTCATAGATTGAGTAAGTGGCATCAATGAAATCAGCCATAATTCCAAATCTTATAATAGGTTTTGGATTCCTATGCTTGAAGTAGAAAGTCCTTCCCAATGTGAAACCGTAACCCATATTGGATGAGAATTCAGGTATGTTTTCTGGCTGGAATTCAGTATCTATAGTTTCATTTACAAATGAGAATGCAATATTTGTTTTCCTGTGGTCATTCATTTTTGGCCAGAGTACAACTTTTGACATATCTTCATCAAGATCAAACTCCTTCTTTTTATAATCTTTTGCTGAAAATACAATTGATGCATACCTGTTTGAAGGCATGAACTGGAATTCACCATTCTCCTTGGTAAGGTGAGAGATAGTTGTGTGTTTTTCATTGATCAGGACACCTTTTAGTGGTTCGCCGTTTACTGATATTACTTTACCTTTTATTACACTGTCGGGAGAAGTATTATGTACCACTGTCTGAGCAAATGAAATTGTAGGGAAAATCATTGAAATGCATAATCCCAGTGCCAAAAGTTTTTTCATAGCAAGATATTTACTTTGTAATCTGTGTTTTTCGTGTAGAAAATTATGAAAATAATTATATTCCCGACAAATTTATGTAAAATTTTCCCTATTTTTGCAGAATATTGTATAAGTATTTATAATCAGTTAAAATAATACAAAACTATGATTACAGCATCAGCTATTTCAGCGTTCCAGAGCATTGAGACTCCTTTCTATTACTATGATATGGAGCTTTTGAAAAAGACTTTGGATATTTACACTTCACAAATTAAAAAATATGGTTACCATGCTCACTTTGCACTTAAGGCAAATGCAGAGCCAAGAATCCTTGAGATGATCAAAAATGCAGGTCTTGGTGCAGACTGCGTAAGCGGTAACGAGGTTGCGTTGGCCATCAAATCTGGCTTTGGCGCTGAGAATGTTGTATATGCAGGTGTAGGTAAATCAGATAAAGAGATCAAGACTGCTCTGAAAGCCGGTATTTTCAGCTTCAACTGTGAGTCAGTTCCTGAGGTTAAGGTTATCAATGACCTTGCTGCAGGTATGGGTAAAGTTGCAAAGATTGCTTTGCGTATCAACCCGGATATTGATGCTCATACCCACAAATATATCTCAACTGGTCTTAAAGAGAACAAGTTTGGTGTTAGCCCTTGGATGTTTGAGGATTTTGCCAACCTTTTCAAAGAGTGCAAGAATGTTGAACTTATTGGTCTTCACTTCCATGTAGGTTCACAGATTTTGGATCTAGGCGTGTTCAAGACTCTTTGCGAGAGAATTGCAGAACTTCAGAAGTGGTTTACTGACAGAGGTATGTTTATCCCTAACCTGAATCTTGGTGGCGGTCTTGGTGTTGACTATGTAAACCCTAATGAGAATCCGATTGCAACATTTGAGGAGTACTTCAAGCTTATCAACGAGAACCTTATTATTGCTCCTGGTCAGCAGGTACACTTTGAGCCTGGCCGTGCAATCGTAGCACAGTGCGGTCACTTGATTTCAAGAGTACTATATGTTAAACTTGGTCAGAGAAAGAAATTTGCTATCCTTGATGCAGGTATGAATGACCTTATCCGTCCTGCTTTGTACCAGGCTCACCACGCTATTGAGAACCTTACTTCCACTTCAAAACGTAAAATGAGATATGATGTTGTAGGTCCTGTTTGCGAGAGCTCTGACCAGTGGGGCAAAAACATCATCCTTCCTCAGACAAGCAGAGGTGACCTTGTTGCATTGCATACTGCTGGTGCTTATGGTCAGGTTATGGCTATGAAGTACAACCAGAGAGATATTGCAAAAGCTTATTACTCAGACGAACTTTAATATATGCCTAGAGTAAGTTCAAAAGACAAATATACCGTACAGGTTTTTGAGTTGTTCAAGCGCTATGGGTTATCGCTCAATATGGAGCAGATAGCCCAGGAGCTTGGGCTTACAAAAAAAACACTGTACAACAATTTTACAAGTAAGCAGGAACTTATAAACACTGTTGTGAATCATTTCTACACCTCACTTGAGCGTGAAATGACATTGGCTATGAACGACAGTGAAAATGCAATTCATGCAATGTTCAATGTCTCTAGGGTGATTACAGAAGAGATTTCCAAACTTGGAGAAGTATTCCTTAAAGACATGTCAATTTACCATGCATGTGACGAGATTTTTGCGTTCACGAGCAGGGCTAACTTCTATTCCAAATTCATAGTTGAAAACCTTAACAGGGGTATAAAAGAAGGTTTGTTCAGAACAACATTGAATATGGAGTATACAACAATTTTCTATAACTCGGCCATTGAATTGTTTTATAGATGGAACGGGGAATTCAAGTATTTTTCCAGAGCCGCCCAATTTCACAACGAACTTGTGAAACATCACTTGTATTCAGTAGTGAATGATAATGGAAGAGCAATACTTGAAACTTATATGTAACAGATAATAGAGAGATTTTTGAGATGTTTGAAAATTTAATAGACAGGCTGGAAAGTTCCTTCAAAATTCTTAAAGGTGAAGGAAAAATTACAGAGATCAACGTTGCTGAAACGTTGAAAGATGTGAGAAAGGCCCTTTTGGATGCCGACGTAAGCTACAAAATTGCAAAGACCTTCTGTGATGATGTGAAGAAGATTGCAATGGGTCAGGATGTGCTTAAAGCTGTGAAGCCTAGCCAGATGATAGTTAAGATTGTTCATGATGAGCTTACCAGACTGATGGGTTCTGAGGCAACTGACATTAACATAAAAGGAGAGCCTGGTATCGTACTTGTAGCAGGTCTTCAGGGCTCCGGTAAAACAACTTTCTCAGGTAAACTTGCACTTAACTGCAAGACCAAAAGAGGTAAGAAAGTACTTTTGGTTGCAGGTGACGTTTACAGGCCAGCCGCTATAGACCAGTTGAAAGTTTTGGGAACTCAAATTGGTGTAGAGGTATATACCGAGGACGGTTCCAAAGATCCGGTATCAATTGCTAAAAATGCTGTAGCAAAAGCAAAATCAGAGGGATATTCACTTGTAATTGTAGATACTGCCGGTCGTCTTGCAGTTGATGAGGAGATGATGATTGAGATTGCTGCAATCAAACAGGCAATCAATCCTACTGAGACTTTATTTGTAGTTGATTCAATGACAGGTCAGGACGCTGTTGAAACAGCTAGGGCTTTCAATGAGAGACTGAACTTTGATGGCGTTGTGCTTACCAAACTTGATGGTGATACCAGAGGTGGTGCAGCACTTTCTATCAGAGCCGTTGTAAATAAACCTATCAAATTCATAAGTGCAGGTGAGAAGATGGAGGCACTTGATGTATTCCATCCTAAACGTATTGCAGACCGTATCTTGGGTATGGGTGACGTTGTTACCCTGGTAGAGAAAGCCCAGGAGCAATTTGATGAGGAAGAGGCAAAGAAACTTCAGAAAAAACTTATAAAAGACCAGTTTACACTCTCAGATTTCTATGATCAGATACAGCAGATCAAGAAAATGGGTAACATCAAAGATTTGGCTTCTATGTTACCTGGCGTTGGAAAAGCTTTGAGAGATGTAGATATTGACAACTCTGCATTCAAGAGTGTTGAGGCAATTATCCTTTCTATGACTCCATTTGAAAGGGAGAATCCTCAGGTTATCAACGGAAGCAGAAGAAAACGTATTGCAGATGGTAGCGGTACTTCAATAGTAGAGGTAAACAGACTTCTCAAACAGTTTGAGGATACTAGAAAGGTAATGAAAATGATGGCTGGAGGAGGCATTAAAGGTAAAGCTATGAATGCTATGAAAGCTATGCAGGGAATGAGAAGAAGATAATAACACATCCTATTATATGAAAATACTAGACGGTAAAGCTACATCAGATAAGATAAAGAACGAGATTGCACAACAAGTTAAGGATATTGTTGCAAAGGGAGGGAAACGGCCTCATTTGGCTGCAATCCTTGTAGGAACAGATGGCGCCAGCCAGACCTATGTGGGACATAAGGAGAGGGCATGTGCTCAAGTTGGATTCAAATCAACTTTGTTGCGTTTTCCTGCCGAAATCTCACAAGATGAATTACTGAAAAGAATTGCTGAGATTAATGTCAATGATGATATTGACGGACTTATTGTACAGTTGCCATTACCTGAACATATTGATGAGTATGCTGTAATTAATGCAATTGATCCAAAGAAAGATGTTGACGGATTCCATCCCGAAAATGTTGGAAGAATGATGTTGGGATTACCTACATTTCTTCCGGCAACCCCATATGGAATACTTCGTCTACTTTCAGAATACGGAATCCAGACAAAAGGAAAACATTGTGTTATTATAGGAAGAAGCAATATTGTAGGCAGACCTCTTGCAAATCTTTTGTCTCTAAAAGATGAACCGGGAGACTGTACAGTAACCATTTGTCATAGCCGTACACAGAATATTGAATATTTTACAAAACAGGCGGACATTATTATTGCGGCATTAGGTGCACCAGGTTTCCTTAAAGGAGAGATGGTAAGTGAAGGGGCTGTAATTGTAGATGTAGGAATTACCCGCATTCCCGACAATACCAAAAAGGCAGGATACCGTTTGGCAGGAGATGTTGACTTTGAGACAGTAGCCCCTAAGGCTTCATTCATTACCCCAGTTCCTGGAGGTGTGGGTCCAATGACAATTGTTTCATTGATGGTAAATACGCTAAAGGCTGCTGAAGGAAAATAAATTTCCACATTCTTGAAAATAAAAGTGCCCATTAGGACGTCGTCCCAATGGGCACTGTATTTATATCCTCAATTATAAATCAGATTTCTGTCTGAACAGCTTTACCCTTAACCACAATTGCTTTTGGCATACCGGGACAAGCATATTCACAGGCTCCGCATCCTATACATTTCAACGGGTCAACTTTAGGAAGATATTGTCCGGCAACAACTGGGTTTTCAACCATTTCAATTGCTCCAGCAGGACAGTTTCCGGCACAAGCTCCACAATGTATTCCATCAGACACTACCACACATTTGCTTGAATCATATGTAGCCACTCCAATCTGGGTCTTTCTTTTCTGTTCAAGTGAAATAGGGGCAATGGCATTATTAGGACATACTTCAGCGCATTTGTTGCAACCATATGAACAGTATTTCTTGTCATACTTTATTGTAGGAAGCATGATTCCGTCAATTCCATATTCAAATGTAGCCGGCTTCAAGATACCGTTGGGACATGCTGCAACACAAGCATGACATGCTGTACAGGCATTTTTGAAAGATTCAATATTTCCAGCGCCTGGTGGAAGGATAGGTGTATTCTCTTTCTGTGCAGCTTCTTTTATTGGTACAAGTTTCTTTGCTGCCACTGCAGCAGCAAGGCCACCCATGGCAATAAGGGCATTTCTTCTGCCATTGTCGGGAATATAATCTGCAGATTTATTGAACCATGTTGGACGAAGTTTTATACCACCCCTTTTACATGAAATCATACAGTCATAGCAAGCAACACATCTTGTTGAATCTATCTCTTTAGTTTCTGGATTTATACAATTGCTCTTGCATTTTCCTGCACAAAGTCCGCATTTTACGCACATATCCTTGTCAATTGTTGGCTTGAACAATGACATTCCGCTCAAAAGGCCCAAAAACGAACCTACAGGACAAATTGTATTGCAGTAAAGTCTCCCTTTTACGGCACAGAAAATAATCACAATCAAAAGGAATGCAATTGTGAAAACCAATGAATATAAACCTACACTAACATATGCCTGATGGTAGAACATTGTAGGGAATATTCCCGACAGCATATTGGTGATGCAATTTTCTACAGATGAGAATATTTGGGTTGCTATTCTTCCATAGTTGGAATATGGATCCAACAGGGCAAGGGGATAAGTAAATCCAGCTGCAAAACACGCTGCTGTAACAGTAAGAATTGAATATCTCAGTACATTATGTGGTTTTGAAAATTTATTAAGAGGGAGTTTCCCTTTGTTGCTCCTTTTTTTGGCAATGTTTGTTATTCTTATTACAATATCCTGAAGAATGCCCAGTGGACAGATGAATGAGCAATATACCCTACCAAAAAGCAGTGTAATGACAATTAGTAATATGAATGCAATTATTGATCCACTCATCATTGAGATAAGTGCCGGAGTAAATTGTATCTTAAGTAATGTCTCGGAAACCGGATTTCCGCCACTCATTTTAAGGAAGCCGCATGTTGCAATGACAAATATTATTGATGCGCAAACTATTCTGGTTATTCTCAGTATTTTTCCCATAGTTTTGAAATTTGATGCAAAATTACTACTTTTAAAGATTATATGGGACCAGGTATTAAAAAAATAGTGAATTTTTATGTAAGCGGTTTTAAAAGCATGACTGTGGGTAAGTACCTTTGGATCATTATTATTGTAAAGCTTTTTATAATGTTTGCAATTTTAAAGCTATTTTTCTTTAAAAGCGAACTTTCCCAGTTTGATACCCAAGAAGACAAAGTCAATCATGTAAAAGAACAGCTTATTGAGAAGTCCCAATTGCCTGAATAAAAACTCAAATTATATGTTTGCAAAACTTAACAAGCTGCCATTGCTGGCCAAAGTGCTGATAGCAATTGTGTTGGGAATTGGATGTTCATTCTTTTTCCCAGAATTCCTCAACAGGATTTTTGTTACAATTAATGGAATTTTCGGAAATTTCTTGGGCTTTACTATTCCTCTTATTATTCTTGGACTTGTAGCACCTGGAATTGCAGAATTGGGAAATGGTGCAGGAAAATTATTGGCAATAACCGCTGCAATTGCCTATGGCTCTACATTGTTTGCTGGATTCTTCTCATATTTTGCATGTGAATTTTCATTCCCTGTCATTCTCGATTCCTCGGCATCCCTTGGCGACAATATAGCGCAGGCTAATAAAGTATTGCCATATTTTTCAGTTGCAATGCCACCGGTGTTGAGTGTAACAACTGCTTTAGTACTTGCTTTTGTAGTAGGTCTAGGTTTGTGTTATGTTAAAGGTGGAAAACTGCTTGGTGGATTGCTGGAGTTCAGGGAACTGATCAATAAAGTTATATCGGGAGTAATCATTCCTTTATTGCCGCTATATATTTTTGGTATATTTCTACAGATTGGTGCAGAAGGACAGGCGGGTGCTATTATGAAACTGTTCATCAAAGTAATTGCAGTAATTTTTGTTCTGCATGTAACCTTGTTGCTGATTCAGTTTTTCATTGCCGGAGCTATTGCCAAGAAAAATCCTATCAAGGCTTTGGTTACAATGTTGCCTGCATATGTGACAGCACTTGGAACTCAGTCTTCAGCCGCTACAATTCCTGTAACGCTGAAACAAACCATTAAAAATGGTGTTGATGAGAAACTTGCAGGATTTACTGTCCCACTATGTGCAACTATCCATCTTGCAGGAAGTACACTTAAAATTGTAGCATGTGCTCTTGCAATACTATGGATGCAGGGAATGCCTCATGGCTTGGATATTTTTGCAGGTTTCATTTGTATGCTTGGAATAACAATGGTTGCAGCGCCAGGTGTACCAGGTGGAGCAATTATGGCTGCACTTGGCCTTTTGGCTTCAATGTTGGGTTTCAATGAAGATCTTCAGGGTCTGATGATAGCACTATATATAGCTATGGATACTTTTGGAACAGCATGTAATGTAACTGGTGATGGTGCCATTGCTTTGGTAGTAAATAAAATTTATAAGAAATAATGAAGATAACAGTTTGTTCTTTGGATATTGCTTGGGAAGACAAGCAACTAAATTTTCAGAAAGTAGAATCCCTGCTTTCACAGATGGAACAGCCAGGAGACCTGTTTGTACTTCCGGAGATGTTCTCAACAGGTTTTACAATGAATACATCACTGGCGGAGGATGCAGCAGGTGAAACCTTGAAGTGGATGATCTCAATTGCCCAGAAACACAATATGGCCATTTTAGGATCTGTCCCTTATTCTCAAAACAGCAGAGAAATTTTCAACAGGGCATATTTTGTTTTTCCCGACGGTACATGGAATCATTATGACAAAAGACACCTTTTCAGAATGGGAGAGGAGAACAGCCACTATACCAGAGGTGAAGACAAGTGTATTGTTGAATATAAAGGTGTAAATATCTGTTTGAACATATGTTATGACATACGTTTCCCTGTCTGGAGCAGAAATATTGGAAACAGATATGATGTGTTGATTAACATTGCCAATTTCCCGGAGGTGAGGATAAATGCTATAGAGCCTCTTATCAGAGCAAGGGCAATTGAAAATATGGCATATGGCATTTTTGTGAACAGAGATGGTAAAGATCCAATGTGCGTATATTGCCCTAGTTCGCAGATGTATGATTTTAAAGGAGCTCCTGTATCAACAGAATTCTACTTGAAAGACTGTACAGGATTCAACACGCAGATGCTTTCATGCGATATCAATACTGATGAATTGAACGACTTCCGGTTCAAATTCCCTGCCTGGATGGATGCTGATACCTTCAATGTAATCAGATAAAAATTTGAGGAGAACTAAATGTTCTCCTCTATTACTTTCAATAGGGCATCAATTGCCTCTTCTTGAGGGACGCTTCGCATAACAGGCTCTTTCCCTTTATAAATACACACTTTTCCTTTACCTTCTCCAACATATCCGAAATCTGCGTCTGCCATCTCTCCGGGACCGTTGACAATACATCCCATAATAGCTATTCTTACCCCTTTAAGGTGTGCAGTGCGGCGTTTTACTTCGTTGAATGTCTCCTCAAGGTTATATAGAGTTCTGCCGCATCCTGGGCATGCAATGTATTCCGGTTTTGTGAATTTTCTTCTTGCAGCCTGTTGAAGATTATCTTTGAAGTCTTCAATCTGCTCTGCTGTTGCTGCAATGCCATTGATATTTGCAGTTACTGTAAAGTCATCAATTTGTTTGTCCAATAGGAGAGGGCCAAAATCGCATGAAGCTTTTATGATGAACTCATCCCAACTGCTGCAGTCATAGTGCACAGGTGGGTTGTTGTTCTCAATTATCCAATTACCCTTGTATTCACCGTTATAGAAATAATCTGCTATAGTACGTGCTACAGGAAGCTCGTTTACAGGGTTTTCTGTTAATGAAACTCTGATTGTATCACCAATACCGTCCTTAAGAAGAGCCGCAATACCTACAGCGGATTTGATTCTGCCTGTATCTCCATTACCTGCCTCTGTTACGCCAAGATGTACAGGATAAACAATTCCTTCTTGCTGCATTGCCTCCCAAAGGAGTCTGTATGCTGTTGACATTACAATTGTATTGCTGGCTTTAAGTGAAACAACTACATTACTGTAATCATTTTCTTTACACATTCTCAGCCACTCCATTGCTGCCTCTTTCATACCAAGAGGGGTGTCTCCGTAAAGGTTTATTATGCGTTCACCCAATGAACCGTGGTTTACACCAATGCGTACAGCTGTACCATACTCTTTACAAACATCAATGAATTTTTTGAACTGGCTCTGTGCCACAGAGTGTTCTTTAGCAAAGTTGCCGGGGTTGATCCTTACTTTTTCTGCTACTTTGGCAACTTCTATAGCAACATCTGAATTGAAATGTACATCCGCTACAAGAGGTACATCAAAACCTTGTGCACGCAATTCCTTCTTGATTATTGCCAACGCTTCAACCTCTTTCATACCTTGGGTAGTGAGTCTGATGATCTCTGCTCCGGCATTTACCATCTCAATACATTGTTCTACAGAAGGAGTTACATCCTGTGTATTGGTATTGCACATTGTCTGCACTTTAATTGGGGTATTGCCGCCAATGGTAACATTACCTACTTTTACTGCTATGCTGTTCATGATTATTTCTTTTTAAAGTATTTGCCACCCAAATTGTATTGCAATCCAACTGAGAACAGCAACTGGTTAGGATGGGTATATAACCAATAGTCTTTTGAATAAATCTGAGGATCCAAGAAATGTGTAAGGCCGTATTTGTAGCTTGCCTCAAGTACTATTTCTATGGGATGGAATTTTATGGCCACACCTCCCTGGCCAATTATTCCAAAGCCAGCTTTATTGGTAGTTGATGGGATACCGTCGGGAAGATCTGTGTCATAAATATATGAACCGTAACCTCCAGCACCCAATGAGAATCTTACTCTTTTGGTGTCAAATCTGAATATTGCAAGCATCTGGAAATCTGCTGTTGAGTATCTTTGTTCATCCTCAGAAAAAGTTTCTTCATCAATTTTGGTTACATGAGTGTAGCCGAATTCTGTATTTTCTAATCCAAGCTGGATGCCAAAAATAGGAATATTTCCCAACATGGAATGGAGATATGTATAATATATTCCATAGGCTTGGGTAGAAAATCCTTTATGGCTGCCTGATTGGCTGAATGCCACATTTGACATGCCGAATCCGCCTTTTACACCTATGATGTGCTGGTAGAGATAAGAACTGTCCTTTACTTTTGTTCCGGCATCCTTGAATGAATAGAGGTCAAATTCTTTCAGATATGCTTCCTCTGCCTCCTCAGTTACATTCTGCGCAAGCAGTTGGGTAGAAAAGGTTGTTATGGCAATTATAAATAGTATATAAATCAGTTTTTTCATTATTTGTTGCTGGGTGCAAATAGTTTGTTAATGTCAACTTCCTGTACAAGGTCTGTACGTTCAGCTACAGAGATTACATTTTTGCCGTCTTCCAGTTTGTACAAAAGAACTTTCTCAGGCTGAAGTCTTGCAAGAAGGTCTCCAGTATCAAGTTTTCCATTTGAGTTTTTGTCCTCTGTAATCCTTATAGAATATTCACCTGGCTTAAGGTACGGAAAGAGCAGATTGCAATCCTGTTCTATTTCATATTTCCTGAATGTCTTGGATCTTTGGGGATTTACAAGTTCTACAATGTATCTTGCAGAAATATTCTTCATTTCCAATGTAATTGAACTGAGGTTCTCATCAGTTGGAAGTGAGAATTTGTTTGATGTTGAATCATTGGTAAATCCGTTTACATCCTTGAACATAGCAAATGGGAAAACAATTGAGTATTCGTTTCCTTTTACATATTCATCCTTTGCCTGTACAAAATATGTATTTGCTTCAATGGAATCTTTTTGAACCGTAAATTCTACCTGGCTCTCCACAAGTTTTGGAGTTTTCATGGTGAACTGGATCTTTGCGGTGTCAAATTCAATAAGAGGAGCCGGGAAGGTAAGTGTGATACCGTTCTGCTCTACCATTGTATTGTTGGCATCAACGGAGAATTCAAGAAGGTCTTTTCTTCTCTCCCTCTCTTTCTGACGCTCTTCTTCTGATTTTTTGCCACCTTTCTTTTCGTTTGGTGCTACAAATTTCAAATTTTCAACAAATGGTACCAAAACACCAAGAGAGTCTGTCTTCATATATTTCATGGCCAGCCTTAGAGTATCCTCTATTTTTCCTTCTCCCTTAATCCAAAATACAAGACTGTCTTTTGTTGAGTTGAATTGTTTGAGAATCCTGCTATCCTCAATCCCTTTTATTGCAAAGGAATCTATCTGAACCTCAGCTGCATTGAACTTGATATATGAACCACGTCTGCTGAATCTCTTATAGTCTCTTATAAACTGGTTGGCATTCTTTTCGGTAAATATAGCCAGCTCTATCTGAGAAGGACGTGATTTACATGCTAAAGTGTCTTTAGGATCACAATACTGAAGTTCTTTTGAATCAGCTTTCATTACCTGTGTAGGGGTAATAGTTGAATCAAGGAAAGCAATCTGTTCAGATCCCTGGTCATACCGGTTATTGGTATTGCCGTCAGTGTATGCAAAAGCATAATAAGGGATTGGCTTTATATTCTTTACTACAAAGTATCCCCATTTGTCGGTACGTGCAATTGCAGATGGACGGGTGGTGATTACAGTAGAATCTGTTGCCTCTTCATAAAGGGCAACTGTGGCATTTTCTATCGGGAAGAGAGTTACTGCATCCAATACTGTACCACTTATCATCATTGAATCCACTTCAGTTCCTGTAGAAAAACTGTATGAGAATCCATATAGTGGATTTCCCTCATTATTGTCGGCTATTGCCTGTCCACAGTTAAGTGAATATGTCTGGTTTGAGTCTAATGGTTCAGGAAAGGTAAAGATGATGCTTTTACCTTTTATTTTTGTTTTGACATTTTTTTTCAGAGGAGGAGAAAGGAGTATGTTCTTGTTGGCATCCTTTACCAGTACATACTCATTGAATGTAATTATTATTTCACCATCTTCCAATGGGAAATTTGTGGCATTCTCTCCTGGGGCTGTTGACAGTATTACAGGTGGTATGGTATCTTTAGGACCGCCACTTGGTGCAGCTTTGGTACTTGCACATGAGCTGGCATGGAATGAATACATCACCACAAGCAGTACTGTAATTATACTGTATATGTTTTCTTTCTTTATTTTCATTCTAGTTTACTTCTGTTTTAATGTCGGTTCTGGAGACGCTCTCTACACCTTTTACTTCCATGATACGTTTCATGATCATCTCCAGGTCTTGTGCATCGTGTACATAGAGGTCTATGTAACCGTCAAAGATCCCATCATGGGTCTCAAAATGGATCTTACGGATATTAACACTCAAATCGAGAGTAATGTATTTGGTAATTTCAGTTACAATACCCATTCTGTCTATACCTCTCAATGATATGCGGACAAGGAAAGAGAGGAATGTGTGTTTAGTCCATTTTGCATTGATGATTTTCTCGCCCTGTACCGTTGCCAATGATATGGCCTTAGGACAGATTTTTTTATGAATGATAACGTTATTGTTTTCATCCACAAAACCAACAATTGCATCTCCCGGTATTGGGTTGCAGCAGTCTGCTACCTGATATGTAAGTGTCTTGTCTACATTTTCCTTCAACAGATAGTCTTTCTTCTTGTCTATATCAGGTTTTTTCTCTACGGGTTTTTCATCATCAAGTTCATCATTTTCCTCACTGTCTTCATTAGAAGAAAAGAACTGAAGTTTCCAGTATTTTACCCATTTGTTCTCGTTATTTTTACGGAGAATCTTGTCAAGTTCATCAAGTTTTACAACACCTGTAGCTATCTTGGTATAAAGCTCATCTTTATTGTTCAGCTTGTACTCAAGCAACAGCTTCTTGATTACCCTGTGCTGTACTTTTACTCCCAATTTGCCCAGCTCTTCCTCCAATATGTGTTGGCCAGTTGCCATAACATCATGGATATCGGCTTTAAGAGCCTCGTATATAAGATCTTTGGCTTTAGGTGTATGGGCAAATCCAAGCCACTCTCTACTTGGTTTTTGAGCCTCTGCTGTTATAATCTCTATCTGGTCTCCATTATTGAGTACATGAGACAAAGGTACAAGTTTGTGGTTCACCTTGGCTGCTATAGCCTTGTTGCCAATCTTGCTGTGGATGTAATATGCAAAATCCAATGCTGTAGCACCTTTAGGGAGTGATTTTGAATCACCTCTTGGTGTAAATACGTAAATTTCGGAAGAAAGGAGTCCTTCATGGAACTTGTCAAGAAACTCAAGTGCACTTACATCAGGGTTCTCAAGAACCTCCCTTACCATTGCAAGCCAGTTGTCAAGTTCAGTCTCACTTTTGTTTACTCCTTTGTAGCTCCAATGGGCAGCAACACCTTTCTCTGCAATCTGGTTCATTCTGTCTGAACGTATCTGAACCTCCACCCAGTTCCCGTTCTGGCTCATCAGGGTACAGTGAAGCGCTTCGTATCCGTTTGATTTTGGAACGCTTACCCAATCCCTTATCCTGTCCATCTTTGAACGGTAATGTTCTGAGATGATAGAGTATATATCCCAGCACTGCTTGCGCTCAGATATACCCTCCTTAGGCTCAAATATGATCCTTACAGCAAACAGGTCATAAATCTGCTCAAAAGGGACACCTTTTTTCTCCATCTTTTTCCAGATAGAGTAGGGGCTCTTGATACGTTTGTTGATGGTAAACTTGTATCCCTCATAGTGAAGCGACTGGTTGATAGGAGCTATGAACTGGTTGATAGAATCACCTCTTTCATCTATAAGTTCTTCTATCTTTTTTGTAATCCTTGCATAATATTCAGGTTCCCTGTACTGAAGCCAGATGTTCTCCATCTCAGACTTCATCCTGTAAAGTCCCAACTTGTGAGCAAGAGGTACAAAAATGTACATGCTCTCGCTAAGGATCTTGTCTTTCTTCCTTTCGGGCATAGAACCTATTGTACGGAGATTGTGAAGCCTGTCGGCAAGTTTTATAAGGACAACGCGTACATCATCATTGAGTGTGAGGAGAATTCTCTTGAAGTTCTCAGCCTGCATGGAAATCTCATCATTCTTGTTTGAATTGTGCTTGTTGTCCATTGCAGACTTTATTTTGGTAAGACCATCTACCAATGAAGCAACTTTTGGCCCGAACAATCTTGACAGATCCTCAACAGTATACTCGGTATCTTCTACAATATCATGCAGCAATGCTGTTACTATAGATTTGTATCCGAGTCCAATCTCTTCAACAACAATCTTTGCAACAGCAATAGGATGGATGATATAAGGCTCTCCAGAGCGTCTTCTTACCCCCTTATGTGCCTCATTGGCAAATTCAAATGCCCTTATGACATCCTCGTATTCTTCCTGATTTGCGCATCTTTTGAGACTCGCTATCCTCAACGATTCAAATTCCCTTTGAATCAATTCGTTGTCCTCTTGTGTAAACATATTAAAACCTTAAATCCCTGGTACCTTTCTTTACCGCCTCTAAATTAGCTATAATCTTCTCTTTCTGTACACTCTCAGGGAGCTTTTCAAGTTCTTTTTCTATAAGTGCATATCCGGCAGCTTTGGTTCTGTCGCTCGCATAATCCTCCAGATATTCAGCCATTGTAATGATGGCATTAGGGGTACAGAATCTTTTTATAAAACCTGGAATTGCAAACTCCATAAAGTGCTCGCCGGTACGTCCCATTCTATAACATGCAGTACAGAAGCTTGGTATATATCCTTTAGACAGAAGCCAGAACATCACATCATCAAGTTCTCTGGTGTCACCAATTACAAATTGTTCCTTGGTTATATCCTGCTCATCACCTTTCTGGTTCTGGTATCCTCCAATCTCAAGTTTGGTACCTGCATCAATCTGAGATACACCAAACTCAATAACCTCATCTCTTATTGCACTGCTCTCTCTGGCAGTCATAATCAGACCTGTATAAGGAACAGCAAGACGCAGAATTGCCACCAGCCTCTTGAATTCATCATCTGAAACCTCGTATGGAAGATCAAGAGTCATATCTGCAGCAGGTTTGATTCTTGGGAAACTAATTGTATGAGGGCCAACTCCGCAGATATTCTGAAGATGAAGTGCATGAGATACAAGTCCCAAAACTTCATATTTCCAATTATACAGCCCAAAAAGAGCACCAATGCCCATATCGTCAATACCGGCCTCAAATGCCCTGTCCATAGCATTCAGACGCCACATGTAATCTCCTTTTATGTCTCCCGACGGATGGTATTTTGAATAGGTCTCCTTATGGTAAGTTTCCTGGAAAATCTGGAAAGTGCCAATACCTGATTCCTTGACAATCCTGAAGCCTTCTACATCAAGCGGAGCAGCATTGATATTTACTCTTCGTATCTCGCCGTTTCCAACTTTAATGCTGTAGCATGTCTTCACACTCTCAGCTATAAACTCTGGAGTATATACCGGTGATTCTCCAAATACAAGAATAAGCCTTTTGTGTCCATATTTCTCAAGATTCTCAATCTCAGATATAAGTTCCTTATTGTTAAGGGTCTTTCTTACAATACCTTTGGCGTCTTTTCTGAAACCGCAATATTTGCAGTTGTTCACGCAGTGGTTACCTACATATAGAGGGGCAAACAATACAATTCTGTTACCGTAAACTTTTCTTTTCAATTCTTTAGCTGCAGCAAATAGCTCTTTCAGTCCCTCTTCAGACTCTATTGCCAGCAATACTGCTGTTTCTTCAATTGAAAGCGGCTTCTTGTCCAATGCTTTTTTAAAAAGTTCCCTTGCCCTTGGAAGATCCTCGCGGGAATTCTCCAAAAGGCCCTGCAATTTGGCATCATCAATAAAATTGACAGCATTTGCAGACAATTTCATATCCATCTTAATTCCTTTCATTCTAAATTCATTTTTTCAATTACCTCTTTTTCAAGCTTCTTGTAATCATCATCAGATGTGAACTGTTCAACATACTGGTAGGCGTGCGAAATCTCAGCACCTGTCAATATTATTGTCCAGCTCATATTCATCCATGTAAGGAAAAGCGGTATGGCGGCAAAAGCTCCATAAACGCTGTTGAGCCTGGAAACAAGCAATTGGGTTTCCATATACAAGTACTGCAAACCGACAAAAGCACCGGCAGAAATGAGTGCAGCATAGAATGCAGCATTAAACTTTACCTTTACATTTGGCACATATTTGTAGAGAATAGTGAAAAACAGAGTAATAATAGCATAGAAAACAAGCCATCTGATTACAAAACCTGCAAACTTGAAGTTGAAAATATCAAGCCCAATAGTAACCAATGTATTTGTAAAAACCAATGTAACTGAAAGAAACATTGTTATTACCAGAGGAGCTATAATAAGCAGTCCAAAATAATAGAGGAACCTCTTTGCAATGGACCTGCCCCTCTCTGCCTTCCATATAATATTAAAACACTGTTCAACCTTAAGGATAAGCCATAAAATTGTACTGACAAAACAAACCAGACCAATTATTCCAAAAGCATCCTGTTGGCTGATACTTACAATATTCTCGGCAAAACCAATTATCAGTTGTACAATCTCCTTGTTATCTGAAAAATACTCCAAAAGCAACGACTGCAATGTCTCCTTTAAACCGAAACCTTCAGTAACGGCAAAAGCAACCGCAGCAAACGGAACCATCGCCATTGTGGAAAAGAAACTGAATGAGAAAGCATAAAGGCCAAGACGGTTAAGGCTGGCTTCCCTTACAGTTATAATTGCCACTTTGAGGTACTTTATCAGTTTGCTCCTGGCATTGCTCAAATCATCAAGGTTGATTCTCCAAATATCAACCGTGATAAACTTTATCAGCCATTTGTACAGCTCCTGTATTTCTTCAAAGAGATCTTTCAAACTATTTGTTCAATTTTCCCATAAATTTTTCGGCATCAATAATGTAGCGGGTATGAACCCCGTTACCTATCTCACCTTTGTCATCAGTTGCAACAACATCAAAATTCACCCAATTGCCGTTAATGCCTGTAATTGTAGCTTTTGCAGTAACAGTTGTCCCAACCAGGCAAGCTCTGGTGTGTTTCACGTTCATCTCTGTACCAACGCTATCTTTACCCCCGTTCTTGAGAAGCTGGAATGCAGCATTCTCCATAAGTCCAATCATTGCAGGTGTAGCATAAACAGGAAGGCCGCCCGATTTATGGGCAATAGCAGTATCTGAGTCCTGTACTGTTATTGTTACTTCCAATATGTCATTTACATTCATGAATCTACAATTTATAATGTTTTAACAAATTCCTCAACAAAATTCTCGGCGCTCTGTGCAAGTTTTTCATATGTGGCAGAACCCATAATCTCCAATGGTGTGCCTGCTACCTCCATACCCATCTCAGGGGCATATTTCAAAAGTGCCTTAACACCGGCGCCATTCCAGGTAGAACTACCAAAGATAGACAAACTTTTGTTCTTTGGTGCTATCAATTTTATTTCATTGCAAAGATGTTCCATCATCGGATGCATCTGTGTATTGTATGCACAAGTACCCAAAATTAGTCCTTTATACTTCCAAATATCACTTAATATGTAAGATACATGAGTTTTAGAAACATCATATGTTTTTACAGGGATACCTTTCTCACCTAAAATCCTTCCAATAAAATCTGCCATCTGTTCAGTATTGCCATACATGCTTGCATATACAACCACAACACCTTTTTCACTCTCCCAATTACACCATTTTGAATAAAGTTCAAGCACTCTTCCCGGATTTCCCCTCCATACAAGACCATGGGATGGGCAAATGGTTTTAATTGGTACTCCCGACAATTTATCAAAAGCTTTTTGTACCATGCCGCTGTATTTGCCCACAATATTTGAGTAATATCTGAGCATTTCAGCTTTATAGTGTCCTTCAAAATCATTCTCATCATCAAATATGCTTCCGTCTAATGTGCCAAAACCTCCAAAAGCATCACACGAGAACAAAGTTTGGGTATTCTGCTCATATGTAACCATTGTTTCAGGCCAGTGTACCCAAGGTATCAGGTGGAATGACAAAGTATGTTCACCCAAAGAGAGTATCTCACCGTCTTTAACAATCATTATTGATTCGTCGGGAAGATTGAAGTAAAGTTTGAGGATTTTTGCAGTCTGTGCATTTCCTATAAGTCTGACATTTGGAAATCTTCTGGCAACACACTCAATCATGCTTGAATGGTCAGGCTCCATATGGTTTACTACAAGGTAATCGAGCGGTGCTCCGGCAAGGATCCTCTCAATGTGATTGAGGAAATTGTCATTGCTGCCATATTCAATAGTGTCAATCAGAACACTTTTCTCATCTTTAATAAGATAGGAGTTGTATGAAACTCCAAATGGTAGGGGCCAGTTGTTTTCAAACAGATGTTTGCGTCTGTCATTGACACCCATGTAATAAATTCCTTTGCTTATACAAACGTCTCTCATAATATCATTTTTTTAACATATTCATAAATTCATCCTCTCCAATTACTGTAATGCCGAGTTTTTCGGCTTTGGAGAGTTTGCTCGGGCCACATTTTTCCCCGGCAACCATGTATGTGGTATTTCCGCTGATTGAACTTCCTACTTTTCCTGAATGTGCTTCAATGAGTGATTTCATATCATCTCTTGAAATTGTAAAGTTTCCGGATATAACAATTGTCATACCCTTAAGGATTTCAGATTCTACAGCTTGTGAAGATGTTTCCAGTTCCATCTGCAAACCATATTGCTTGAGTTCTGCAATCACTTGCATATGCTGAGGATTGCTGAAATAGCTGATAATTGAATCAGCAAGCTTTTCGCCAACCTCATCTATAGCAAGCAGTTCATCTTTGCCAGCTGCAGCAATTGCATCCATTGTCCTGAAATGCTGTGCAATGCTTTTGGCTGTAGTTTCACCTATATGACGGATTCCAATTGCAAACAGAAGTCTGTGGAAAGGAACTTTCTTGCTCTCTTCCAACGATTTCAGGAAGTTGGAAACAGACTTTTCCTTCCATTTCTCCAAAGTGAGCAACTGCTCTGAGGTAAGTTTATAAAGGTCACTCAGCTGCTTTATATATCCTTTGTTGTACAGTTGTTCTATCGTAGCTTCTCCAGCATTTATATCCATTGCTTTCCTCCCTATGAAGTGAATGAATTTTCCTTTTATCTGTGGAGGACATTCATCTGTATTAGGGCAGAAATGTTTTGCTTCATCTTCATCCTTTACCAGTGGAGTTCCACAAACCGGACATTTCTGTGGATACTCAACCGGAACTATGTCAAAACCACGTTTCTCTATGTCAACTCTGGTAATTTTTGGGATAATCTCGCCACCTTTTTCCACAAACACATAATCCCCTATATGAATATCCATAAGCTGAATCTGCTCTGCATTGTGCAATGAAGCCCTTTTTACTTTAGTACCACTCAACTGTACAGGCTCAAGATTTGCCACAGGGGTTATGGCACCAGTACGTCCTACCTGATAATCAATAGAAAGCAACTTTGTAGAAGCTTCTTCAGGTTTGAATTTGTAAGCGGTTGCCCAACGTGGTGATTTGGCTGTATAGCCAAGCGAAATCTGTATGGCAAGCTGGTTTACCTTCACTACAATACCGTCAGTTGCAAAAGGAAGTTTTTTTCTTTCAGTATCCCAGAATGTAATGAATTGTTCAACCTCATTAATTGTTGAACACTCTCTAAAATGTTCTGAAACTGGGAGTCCCCACTCTTTTGCTTTCTTAAGGGATTCAGTGTGTGTTTGTGCTACCTGTTCTTCTGAAAGCAAGTGATACAAAGTACACTCGAGTCCTCTTTCTTTGACAATTTTGGGATCCTGCAGTTTCAATGATCCCGATGCTGCATTCCTTGGGTTGGCAAAAGGTTGCTCCTCATCAAGTTCTCTCTGATAATTCAGTTTGTCGAATGCTTTGTAAGGCATGTATATTTCTCCCCTTATCTCAAATTCGTCGGGATAATTGGAACCTTCCACAAGTTGTTTGGGAATTGAAGGAATCTGCAGGACATTGCGGGTTACATCGTCGCCAACAGTGCCGTCTCCACGTGTAAGTGCCCTGAAAAGTTTGCCATTTTTATATGTGAGGCAGATTGCTGTGCCGTCAAATTTGAGTTCGCAAGCAAGTGTGAACGGGCGGTCGGTCCCTTTTGATATCCTGTTGCTGAACTCTTCAAGTTCTCCAATGTTATAAGTATTGGAAAGTGAAAGCATTGGATATTTATGGGGAAACTGTTCAAACTGCTCTTTTGAAGAGAGGTCACTTCCTACGTTTACAGCAGGTGAATCCTTATGGGCAAACTCAGGAAACAATTTTTCAAGTTCCTGCAGTTCAAGCATAAGAAGGTCATACTGAAAATCTGTTATTTCAGGTTGGTTAAGTACGTAGTAGTTGTGGTTATGTCTGCTGAGTTCAGCTGAAAGCTGCTCTATTCTGCTCTTTGCCTCGTTCTTCTTCACTTTTTTACCGTTTTAACAAACAAAAATAACTAAAAAATAGGTAATTTTTTAATAAAAATGTATTTTTGCGGCCCCAAATAACAACAAGAAATAATTTTATATAAAATGAAACAATCAATTGTTATACTAACAGGTGGCGGTCCTGCTCCAGGAATGAATACTGTAGTTGGAAGTATTGCCAAAACTTTTATTCAGAATGATTTTAGAGTACTAGGTCTTCATGGTGGTTACAAAGGCCTTTTCTCACCAGATCCTAACTATACAGAGCTTGACTTCACTTGCGCTGACTGGATTTTCAATAGAGGTGGTTCTTACCTTGTAATGAGCCGTTTCAAACCATCTGACAAAGATTTCCAGGAGAATTTCAACCTTGATTTCTTTGTTGAGAACA
>JAEIGA010001643.1_pt1 | contig 35142 bp, 65 predicted proteins | sample 9270691 | NCBI WGS metagenome assembly JAEIGA01 (sample SAMN17057246, study PRJNA624740) | gut metagenome | biome: biome; isolation source: fecal sample | host: Bos grunniens | place: China: Xizang | collected 2019
CTATGATTTTATAGAAAGTGAAAAATCTAAATTTTCCAAATCAAAAAATTGAAAAAATCGAAAAGAGGTTTTAAAAAATGGCATTTCTTTTTAATAACAATAAAAGTAAATTAAAAACGGTAGATGGAACAAATCCGTTAATTAATATTCAAATGCAAGAATTTTATATTGAACCGACATTGCCAATTGAGCCAAATAGCACATTTACTTATACATTTGATGTATCAGAATTTGATGAAGTTGATTTAACAAATTATGAAATCATAGGAATAAACTCGGTATGGTTTGCAAATTCAGTACACCAAAATTTAAAAATCTACTCACACGATTTAACGAATTTAAGATTTATGTTTAGAAACGACGGAACAGACAATATTATAACGATTGATGGTTATTTTAAATTTATAACAATTAAAAAATGAGTAGATTTGAAGAATTATTTAAAAGCGTTGAAAATGACGAAACTCTTAAACCGTTGATTGAGCAAATGGTTTATTTAGAGGGCGAGCTTGAAACATTAAAAAATTTACCAAAATACAAAGTACATCCGAGCGACCCGACAAGGCAAAAAATAACTGTTGCTGGAAAATTGTATAAAGAGTATTTGCAACAGTATATTAATGTCGTAAAAGTCGTTGTTAAAATTACAGGCATTGACGAAAGCGAAGAAGACAGCCCATTGAGAGAGTGGATGCGTAAAAATGCTAATTAAAAATAAAACAATATGGACACCCGATAACTCATTTTTACTTGAATATAAAGCAAAAGCAGAAACGGGCGAAATAATACTCGGTCAAGAATTAAAAATCGAGTTAGAAAATTTAGAACAAGATTTAAAAGATGACCGATATTTTTACAATACTGATGATGCTAATTTGCGTATGAATTTTATGCAAAACTGCATCCGATTAACAAAATCACCTTTCTATAATAAGCCGATGGTGTTGATGTTATGGCAAAAGGCGTTGATTGAGGCGTTTTATTCATTTAAAATGACGAAACAATCAAAGGACAAAGGTATCACAATTGACAGATTTAAAAAATTATTGTTATTGATAGCAAGAAAGAATTGTAAATCGGAAACATCATCTGCATTAGGCAATGCTGAATTTATAGTCGGCAATGCGGGTGCTGATATAGTGGCATCTTCAAATGATGATGCACAAGCCTCTATTGTTTATGATGCTATTGATACAATGCGAACTTTATTTGACCCTAATAATCTTGACACTAAACGAAATCAAAGATTTATCTTGAATAAAGTAAGCAATACAAAAATATTTAAGTTGTCAGACAGGACTAAAAACAAAGAGGGAAGAAACATTGACTTTGCGATAATCGATGAAACACACGAAATGAAAGATAATGTTATCGCAAAATCAATTGAACAGTCGCAGTCTTTAAAAATAAATCCGAAGTTTATCAACATCACAACAGAGGGTTTCGTTAACGATGGTTATTTAGACGAAGAATTGAAAAAAGCAAGGGCAATTATAAATGGAGAGGTTGACGATGTAGCCTCCGAGCGTTTTTTGCCGTGGTTATATACGCAAGATAGCGAAAGCGAAGTATGGAACGGTAACAGACAAAACCGATTATGGATGAAATCAAATCCGACATTAAACAAAATTAAGTCGTGGGATTACTTGGAAGAACAGGTCGCCCTCGCTCGACAATCAAAAGCAGATAGAATTTTCGTTTTATCAAAGGATTTCAACATTAAACAAAATTCGGTAGAAAGTTGGTTAAATCTTGAAGATTACGACTACGAATGTGTTTTTGATTTAGAGGATTTTCGCGGGGCGTATTGTCTTGGTGCTGTCGACCTTGCAGAAACAACCGACTTGTGTTCGGCTAAAATTCTATTGATGAAACCGAATGACAACCGCAAATATATTTATCAACATTATTTTATACCGCAAGCGAAACTTGAAAAAAATGATGATAAAAAAAGCGGTGCAAACTATGTTGAATGGGCAAAAGCAGGATTAATTACTATTGATGAAGATAACGAAGTCGATTTAGCAATTGTAGCCGATTGGTTTTATATGCTTTATGACAAATACAAAATCCGACTTATTAAATGCGGTTACGACCAGAGATTTGCAAAAGATTGGTTAAATCGTATGGAATTTTACGGCTGGCAAAAAAACGGCGATGATAGCAAAAGCGAACTCGTGATGATTTTACAAAACGCACAGACATTAAGTAATGCTATTAAACTTTGCGAGGCTGATTTTAAACATAAATTGATTTATTACAACAACAACCCGATTGATAAGTGGAATTTCGGAAACTGCGGGTTATATGTCGATAATGCAAGCAACTGTTTACTTGTTAAGAATGAAGCAACAAAGCGAATTGATGGGGCGGTTAGCCTTGCGATTTTATATGAAACTTATCGCCGTTATCGTGGCGAATTTAAAAAACTTGTAGAAAGAGGCACAAAATGAAATTATTTGATGCTTTATTTAAAAAGCAACCGAAAAATAGCAAATTTGCACCGACTTTCGATGGCTGGATGCCTATTTACAGTCAATTCGGCACTAACATTTATGAAAGCGATGTAGTACAACAGGCGTTAAAATGCATAGTTGATGAAATTAAAAAACTAAATCCGACACATATTAGATATGTTGAGAGCGACCCGCAACCTGTTAAATCAGATATTCAAACTGTACTTGATGAGCCTAACGACATAATGACAACAAATGAATTTCTTGAAAAAATCTCGTGGATGTTGTTGTTAAATTATAACGCATTCGTTATACCGACATACTACACTTGGATTGATGATAAGACACAAGCGGAAACAAGAAAGTATGTGAGTCTATACCCGATAAATCCAACACAAGTTGATTTTATTGAAGATGCGAGCGGAACATTATTTGTTAAATTTTGGTTTTGGAACGGAGAAACTACAACATTAAGATATGACGATGTTATTCATATCAGATATAATTTTTCTGTTTCTGAATATATGGGCGGAGACAGAATGGGTCAACCTAACAACAAAGTTTTATTAAATACTTTGAGGACAAATGATGAACTTTTAAAAGGTATTGGAAAAGCAATGAAAGCAAGTTACGCCGTAAATGGCGTTGTTAAATACAACACTATAATAGATGGCGAAGAAGTACAAAAAAATCTTGCAAGAATGGAGCAACATCTACAAAATAACGAAAGCGGATTTTTACCTCTTGACTTGAAAGCGGAATTTACACCGATTGAACGAAAAACAAATATTGTTGATGCTGATACGCTTAAATTTATTGATGAAAAGATTTTGCGAAATTGGGGCGTGCCTTTGCCGATACTGACAGGTGATTATACAACTGAACAATACAACGCATTTTATCAAAAAACGCTTGAGCCTTTAATAATTGCAATATCGCAAGCGTTTACAAAAAAGATGTTTACAAGGCGAGAGCGAGCATTCGGCAATCAAATTAAACTATACCCGAAAGATTTAATTTTTATGTCGATTGACCAGACATTAAAAATGATTGATGAACTTTCACCGACAGGAGCATTGTTTGAGAACGAAAAAAGAACTTCATTAGGTTTGCGACCATTGCCAGAATTAAACGGAAAGCGTTATATGTCGCTCAATTGGATTGATGCGGAAAACGCTTCACAATATCAAGTAGGCAAAGTTAACGAAGAAGTTATTGACGAAACAAAGGAGGACATTTGAATATGGCTTTTGAGAAACCGCAATCAAGAAACGAGGCAATTTTACAAAATATGCTCGGTGCTGAAAATGAACTTGTACCGCCACAATCACGAATTGAGGCTTTATTGCAAGCAATATTATTGCAAGGCGTGCCAGATGGTGCAGTTACAACCGATAAACTTGCTGACGGTGCTGTAACTTATGACAAACTCGCAGAGGCTTTGCGAAATCTAATTGATGGCAAAGAAAACAAAAAAACTTGGACTACACTATTAACAGCAACAACAACCGAAGATGCAGTTTTTCAGCTTGATGATACTTCGGCAGGCGAAGATTTAAATAGTTATTCAGAAATTATAGCGATATTTGAATTGCCGACAGCAACAACAACTTATCCAAAGTACAGTTGGTACTATAACGGAGCATACGGAACAGGTGTTAACTGCACGGTTGCAAGTACAAATTTTCGTTGGTGGGTGTTGAGTGCAAAAAAAGTAAACGGCTTATGGTGGATTGAGAGCCGTGTAAGTGATACTACCGACCGATTGGGGTATTTGCATAAATCAATATATCGTGAGAATGTTACCAATTTAACAATGGCAAGTTTTGAGGGAATACGATTTTATTTGACATCTACAAGTAATTTGCCGAGCGGTACAAAAATTCGTGTGTGGGGGTTAAAATAATGACTATATTTAATGGAAAAGATTATATAAAAACTCGTGAAAAACTAAACACGGAAGAAGAAAATCAAGTAACAGTTGAAAGTTTGAAAGCAGAAATCGAGGAATATAAAAACAAGACAATTGAACTTGAACAAAAAATCGCTAAATTGGAGGCACAGAAATAGTGGGCGATTATACAACAATCATAACGGGCATTTTAACATTAATTGGCGTGATTATTACAAATGTTACGCAAAATAGGAAATTAACAAAAGACTTTGAAAAACAACAAGCAATTACCGATGTAAAACTCGAAGAATTGACACGAGAAGTAAGAGAACATAATAATTTTGCAAGGCGAATGCCTGTTGTTGAAGAACAAATAAAAGTTATAAATCATAGAATAAAAGACTTGGAGGACAAAAACAAATGAGTGAAAAATTAAAACTCGAAAGGCGAGTATATGAATTTGAGGTAAGAGCCGAACAAGGCGAAAACGGCAAAACTATTGTCGGTAGACCAATTGTTTATGACCGAATGACAGACATAGGACCATATGAAGAAGTTATCGTCAACGGTGCTTTAACGATGGCAGATTTAACAGATGTTAGATTTTTAGTAAATCATAACACAAAATCAATCCCGCTTGCTCGTTCTCGTAGGAACAACGGAAACTCAACAATGCAGTTGACTGTTGATGAACAAGGAATGTTAATCAATGTAAATCTTGATGTTGACAATAACTCGGAGGCGAGGGCGTTATATTCTGCTGTTATGCGTGGCGATATTAGCGGTATGTCATTTATGTTTTCAGTCCGCCGTGATGAATGGGTGAACATTGACAGCGAACACCCTACAAGGCGAATTTTAGAAATTGCATCAGTTGTTGAAGTATCGGCAGTGACATTTCCTGCTTATACTGACACTGACATACAAGCCCGAAACGCTGAAACATTGGAGAATGCAAAGCGTGCGTTGGAGAATGCAAAAAGGCAATCGTTGGAGAGCGACAAAAACGAAATAGAATTGTTAAAACAAAAAATTTCAATTTTAGGAGGTTAAAAAATGAAAACAATTCTCGAAAAAAGAGTTGCAAAACTCGAAGAAAAAAAATCTGAACTTGTTAAAAAGTCAGACAATTGTGAAGATGTTGCAGAACTTCGTTCAATGATGAATGAAATCAAAGAAATTAATGAAGAACTTGAAGAATTAAGAGCAGACATCAAAGCAATTAACGAAAACGAAGAAAGAACAGTACCAGCAAACGCAACACTCGTTAATGGTAAAACTGATGCATCTTTCTCAACCGAACAGCGTGATGAAAATCCGACTGCATCGCTTGAATATAGACAAGCTTTTAAAAACTATATTCAAAAAGGCGTTGCAATCCCTGCTGAATTAAGAGCAGGCGAAACAATTACATCTGGCGATGTAGGACCAGCAATCCCATACACCGTTATGAACGAAGTTATCAACACCGTTCGTAAGAGATACGGAAACCTTTATAACAAAGTCCGTAAAATGACAGTTAAAGGTGGCGTTGAATTTCCTATCGGTGCATTAAAAGCAAGTTTTAAATGGATTGCGGAGGGTACTGTAAGCCCTCGTCAGAAACTCGATAAACTTGGCAAAGTATCATTTTCTTATCATCAAGCAGAAATCAAAATTTCTCAATCATTCTTGACTGCTATTCTTTCGCTTGATGCTTTTGAAATGAAAATTGCAGAAGTAATCGCAGTTGCTTATTTGCAAGCGATGGACGAGGCAATCGTAAACGGTACAGGTGATGGAATGCCACTTGGTATTGTTAACGATCCACGAGTAACAAATGTTGTTGAAATGACAGCAACCGATATGTCCGATTGGACTGCTTGGAGAAAAAATTTCTTTGCTAAACTTCCACTTGGCTATCGTGCTGGTGAATTTATTTTCTCATTGTCAACAGTAGATAGTTATCTCGAAACTATGGCTGACAGCAACAATAATCCTGTATTTAGACAGGCAACGGGGCTTGAAGTTAACGACGGCGATGCACAAAATCCAAACGGTACATTCTTTGGTCGTGCAATTTCTCTTGTTGAGCCAGACATCGTGGCAGACTTCGACACAGCAGAAAGTGGCGATGTAATCGGTATCTATTGGCAACCTGAGGAATACGCAATCAATGAGAACTTCGGCTTTACTATGTTAAGATACAGAGACGAAGATGCAAACGAAATCGTTGACAAAGCGTACACAGTTGTTGACGGTAAAGCATTAAATCCAACAGGATTTTACCTTATTAAAAAGAAATAAGGAGGCATTGAAATGTTAACAGTAAATGCTTTATATGCTTTATATGTTGCACTTGGTGGCGATGTTGCAGACATCAACACAAAAACAACAATCCCCGAATGTATTAACGAAATCGCAACTTTAATCGCTGGCGGTGCTTTGAAAGAATTACCAAAAGTTACATCAAGCGATAACGGCAAGGTATTAACAGTAGTTAGTGGTAAATGGGCAAAATCTGATGCACCAGAAGAATTGCCAGCAGTAACAGCAGACGATAACGGCAAGGTATTAACAGTTGCCGATGGTGCTTGGTCGGCTCAATCATTACCTGCTAACAACAATGAAAATGTAGGAGGTTAACATAAATGATTAACAAAGACAGAATTGTACCAATCGAAAAAACCGATTTGATTACAATGTACGGTTTGCTTTTGAAATTATCAAACATTTCATCAATTAGCGGTTTAACAAAACTTGCACCGAAAGCAATTTCGGAATTTGCAGTACCAGACGGCACAAAGTATTTGCTCACCGAGCCTGTTAAATCTTGCGACTTAACAGAAGTTGGAAGTGGAAACACTTTTGATGTTTATTTCGTGCCTGCATATGATTTCGATGGTTTTTATTTCAACGGCGAAAAAGTAACATTGACAGGTACAGTAGAGGCTGACGGCGTTTCACTTTATAATGTGAGCGGTACAATTGGCTCAACTGTAACAGTTACAAAATTAGGTTTATAAAAAAGGTGGTTAAAAAATGGTAACGCTCGCAGAAGTGAAGAAATCGCTCGGAATTGTCGGCGATTATCAAGATGATTTGATACAAAATTATATGAAAGAAATCATTGATTTCATAAAAAAAGCGGGCGTTGCTGAAACCGCAATAACCGCAGGACTTGTCGCTCGTGGAATTTCTGACATATGGAATTACGGAGCAGGACAAGGCAAATTAAGCGAGTATTTTATTTGGCGAGTATCACAACTCGCTATTCATTGAGGTGGTCGTGATGTTTACACCATTACCTTTTAATGTTGCGTTTAAAATACTCGTACCGACTGATGCAATGGTTAAGGGCGTTAAACAAAAAACATTTCCTAACCCTGCAACAGTCACAGATGATTTTCTATTTTTCGGCAGTTTTCGTACTTTTGGCGGTACTGAAAATTTCTCAAATGATGTTTATACTGTATTCAATACAGCGGTAATCGACACTTGGTTTAATCCTAAAATAACACAAGAATGTCGCATCTGCTTATTAGAAACAGGCGAAATATTTGATGTAATTACACCGCCAGAGAATATCGAAATGCGACATCAGTTTATGCAATTCAAAGTGCAAAAAGTCGGTGGTAAAACTTGAAAATTGCTTTTAACACTAAAATGTTTAGTGAATATAGCGAAAAGTTAGAGGCTGTCGGCGGAAATTTAAAAAGAGCAACCGAAGAGGCGTTGGAAAAATCAAAAGATTATGTTAACGGAGAATTGCATAAACAGATGAAAAAACATAATCGGTCGCATAAAACTGATAAATCTATACAAGACAATGCCAAAGTAGTATGGAGCGGTTTTGAGGCTGAAATCAATGTCGGCTTTGATATTGAACACGGAGGAATGGCATCAATATATTTGATGTATGGAACACCGAGAGCAGACAAAGACCAAAAACTTTATAATGCGGTTTATGGCTCGGCAACAAAAAAGAAAATCAACGAAATACAACAAAAAGTATTTGAAAAAGCAATCGAGGAGGCGATGAAATAATGGAAGATAAATTAATCGAAATATTAAGCCAATTTGATGTGCCTGTTTATCGTCAAGGCTCGATGTCAGATGATGACAAATACCCAGAAACATTTTTCACATTCTGGAACAACGAAAGCCTTGCTCATTCATATTATGACGATGACGATTACGGTATCGAGTGGAATTTCGATGTTAACATTTATTCATCAAATCCGACAACGGCTTATTCAATGTTATTAAATGCTCGTAGAGCGTTAAAACAGAACGGTTGGACTATCGGCTCATATGGTTATGATGTTGCAAGTGATGAGGCGACACATATTGGTCGAGGGTTTAACGCATTATTTTTGCAAATTTTAACACAGGAGGAAAAACAAAATGAAAATAGTTGAATTTAGAGGCGTGAAAGGTTTAGTTTACGCCGAAGTTACCGCAGACACAGCGGAAAACTTTGCAACAGGTACTGTTAAACAACTTGCAGGCGTTGCTGAAATTCAGAGAACAACTGAAAGTAGCAACGAAAGCCATTATTATGACAATATTCCCGCTGTTGTTGTATCGTCAACAGGTGCTGATGAATTAACAGTAACAGCATCTGCAATCGACCTTGAAACACTTGCTGACATTACAGGTCAAGTATACGACCAATCAACAGGAATGTTCGTTGAACAAGAAAGAACACCAAAGTATTTTGCAATTGGTTACGAAACAGAAGATACAGACGGTAACAGCCGTTATGTATGGCGATTAAAAGGTATGTTTAGCGTACCAGACGAGACACATTCAACAATTAATGACGGTACAGATGCAAACGGTCAAGAGTTGACATACACAGGCGTGTCTACTATTCACGAATTTACAAAAACAGGTGCATCTGCAAAGGCAGTTGTAGTTGACACATCTGTTAACAATGTACCTGCATCAACATTTTTCGGTAGTGTACAAACACCAGACACAATTGTACCTGCTCCAGCAGTAAGTGGTATCGGCGTTGCTCCGTCAAGCATCACTATTGCGGTTGACGAAGAGGCACAACTCGAAGCAACATTATACCCTGCTGGTGCGACAGGTACTGTTACTTGGGCAGTTACATCTGGCGATACTTATGCAAGCGTAACATCGGATGGCGTGGTTTTAGGTTTAGCCGAAGGCACGGCAACTGTAACCGCAACTTGTAGCGGTAAAACTGACACTTGCTCGGTTACTGTATCAAACAGTTAATTTATAGGTGGGGGCTTTTTCCAGCCTCCACCAAAAAATAAAAAAGGAGAACAACAAAATGTTAAAACTAAATGTATATAACGACAAAAACGAAATTGTAAAAACTTGTGAGGGCGAATTTGTAGAAATTAAATTCAAAACAATTCGAGCCTTAATGAAATTATTGAACATTGAAAACATAAGCGACACGAGCGAACTCTTAAATGTAGTTTACAAGGCGTGGGATGAGTTGACACACATTTTGTCGTGTTGCTTTAAAGATATGACCGAAGACGATTGGGACAATGTCAAGACTTCGGAAGTAATCGCAGTTGTAATCGCAATATTTAAAGATACGATGGTACAATTTGCAAATATACCAAACAACTCAAAAAACTAAATAGCGGGGATGATGATACCCCGCTTTTTCAAGTATTATTCGAGATTAATTATGGACTTTGCAAAGAATTTACAGCGTTAAGTCCATTTGAAATTGAGAATAGAACATTTTGCGAAGTAATTGCTTTATTCGCTGATATGCGAGCAATGCAAATACGAAACGAAACATTAAATGACCCGAACAGAGTAGTACGCCGTAAGGCTGGCGATGATTGGTTTTAAAGGAAGTGAGCAAAAATGCCGAAAGGTACTGAAACAACAACAAAATTTAAAGTTGATATTTCCGATTTTAAAAAAGCGATGCAAGAGGCAAATCGTGCTATTCGTCTTGCAAATTCAGAGTTTAAATCCGCATCAGACGGCACGAAAGAGTGGGCGAAATCAACTGACGGCTTAACTGCTAAAATTTCACAACTTAATAAAGTTATGGATGCCGAGCAACGCAAACTTGATATATTAGAAAACGAATATAATCAAGTAGCAGAGGCACAGGGCAAAGATAGCAAAGAGGCTCAAGAACTTCAAATCAAAATCAACAATCAAACGGCAACTGTTAAAAAGACACAGGCTCAATTAAATTCATATGAGCAAGAATTAAAAGATGCTAAAAATCCGTTATCACAATTTGGCAAAAAAACGGATGAAAATACTCAAAAGACTAAAAAGGCATCGGACGGATTTACTACTGCAAAAGGAGCGTTAGCAGATTTAGTCGCATCGGGCGTTAAATTAGCAATAACAGGCTTTAAAAATCTAACTCGTGAAATTTCAAACGCATATAAAGAATTTGATGAGGGACGAGATAAGGCAATCAAGGCAACAGGTGCAACAGGCGAAAGTGCAAAAAAACTAACTAAAAGTTATTCAAATGTTGCAAAGTCTGTTAAAGGCTCATTTTCCGATATAGGCTCGGTGCTTGGTGAAGTACAAACACGATTTGAATTTACCGATGATGTACTTGAAGAGGCAACAAAAGATTTTATCAAATTTGCGGATGTAACAGAAACTGACGGCAAAACGGCTGTTCAGTTAGTTAGTCGTGCAATGGCAAATGCAGAAATCGAAGCAAGCAAATATAAAGAGGTTTTAGATTATTTAACAACAACCGCTCAAAAAAGCGGTGCATCTGTTGATAAATTAGCGGAGAATTTAACAAAATACGGTGCTCCGTTAAGACAATTAGGCTTTGACACAAAAGAAAGTATCGCATTACTCGGAGCGTGGGAAAAATCTGGCGTTAATGCTCAATCGGCTTTTGCAGGATTGAGAAAATCTGTTGTTAATTGGAGCAAAGACGGCAAAAACAGCCGTGAAGAATTTACAAAAACACTTGATGAAATCAAAAAAGCACCAAATATTACCAAAGCAACACAAAAAGCAATCGAGGTATTCGGAACAAAAGCAGGACCAGATTTAGCGGATGCTATAAGGGCTGGCAAATTCGAGTATCAAGATTTCATCAATGCGTTAAACAATTCAAAAGATAGTTTAAAAAACACATACAAAGAAACACAGAGCGGAGCAGACAAACTCTCGCTTGCTTGGCAAAATGCTAAAACTCGTATGGCTGAATTTGCAAGCAATATCGTCGAAAAATACGGACCGCAAATAAAACAAGGAATTAAATCCGCAACTGATTTTATTCAACAAGCGTTTACTTGGATTATAACAAACGGCGATAAAATTCTCGCAATATTAAAAGGTATTGCCGTTGCTTTCGTTACTTATAAAGCGGTATCAATTATTACAAGTGTAGTTACTTCAATTATGTCGCTTGTTACAGCAGTAAGAACAGCAACTACGGCAATGGCTGGGCTTAATTTGATTATGTCATCAAATGTTATTGGTGCGGTTATTGCATTAGTCGGTGGTCTTGTTGTAGGATTAACTGCATTATCGAGTAGTCAAGAAAAAGCAGGACAAACGGCAAGTTATCTAACGCAAGAGCAACAAAAAGTTGTGCAAGCATCGCAAGAGGCATCGAAAGCCTATGATGAGCAAAAAAAAGCATCATCAGAATTAGCAAATGAAAATTTAGCGAGTGTTTTATATTTGCAAAATTCGCTGTTGCCTGAACTCGATAACCTTATCGGAAAGAACAGGGAAGTAAAAAAAGGTTACGAAGATAGAGCGAATTTTATTCTTGGACAACTTAATACTGCACTTGGAACTGAATACACGAGCCTAATTCAAGTTGTAGATGCTAACGGCAGAATAAAACAAAGCATTTACGATGTTATTAATGCTAAAAAAGCACAAATATTATTAGAGGCACACGAAAAAGATTATAAAAAAGCAGTTGAAGAAAGTGCAAATGCAGAACAAACAAGAGCGATAAAAGCACAAGAAGTCGCAAAAGCAGAGGAAGAATACAACAAGAAAAAAGCCGAAGCGGAAAAAGCTCGTGAAGCATTAAACGAGAAAGCAAAAAATGTTACAAGTGAGGCGGCTGGGCGAGCGTTAGCAAATGAGGCAAAGCAAGTACAAGCGTTAGAAAATAGTGCAAATGTAGCACAACAGACATTAAATAAGAAACAAAAAGAATATAGAAAAACGGCAGATACGGTTAAAAAATACACCGATGACATCAATACTTACGAAAAAGCAAGTACACTCGTACAAAAAGGCGAAACAGAAAAAGCGGTAGATTATCTCGGTAAATTAAACGGAGGATTTAAAACCGCAAATTCGCTCGCTGATAAATCGGCGAAAAAAAGAGCATCTATATTAAAACAACAAGTTATTGATACAGAAACAAGTTATCAAATTTTGCTTGACCAATACAAAACGAACTCTAAAAATATGACAAAAGAGGAAAAAGCACAAGCAAAAAAACAACTTAATACCTCAAAAAAACTTGCTGACGATGCTAAAACTGAATACGCAAAAGTCGGCGGAAATCTCGTTACAGGAATGAAGAAAGGTGCAGACGATAAAAGCTGGACACTTTCAACATCAATGAAAAAAATTGTTGATGATGCTGTTAAGGCTGCGAAAAAAGCTGGTGAAATCAAATCGCCATCTCGTGTTATGCGTGATGAAGTAGGCAAACAACTTGTCGCTGGATTATCAGTAGGGGTAGACGATAACAAAAAATTAGCCGAAAATTCAATGACGAATTTAGGCAAAACTTCAATATCGGCGATTGAAAAAGAACTTGAAATAAATTCGCCGTCAAAGAAAACAAAAAAAATCGGTGAATTTGTTGTACAGGGTTTAGTTGTCGGAATGGCAAGTCAAGAAAAATCACTTGTTAAATTGACAAAAAGCCTTGTTAAAAATGTTGTTAAAGAATTATCGAAACTTGACAATTATAATTTTTCTGATGTTGCAAGTAACGCATCGAATGTATTTTCGAGTGCGGTCAGCGAAAAAATAAAATACCTTGAAGATAAAATCGCATATCAAAACGAGCAAAAAATCAAAAAATATGATGCTCAAATCGAGGCATATAACAAAAAAGTAACGGCACTTGAAAAGAAAGAGCAAAAAACAAAAGATAAAAAAGAAAAAGAATTAATCAAAGCGGAAATCAAAAAGTATAAAAAATTGATTTCAAAAACGACAAAAGCAAAAGAAGATTATCAAAAAGCATCTTCGGAGGCTTTATCGGCGTATAACGATGCAATGAATGAGTATCAATCACAGGCACAGAAACTTATTGATGATACTATAAACGGCATAACAGATAAATACCAGAAGCGTTATGACGATTTATTAAATAAGCAAAATAATTTGATTGATAAATTGAAAAACGCAGGCGATTTATTCAACATATCGGGTGCAAATGTCATCACAATTAGCGACATAAAGGCACAAACACAACAAATTAAAGATTATGCAGATAAACTCGCAACTATCAAGAAAAAGGTGTCGGCTGATTTATTTGATAAAATCGCATCGTATGATATGGAGCAAGGCTCGGCATTTATCGACCAACTGTTAGCAATGAGTGATAGCGAATTAAAAGCATACTCGCAAGCATACGACGAGAAAATGGCGGTATCTGAACAACTTGCCGAAAATCTTTATAAGAGCGATTTTGAAAAAATCGAGAAAGATTATGAAAAAGAAATCAACAAAGCATTTAAAGATTTACCGAAACAACTCGAAAAAATTGGTAAAAATGTTATGCAGGGCTTTATTGACGGCTTGACAAAAAACACCGATTATATGAGCAAGGGCATAAAAGGATTTGTTAAATCAATTGTTAAACAAATCAAAACTGAACTGAAAATCAAATCGCCATCTCGTGTAACTATGGCACTTGGTGAGTTTACAGGCGAGGGCTTTGGTGAGGGCTTGGCAAAAACAATAAATTATGTTAAACAAAAAGCCTCGTTGCTTGCTAATTCGGTAGCACAACCGCTCGATGATTTTCACGCTTCAATCGGTACGGTGCAAGGCGTTACTTCAACACCTATGACATCAACAAGCGTTGTTAACAATTATAATCTTGTACAAAATAATACATCGCCTAAATCATTATCGGCACTTGAAACATACAGAGCAAGACGGCAACAAGTGGCAATGGTTAAAGCGATGACAGGCGGAGGTTGATATAGCAAATGTATGAATTAAAAGTACAAAACAAATACGGTCAAGAATTAGATTTAACAAATAATCCTAATTATACGATAACTTCAATTGTCGGACTTGAACCGCCAGATGCAACGATAAACACAACTAAAAACGCAGCCGCTGACGGCTCGGTATTCAATAGTGCATATTTAGAAAATAGGCAAATTATAATCACAATGGCGATTAATTACCCAGCGGAACAAAATCGAATTAATTTATACAATTATTTCAAAGCGAAATTGCCGATGACTGTTTATTATAAGAACGGAGAAAGAAATGTAAAAATTAATGGTTATTTACAAAAATTACCAATTGCTTTCTTCGATATGAAACAGACTGCACAGGCAACAATAATTTGCAATAATCCATATTTCGAGGATTTATTTCCAAAAGTTACAGTTATATCAAAAGTGCAAAGTCAATTTGAATTTCCTTTCGCGATTGAACAACCGATACCATTTTCGACAATCGAAAATGATGGCGTTGTAGTTAATCAGAGTGATTTTGAAATCGGCGGGTTGTTCACGATACACGCAACAGGCACAATTTCAAATCCTACGATTACTAACAACACTACTAACGAGTATTTCGGCGTAAATGTAACGCTAAATGCTGGCGATGAAGTCGTGATTGATACACGAACAGGCGAGAAATCGGTTTATAAAATCATAAACGGCACAAAAACAAATGCACTTAATGAAGTACAAATAGGCTCGAAATGGTTGCAATTAGCACCGCAAGATAATGATTTCATTTTAACATTTACAGGCGATTATGATGCTTGTTATTGCGAATGCGAAATTGTACAATTGTACGAGGGCGTGTGATTATGAACATTTATATTTTAGAGGGATTTCAAATTGTCGGAATGCTTGACACTTATAAATCGCTGATATGGAACGAACAGTATTTCGGCTATGGCGATTTACAATTAATTGTACAAGCAACGCCAGAAAATCTATCACAATTAACGACAGGTCGTTATCTCGTACGTGAGGACTGTATCACATCGAATAGTTATACAAATGTAATGATTATTGAGAATGTGCAAGTGTCGTTTTCGATTGAAAATGGCGTATTAATGACCGTAACAGGAAAATCGCTTAAAAATCTACTATCAAGGCGTATCGTCTGGCAACAAATAACATTAAGCGGTGAAATTGAGGACACTATACGACAAGTCGTGTTAGACAATGTAATTTACCCAATCAATGAAGAACGAATAATATCGCGTTTTATTCTTGGTGATGAACAAGGATTTACCGAAACGGCAGATATTCAACTGCTGGGAGAAAATATCGCTGAATGGTTGCAAACCGTATGCGAAACAAATGCTTATGGCTGGAAGATTGACATAATCAATAATCAATATGTTTTTTCGCTGTATAAGGGAACTGACAGAACGGTAAATCAATCGGTAGTTACACCTGTAATTTTTTCAAAACAATTTGATAATCTTATTACAGCCGATAACAAATCGAGTATTGAAACATACAAGAACTCTGCACTTGTAATTGGTGAAGAACGAAACGGCGAAAAAATAACAGCAAGCATAGGCGATGCAACCGATTTAAACAGATACGAAACTCAAATTGATGGGTCGAGCGTAACAAGTAACGGTGGCATTATAACGCCAGAACAATATGCTGATTTTCTTATCGGTTACGGTACAGAAGAACTCGGTAAACTCAAAACACAAAATACAGTCGAGGCAACAATCGACCCTAACGGAATTTATAAATTAAATCGTGATTATTTTCTCGGCGACTTGGTAACATTGGAAACAATACAAAATGCAAATTCAAGAATTACTGAAATTATATATTCGGAGGATGAGAACGGCATTTCAATTGTGCCGACATTCTCGGAATGGGAGGTACAATAAAATGTTAACTTATGGATTTTTCAATTCACAAAACGGCGACCGCAAATATAATGCCGACCAGATGTCGTCATACTTCGAGGGGCTTATAAGCGATGGCGTTTATCAGAATGTAGATGATGCGTGCGTTGTTCGTGCATCGGCTGGAATGACAGTAACTGTCGGCAAGGGCAGAGCAGTAATCGGCGGTAAATGGCTTAAAAATGATGCACTATATGATGTAACGATAACAGGCTCAAATCCGACAAATCCTCGTTATTCTGCTGTTGTAGTCAAGTTAGACAATAACGCAAGAACTATAATATTAACTTCGGTTGATGGAACACCTGCAACAACACCGACAAAACCGACCGTAACCGATACAGCAAATACAAAATATTTGATTTTAGCGTATGTATTAGTGCCTGCTGGTGCAACTTCGATAGTACAATCTAACATAGAGGATGCTCGCTCTTTGTCTGTATGCGGATGGGTTAGCGGTTTAATTGAACAAATTGATACAGCAACATTATATTTGCAATGGCAGAATGCGTATGAGCAACAATTCGAGCAATTCAAACTCGACTATGATGCTTGGTTTGACACACTAACGCAAGACTTAAATGTCAACACCTATATCGAAGATTATCACAAAGATGTAACACTCAATGGACAGCAAGGAACCGCAACAATCGACTTAATGGAAATTGCGGGCTATTCATACGACGAAAGCGATATAATTCAAGTGTATATAAACGGACTGCTTGGCATTGAAGGTACTGATTATACAATCAATACAGACGAATTGCCAGACCATTTACCAGTTATAATCGCTTTCTATGATGCCGATAACGACATACACATAACAATCTTTAAATCTCGTATCGGCTTTTCAAGTTAGGTTATTCTCCTTTTTTTCGCCATCTCTTTTTGAGGTGGCGTTTTTTTATGCAAATTTACTAAATAATGATATTTGATTTATACATATTATACAAACTTAAAAAATATCAAAAAAATTTTTAAAAAATGCTTGACATTAATAGCACATTGTGCTATAATATAGACAAAGAAAAGGAAAGGAAATCCTAAACACCAGAAAGGACAAAAGATTATGAAAACAAACAGAGAATTAAAACAAATAGCAGTTACAGCATTAAATGTCGAATATGGATTTTCACCAAAACAAAGTGAAATAGTTTTACAAGAAGCGAGAGATGACGGGACATACATTTTGTTCTGTGTTGCAAATAGTACATATAGATTTGATAGTAGCATAGTTGATAAATACGGAGCAGTATGGGCAGGCAAAGGAACAATAACAAAAATTGCTTAAATAATCGTTCTCGGAGGTTTACCGTTAAAGCCTCCGCCCATCGCTGAACAGGCGAAAAAAATATAAAATAAGAAAGAGGTATAAAAATGTTACAAGGGAAAGAATTAAAAGAGGCTTTACAAAATTGTAGTTTTGGGAAAATTCAATCTATTGGGTATAATCCAATTGACAATACAATTGAATTTGCGTTATCGGGTCACGACTATCTATGGTTTGTTAAACCCGAAAACATTAAAACTGCAAGTGATAAAATTAACTACACACAATATTTTCGTGTTGGAAATTATATTGCTATGAATAGTAGAGGATTTACAAAAACACGAGAAGTCGCATATGTCATCATATTAAGTGACAGTATGGCAAAATTTGATGAAAATGGCGATTTGATATGGGGGAAATTTTAAAAAATTGCATATTTTTTTAAAAGCACGGAGGATTTAAAAAGGAGCAAAACAAAAATGTTTAAAGATGAATTAAAACAAGCCAGAGCAAAAACAGGCTTAACACAAAAGCAACTTGCCGATGCCTTGCAAATCCCATTTTACACATTGATGAAATGGGAGCAAGGGAACAGAACGCCAGCAAGTTATGTACAGCAATCAATATTACAACAAATTAAACCGCTTGAAAAATAGCGGTTTTTATTTATAAAAATTTCGTGACAATTTTGTGACAACTTTTTGTTATGATTTTTCAAAAATTATTGCTTTACGCCATATTTTATTGCATTACGTCATATTTAAAAACCTTTGCAAACACGCATAAATAAAGGGCTTAAATGAAAAAGCCCAAAACAAAGGCGTTTCGGGCTTTGGAGCAGGTGATGGGAATCGAACCCTAATACAAAATGCTTGAAATCTGCATAAATAAAAGTTTTCAAAAATAGTTGTGACAACTTTGTGTCAATTTAGCGTGTTGAAATAGTCATTTATAGCCGAATTTGCGGACTGTCGAGCCTCTGTGAATGTATGTTGATAAACGGACTTCATTATGTTGTCGGTAGACCAACCGCCTATTTCTTGTGCGACTTTGTTGTTGATGCCGATATCTAACATTACGCTTGCGGTGATATGTCGTAGTTGATGAAACGAAATCCGCTCAAGCCCTGCCTTATTTGTTAACCGCCATAATCTGCGGTAAAATTGATTGGTCGGTATATTTACAATAAATTCTGTTGATTTATCGGCTTGTAATAAAGCGTTATATAAAATGTCTGGAATATAAGCAATACGATTTGATGATAGATTTTTGTTTTTTTCTTGTAAAACATACCCTTGCGAGCCTTTTACCATTGCTCGTTGAATATGCAAAGTATGATTTTCAAAATTTACATCAGACCACTTTAACCCGCATACTTCGGATGCTCGGCACGATAAACACATTGCTAATAATACAGGGATTTCCATTTGTGAGCCTTTTACGGCGGTAATTAGCGACTTTATGTACGATTTAGTAAAATGATATTGCTCGGCTTTTTTCTTTTGCGGAAAGGTCACTCGGACGATAAATTCGGGGTAAAACATACGGATTGTCGAGAATAACAATCCGTAGTAGTTTTTTAATGTCTTAACTGATTTAGTGGTCGCTTTATCATTTATAGATTTTTGCAATATAGGATTTGTTAAATCAATAAGTCTATAATCTTTTAAATCATCAAAGCCATTTTTTAAATAATTCTCGTAACCGAATATTGTTGAGGCTGACAATACATTGCGTTTAACTTCGATATAATCTGAAATCGCTTGTTTAACAGGCAATGAGGAACTGTCATCGCCTAACATTTCAATATGCGTTTTCCATTTTTTCGCCTTTTCTTCCGCTTTTGCTTTGGTGCTGGCTATGAACGATTTACAGATTTTTTCGCCGTTTATAGTTTTTTGTACTCTTGCTCGGTAATTTCCCGATGGTAATTTTGTCGCTTTCGTTCAAATCAACTCTTTTCGTTATCTGTCTTTTTTCTTTTACATTTAATGATGAATAAAGTACATTTTATTGGACACAATATATATTATTATAGAACAAATGTTTGAGAGAGGTGTATATAATGAAAAACGAAGTACAAAAAATAATCGAAGAAGTTATAAACGAATTATCAATAGAAGATTTAATCAATCTTCGTGATTTGTTGCTGTCAATCCTGCAAGATAAGCCTTAATCATATTCAATTTATCTTGCGGTAGGTTGTTCAACTTTTCGGCAATTTCCATAACTTCACTTTTAAGGCTGTCGTTATCGGCAGTCTTTTTTTCGTTTCCTAATAATTCATCAACTGTTATTTCAAAGTAATCGGCTATTTTTACAAGTATTTCATTTTTCGGTGTGTATCCGTTCTTTTTCCAATTTGTAATGCTTGATTTGTTAAAGCCTGTTTCAGAGGCAACTCGTGATGGTTTAATGCCTTTTTTGTTACAAAGTGCTAAAAAATTCTCATAAAACATAAAGTACACCCCTTTATTTTTATACACATTTAACAAAGTTGAAGAAAATAAACTTTTTCTATTGACAAGTTGACGAAAATAAACTATAATAAGTACAAAGGTTGATGAAGATAAACCGATAACAACTTAATAATATAATGCTTTACTTCCTATTTGCATTATATCACATTAGTTTAACTTTTTCAACCTTTTTATCAAAAATAGATTTAATTTAGGAGAATAACAAAATGACAAATCAACAAATCATAGCAAAGGAAGCAATAACAAACAATATTTACGCAGAAGAACAAACGCTTGAATTTATCAAAAAATATGGCGAAATACCTTTACACACTTTTCAAGGTTGGAAACAACGAGGTTATTTGGTAAAGAAAGGCGAAAAAGCAAAAGTTATTACGCATTTATGGAAATTCAAAAAACAAACAATAATAAGTAATAACGACGAAGAAATCGAAAGCACAAATTGTTATTTATGCAAAGCGTACTTGTTTACCAGAGAACAAGTACAAAAATTATAAATCGTTCTCGGAGGTTGACCGATAAAGCCTCCGACCAGCCGAAAGGTAAAAAACTAAAAAGGAGGTTAACGAATGAATTGGCGAGGTACATTGATAGGCACAATGAAAGAAAAAGGCATTAAATCAAAAGATTTAGCGAAATATCTTGGTGTATCGTATGGTTATATTTCTTATATAATCAACGGCAAAAAAACTGCCAAAACAGGCAAAGGCTCAAAGCAAAGCCTATTCAATGCCATAAAGGAGATTGAGAAATGTCGTACAAAACAGCAATAAAAACCGACAAGCAACTTGCACTTGAATTAAATAAAAATATCACAAATAACATTAAATCAATAATGGCAAAGCGTGAAATCAATCAAGAGCAGTTAGCGAATAAAAGCGGTATCAGTCAATCGCAGATTTCAAAAAGGTTTAACAACAAGATTTTTTATTGTGTTGATGACCTTGCGAAATTTGCAAAAGCATTGCGATGTACAACATTACAATTGCTAAAATGAAAAAGCCCTTGCAAAGCAAGAGCAATTTCAAAAGAATTTAAAAAAATAATATTGATGTGCTTATTTTAACATATCGGAAAGGATTTGTCAATGGGAAACGAAGAAAAATTATTTAAATTTATTCAAAAATGTATAAGAAACAAATATAAGCCCGATTTGCACAGTTTTTTTATCGATATTGATGATGGCAGGGCTTATGTAGAATGCCGAGAGGACGGCGTGTATATGAGAACGCAGAAAAACGAAAAAAAGACAGAGTTTCTCGGTAACGCAATATCAGTAACGAATAGATTAATTGCTTTTGGTGCTGATTATAGCACCATAGATATGTAATGAAAGGAAGTTAAAAAATGGCTCAATTAATAAGCGATTTATTAATATTCACACTTGTTATATCTTTTGCCTGTATTGTTCTTGCTATTGCTGGCGTGATAATGATAATGCTCGAAAAAAAGAGTGTAAAAAAATTAAAAAAGGCGTTAAGAAAGGAAGTTAAAAAAATGGCTCAATTTATTGCTGGCGTGATTGTGAAAACGCTCGAAATTAAAGAGCGTAAAGAGTTAAAGCGAGCATACAGGCAAAAATTAAACAAAGAGTTTAAACAAGTGATGAACGAAATCGGCGAAAGTGCATCGGAATGTTACGAGGTGCTGAACGATGAGAATTAACGCAAATAAACTCGATGAATTTTATTTAAAAAACGATGAATTTAATGAGAAAAAAGAAAAGATGCAAAGAATTTTTGAAAATCTTGTATTAAATTATGGCGTTTATAAATGCAATCAATTCGATACTTTTATTTGCGACTGTCGCAGATTTAGAAAAGTACCGCCGTATTTAACAATCGGAATAGAGCGAGTTTTCTATTCGCCGATATGTCCACATTGCAAGAAAACGATGTATAAGCCAGAAGAGCTGTTAAATCAAAAAACTAAAAAAAGACATCAAGGTTTTTTGCTGGCACTTTTTGAAAAATGCGATGATATTAAAGAATTGAAATCAATGTCGTATGGGTTGATTATGAACATCAATACACCGATTTCGGCTTATTTAGGGCAAAATCCAGAAAAGGCAATTGAGGCAAAGGTATTATTTGATTTGCGAAACAGCAAAAAATTCTGGGAGGATTAAAAAATGAGTTTACAAAATGATGTATCAAACAAAGAGGTATTAAGTATTGTATTTAGAGATTTAACCGCCGACGAGATTGAAACAAGAGTTGCAAAGGCAAATGAAAAAGGCGTTACATTTTTATTATATAAAAACGCTCGATGCGATATGAATATACTTGATGAAACTGTCGGCGTTGACAGATGGCAAAGAAAGCACTACGAATGCAAAGGCAATTTATTTTGTAGTGTTGGCATCAAATTCGATGAGTGGATTTGGAAAGATGATTGCGGAACAGAAAGTTATTCTGAAAAAGAAAAAGGCGAGGCAAGCGACAGTTTCAAGAGAGCGTGTTTCAATTGGGGTATTGGTCGAGAGCTTTATACAGCACCATTCATTTTTGTTAAATGGGGCGATGTAACGAAAACAACCGATAAAAAAGGTAACAATACAACTTTTGATAAATTGATAGTTTCGCAAATTGTTATTAAAGACAAAAAAATCATTAAACTTGAAATTTATAATTTAACGCTTAACAAAGTAGTTTTTAAATGGGCGTTGAAAAATCAAGCGACAGACAAAAAAGAGACAACTAACAAGTTTATGACAACCGCACATATTAATACTGTTAAAAAGTATTGTGCAGAATTTAATACAAATACCGATAAGATTTGCGAAAAATACAAAATTAAAGATTTATCGGAAATGACATATGAGCAGTTTAAAGAATGTACCGAAAACTTTGAAAAGGCGAAAAAATAATGAAAGTACAAATACAAAAAAATGCTGATGCTTACGAAGTAATGGCGAAAGTATCAAATTTGTTAAAGTCGCTTGATGCCGAAAAAGAATACACGCTTGAAATTAAAGAGGACAAGCAAAAGCGGTCATTGAACGCTAACAACTATTTCTGGGTACTCTGCAATAAACTTGCCGAAAAATTGAATATTGCATCGACTGACATTTACAGAGATTTAATCAAAAATATCGGCGGTAATAATGACATTTTATGCTTGAAACAAGAGGCGGTAGATAAATTCTGCAAATTATGGCGGTCAAGGGGTACAGGCTGGGTTACAGAAGTAAGCGATAGCAAATTAGACGGTTGTAAAATTGTAACTGCTTATTACGGCTCATCAACCTATGACACAGCACAGATGAGTAGATTAATTGAATTAGTCGTACAGGAATGTAAGCAACAAGATATTGAAACTTGGACACCAGAACAGTTAGCGAGGTTATGTGAAGAATGGAAATCAAATCAATAATGCCCGACAATCCGCCGATATGGAGAAACTTCCGCTTTCCTAATTCTCACAGGCACGAGATATTTTTTGGAACATCTAACAGAAAATTATCAATCAAAGATGGATTGATAATCTACTTAACGCCAGAGATGCACAACGGGAGCAAAGAGGGAATACATCAAAATCACGAGTTTGATATGTACGCTAAAAGATTTGCCGAGCGTGTATGGCTGGACTATTACAACAAAACAATTGATGATTTTATTGAAAGGTATGGTATTAATGTATTATGACTTGTAAGAATTGCAACAAAGGCTTTAATCAGCCGATTTCTCACGAAACAATATGTATGTACAGAAACAACAAAAAACGATATTTAAAGGCGGTAACAAAACCTTGTAAATCGTTTAAAGAAAGGACGAAAAAATAAATGTTAAATAAAACTATAATTCAAGGACGATTAACAAAAAATCCAGAAATCAAAACAACAAAAAGTGGTAAAAAAGTATCACAATTTAGTATCGCTTGTCAACGACAATTTGATGAAGAAACAGACTTTTTCAATTGTGTAGCGTGGCAAGGTGTAGCGGTATTTATTAATCAGTATTTCAGCAAAGGAAAACAAATTTTAATTGATGGGCGTTTTCAAAATCGCAAATATACCGACAGCAACGGTATAGAAAGGCTTATAACAGAACTGATTGTCGATAACGCATATTTTTGCGGTGATAAAAAAGATGCTGATACGCCGACTTTTACAAAAGATGAACAGTTTGAAGATTTGTCAATGGGTGACGAGGATTTGCCATTTTAGGAGGTTAAAAAATGAAAAATAACGAGCCTACAATAGAAAGTTTAACCGAAGAAATCAAAATATTACAAAACAAAAATAATGAGTTGTTTACAGAAAAAGGAAAAATCGAAAATTTACTTGCTTTTACCAAAAATCAAAATGACAAAAAACTTGAAATAATAAGAGAATTAAGAGACAAAAACAGTGATTTGCAAGATAAAATCAATATTCTTTTCAAAGTAATTGACAAAATTAGTGAGCGTTACTAATTTAATAAAAATTTAATATTTAGGAATTTATGTGGCTATACCCGATGGCGAACGCTCCGCCATCGGAAAACAAACAAGAAAGGATTTTAAATTATGGAAAACGAAAAATTAACAGAAAATATGGTATTAAACAAAAAACTTGAAAGCTATAAATCGGATTTGCACGATTATGTTGCACCGCAAGAATTAACTGTAACAATAACACTTTCAGAATATAGAAATTTGCTAAAAGAAAATGCAGTTTCAAAAAATAAAATTGACAAACTCGACGATGAGAAATGGAAGCTAAAAGGACAGATAGACAAACTTAAACAACAAGTTGAATATTTTGAAAATCTAATGTGCAAACAAGACGAAACAGAAACAACTGATAATGCAGAGCAAGAATAAACAAGGTTTAAGCAGGCAATAGCCTGTTTGAATATAGAGCAGGACAGAAAAATAAAAACAAAAAATTGAATAGTTCAACTGTGCATAAGGTGATAAAAACACATTGCAAAAAATTGCTTGTTAAAGGTGACCTGCTCCACCTTTAACGGCAATAACAAGAAAGGATTTTGAAATGAGAAAATATATACGATTAATATTAAAGAATAAAGCAGAAAAACAAGGAATTAAGGCATCTAAATATGTTCACTATAAATTTGATGAAATACAAGTCAAAAAATATGGTGCAACAAAAAGGAACATCAACAAGGCAAAGGGTTCAAAGCCACGCAGAAAATGGAAAAACCGAATTGAAATGGTATTAGGCGAATAACTGTCTTGAAGCAGTCTAAACAATGACTTAAACGGTCAACAAAACTTATAACTTTTTTGTAATCAATATTATTTTTGCTCTTTGACCGTTTAATGTCTGCAAGGGCGGTGCAGACTTATACAATTTAATATTTTAGGAATTTATTATTTACACGATAGCGATATCGTGTAGGCAATAGGCTATACGAGCGATACCGCCCATCGCTCTAAAACAAAAAGGAGAATAACAAAAAATGGCAGAGCGAAGAATGTTTGCAAAAACAATAATCGATAGTGATGCTTTTCTTGATATGCCGTTATCGGCTCAATCGTTATATTTCCATTTAGCGATGCGAGCGGACGATGACGGATTTGTAAATAATCCAAAAAAAATACAACGATTAATCGGGGCGAGTGATGATGACTGCAAGTTATTAATTGCAAAGAGATTTATTTTGACATTTGATAGCGGAATTATTGTGATAAAGCATTGGCGAGTACACAATTACATACGAAATGATAGATACAAAGCAACGCTATACCAAGAGGAAAAAAGCACTTTAATGCTTAACGAAAATAATGCTTATACCGAGATGGATACCAATGGTATACCAAATGGATACCAAATGGATACACAGGTTAGGTTAGGTAAGGTAAGGTTAGATAAGGTTAGTATAGACAAGACTATACTTGACAAATTCAAGTCGGTTTTGTCAGTTTTAAAAACAAAAACAAATCCGACGACATACAGTGCGTGGTTTGCAAATTTAAAATTATGCGAAGTTAACGAAAACACTTTAACCGCTTGCGATAACAAAATAGTAGTTAATGTAATTAACGAGAACTACAAAGACTTGTTAACAGAAACGGTTAAAGAAGTTTACGGTAACGAATATGAAATAGTTGTAAAGGAGCAATGACAAATGAAACTTAAAGATTTATTAGAAAAGCACAACGGAATAGAGCCTCGCCAATACGGCGAAATGACAACTTATGAAACAAGAGCAGAGGCTAACGAAACGGTTAACCGAGAAAAACGGTATCAACAAATTCTCGAAGTGCTGGACGGCAGACAGATGACCGCAAAGGAAATCGCCGTTGAATTGTTTAAAATGGGAAAAATCAAAGATGCCGATAGAAATAACACAGCACCGAGATTGACAGAGTTGTCACATAAGGGCAAGGTCGATATAATAGGCAAAAAGATTTGTAAATATTCTGGAAAGCGAGTTGCGGTGTATGAGGCACGAATTTAAGAAACGCAAAGGAGAATATGCTAAATGAGTAAGTTTAGAAACAAATTGGAGGCGGACGAGTGATTAACATATTTACAATCAATATGAAACTACCAAGCCTTAACGAATATATAAGAGTATGCAGAGCAAATAAATACAAGGCAGCGAAATTCAAAGCAGACATTGAAGCAGATATAGCAATATTTCTTTGTCAAATGCCTAAATACGACAAGCCTATTAAAATAAATTTTAATTGGATTGAGGACAATAAAAAACGAGATTTAGACAATATATGTTTTGCAAAAAAATTTATTCTTGATGCAATGGTAAAGGCAGGGAAACTCAAAGACGATAACCGAAAATGTGTAACAGCGTTTACTGATAATTTTTATTATGGCAATGAAACAAAAGTAATTTTAGAAATTGAGGAGATACAAAATGATTTATAAAGAAAGATACGAAGATATGAGTTTTTATAAAAGAGATGATGCAACAACAAAATTGTTTAACAAAGCAAGGCAAATTCAAAAGATATTAGAAGAATATTTCGGGAAAGAAAATATAGATTTTGCACAAATAGTATTGTGCGATGGAAAAATATACATTCATAGTTATGATGCAAGCGATGATGCAAAAACTATAATTTTTAATTATGGTTTAAAATCAAAGGAGTGATAAAATGTCGTTAGGTGCAGAAATCTATGCAGAAATGCTATGTGCAGAAGTAGAAACAAGAAATAAGATTGCAAAAGGAATTTGTAATAAAAAATGGTACTCTGGAAACAAAGAAATTGCTATAAGTGAAATGTCAGATAGATACATTAACAATTGTATCAAGTGGATTGAACAATGCGGAACTGATGAGTTTGACGGTTATTTGGATTTGTTTCAAGAAGAATTAAAGAAAAGGAGAATAGAAAAATGATTGAAATAATAAAAGACCACTTGATGAATTGTTGCAATTCGTGTCATAGTGAGAATGATGTATTTACTATTATTTTTAAATACAAATCATCAGCAGGTGGCACGGCAGTGAATTTATGTAAAAAATGTCGTAAAGAATTAATAAAAGTTTTGGAGGAGGAGGTTTAATTATGAATTGTTCAATAACAGAAAATTATTTCGCAGAAAAGGCGAGAATGACAGAAAATTGCCGAATTGCTTGTGTGAATTGCCCATTAAGCGTTTACAACAACGGCGAAAAAATTACTTGCACCAGATATGAAACAAAGTACATAGATAGAGCGATGGAAATAGTCCAAAAATGGTCGGACGAACACCCTCAAAAAACATTACTTGACGATTTAAAGGAAAAGTATCCGAATTATAATATTGGAAACGATGGCGTGCCAATCTTTTGTCCTTATGAGTTAGGGTATGAGGGATGTGAAGTGTATAGACAATGTTCTGCCAAGTGTGTAGAATGTTGGAATAGACCATATGAGGTGGTAAAAGATGAAATGTAAACACTATGCAGAGTATGAGGGAATATGCACTAACGGCGATTGTTTTTACAGGGCTGATTTATGTCCCGTAGAGGAACACCAAGAGTGTTGTGTACACTTTGAACGAGTTAAACGAAAAGTACCAGCAGAACAAAAGAAAATAAGCGACAAAGAGTTATTACAGGAATGCGAGAAATACAACATTGACATTGACAGTCTGATTAAGAACTACAAAGAATTAGTTAAAGATTGTTTTATCGATTGGCACGGTTGCGAGCAGTCGCTTGATGAATTGAAACATACAGAGCATTATACAATTTTTCTTGAACGAGCGTTAACGCTTAAAATCTTAAAAGAGTGCAAAAAGGAGCGTAAGAAATGACTAATTACGATAAGCGAGAATGCGATTATTGCGGTAAAGAGTATATGCCCGCTCGAATAAGTCAACGGTTTTGTTGCACGGTTTGTTATCGCAAATTTAATTACGAAAAAAGAAAAAATAATAAACGCAAAATACAAGACGAAAAAATATGCGAAATATGTGGCAAAAAGTATATACCGTTAAAGCATAATCAAAAGACTTGTTCGGTCGAGTGCAGGGAGATTTTGCAAAAGCAAACGCAACAAAAGCACAGCAAAAAACCGAAACTTAAAAAACACAACTTTATCACCATTGAAGAAGTGATACATTTTCAAGTTAAACATAAGCAAGCAACAGGCGAACAGTTAAGTTATACAGAATGTTGCAAGCAGTTAGGAGCGTTATAAATGACTAATTACGAAAAAATAAAAAGTATGTCCATTGAGGAATTTACAGAATTTATCGCAGAATGTATGTCTCGTTGTAACAATTGCAGTGCGTTTATATGCCTTGATGGCGACTGTGATTGTCGAGGATGCAAAAAAGATATTAAAGAATGGCTTGAAAAGGAAGCAGACTGAAATGAACTATACAGAAATTGATGAGGTACACAATGAAACAGTATTGTAGATATTGTAGTAACGCTATTGATTATAACGGCGAAGCAAAAGATTTTATATGTACCGCTAACGCCCCGTGTGGCTCTAACGGGGCGGGGCGAATGTATGAAGCAAAAAAGGCTAAACTACCTAACCAATGCAAATATTTTAATTTTAACCCGCTTGATGTGTTTTATACAACTTACGGCGAAAAGGAATACAAGCCCCGTGATAAATACAAAAAGCGAGAACAAGCACAAGGCGAGCAATTAAGTTTATTTTAAGGTGGTGATATTAAGTGAACATATGGTTAGCAATAGGAATTACAATAGTAGTCGGTGTAGTTTGCTTTTTTATAGGTTTAGCGGTAGGGTCGGCAGGCAAGGCAAGCGAAAAAGAAAGAGCTGATTATGCGGTTGAAGTGGCAAAGAATTTGCTAAAGCAAGTTGAGGAGTTAGAAAAATTGATTTGAGAGGTGAAAAAATGAAACTACACGACATTAAAATTGACTATAAATTTGCGTTAGAAAAAGCAAATGGCATTAAAGATTTTGAAATTCGTAAAAATGATAGAGATTATCAAATAGGCGATTTGATAAAATACAAAGTTGTGAACATTCCAGATTGCGTTGAGAAATATTCTTTAAGAGATGAAAACGACAAAATATATAATGCGTTTAGAGCAAATGAGATTTTAAACTTAAAAATAATTAAAGCAAAATCAATCGAAAAAAATCTTTATCAAATTGTAAACACTTGCGATTATGAGCAAAAAGACGGCTTCATCGTATGGCAAGAAAAAATCATATATTCAAAAGAAAATAATTATTAGGAGGTAAAACAATGAACATATTTGAAAAAATAGTCATTTATGGCTTTTTATCACTTAACATTATCGCTTTGATTTATGTGTTTATCGTGGCGATAAAAGAACGAATAGCAAGAAATAAAGTAAAATTATCATTTAACGAAAAAACACCATTTTACCCTATTAAAAACGATAATATCACAGGTACAAAAATCTACTTTGTGCCAACTGATGCTGATGTTGTGAGAGAAACAAAAATTCGAGGATGCGTTAAAAATTATAAAGGCAAAAAACTTTTGGTTATTGACCCAGTCAACGAAAAATTTGACATCCAATGTATAGAAATTAAAGATGATGTGCACATTTTTACAAACAAAGCCGATGCCGAAAAGCATTTACAAGATTTGTTAAAAGGGGGCAAAAAATAATGGCAAAAAGATATTATTGCAACCCAGCAAAAAAGAAATTATGCAACAAAAGAGGGTGTTTTATAAATGGCGGAGGCTGTTATATGACATTGACACGAAAGCATAAGCGAAACAGATTTATCGGCTGGATTTTATGGAAGTATTACAAGAGAAAATGGAGCAAGAAAAAGAACAATAAAGATGCTTTGATTTATTTATGCGGACATAACAAATGCGGGCTAATTTGCAAATCTGAAACTTGGCAAAATATAGATGCAAAAAACGCAGAAAAAATAGCCAGAGATAACAAATTCGACTGTATTCAAGACGGCAAATATGGCGAATGTAAAGAGCGACAAGCGTATGAGCAGTTAACGGAGGAAGTGGAAAAATGAGAGGTTCAAGCATAATATTAATTTTTGGTATTATTTATACATTTGTTTCATTGATTTTTCAATTAAAAAAAAAGCCTGCACTTGCTATTGTATGGACTAATTCGGCACTTCTTATGACGATTTTATATTTATTGTTTTTTGTTTCTTTAAAAATTATGGAGGTAACAAATGATTGAAAAAATCAAAATTTGTGATTATTGCGGTAAAGAGTATATGCCGAGTGTATGTCGCAAATGCAAGAAAAAGAAAGATTGTGAAATAACAATAAACGATGGCAAAATGCCGTGTAAAGATTGGCGAGCGTGGTTACATAATCATTGGTCGGCAATTCAGAAATCGGTAAAGGAGCGTAAAAAATGACAAGCAAAGAAAAAAAGGCGATACTTTTACAATTTTCTTTGATAAATGACCGCTTATGCGAATTAAACAAAGAACTTGATTTATGGGATTTTTTGCCGACAAAAGACATTGAAACAGGCGAGAACATCATAAAACAAATTGAAAAAGAAACCGATAAATTATTAAAAATGCGAGCAAAAATTACAGATGCGATTAACAAAATTGATGACATTACCGAAAGGCGAGTGTTGATGCTTGCATATATCGGAGAGCCGAAACAGGCTCATTATGAGCGACTGAAACTATGGCAAATAGCGAATAAATTGCATTATAGCATTGACCGAATAAAGCAAATTCATTGTAAAGCACTTGAACACATACACATTGAAATCGAAAAGGCTGATTGAAAAATCAGTCTTTTTTTATTGAACATTACACCTCATTACACCTTTTTATGCCGTAAAATTAATATAGAGCAAGACACATTACTTTTTTAATGCTGATTTTTATTGTTCATTATTTTTTTATAATAGTCATTTTGTTTTAAACAAAAAATTGTAAAGGCTCGACTTGCTCCGAGCTTTTACAAAAAATAAGTAAATGGTGGTTAAAATGAAAAAAAGAAAATTTACAAAAAATACATTTAAAAGAGCGTTGCGAACATTTTTTCAGGCATTTTTTGCTTGTTTTACTGCTGATATTGTCGGCGTTGATTTTGCAAACGGTGGCGGTGCATTGAAAAATGAACTCGTAAAACTTGGAATATGTGCATTATCGGCTGGCATTGCTGGCTTGATGAATTTGGAGGAACAAACAAATGATTAGCAATTGCGGAAAAGATGAAAGAGGAAAATATATCGGCGGAAAGGCTGGCGACCAGACAGGTGGCGAATGGCACTTAATACCATTTTATCGCCGACCTTGGAACTGTGTACTTCGATATCCAGATGCAAAAGTACGCAAATTAATTGCAGAGTTAGCGAAAAAAGCTGCCGAAAATAATCATATCGGTTACGACCAGTCGCAAAGATTGACATTTTGGCAACAACTACAAAGGGTTAAATATCGCCCTGAAAATATAAAAGTAAATTGCGAGGCGGATTGCTCGTCTGGCGTTTTTTCGATTATTAAAGCAGTAGGTTATTTACTTAATATCAACAAATTTAAAACATTACCTATTACAACAACACATTATATGCGTTCAGAACTTGCAAAGGTAGGTTTTAAAGTATTGACCGAACAAAAATATCTTGATAGTGACGAATATTTACTCGCTGGCGATATTTTATTGAACGACCAGCACCATACAGCGATTAATATTACAGACGGAATTTATACAAAGCCTAAAACAAAAAAAGGTTATACAGGCGAATTTCCGAAAGTAACCGCTAAAACAAATTTAAAAAAAGGCTCAAAAGGCGTAAATGTTGAACGATTGCAAAAATTCTTAAATTGGGCAATTGGTGCAAATCTTAAAGTTGACGGAATATTCGGTATTAATACAGAAAATGCAGTTAAAGCATTTCAGAAACTTGTTGGAATTAAGGTTGACGGAATATTCGGTACAAATTCATTAAAGAAAGCAAAAGAGTTTAAAAAATGAAAGAACTAAAAATAATTTATAAAACACTTGATGAATTAAAGCCATATGATGACAATCCGAGACATAATGAACAGGCTGTCGATGCTGTTGCATATTCGATTGATAATTTCGGCTTTAAAGTGCCGATTGTGATTGATAAAGATGATGTTATTGTATGCGGACATACTCGATACTTGGCATCGCAACAATTAGGACTTGATGAAGTGCCTTGCGTTATTGCTGATGACTTAACAGACGAGCAAATCAAAGCATACAGGCTTGTTGACAATAAAGTTGCTGAATTGTCCAAATGGGATTTTTCTTTGCTTGATAAAGAACTCGCAGAACTTGAAAATATTGATATGTCACAATTTGGATTTGATGAATTAATTGATGAGTTAGGTTATGAAGAAAATTTTTCATTGCCAGACGAAAAATCGAATTATAGTCAAATAACATTTTCACTTTCGCAAGAGCAATTATCACATATTAAATCAATAATTAATAATACAAAGAAAGATTATAAAGAAATATTAGCGGAATATGAGGACGAAAACCCTAATACAAACGGTAATATTCTTTATTTAATAATGACTGAATGGGAAGAGCTAAAGAAATTAACATAAAAGTAATACCGTCAAAAATCGCTAATGATTTTATTAAAAAACATCATTATAGTCATAAAGTTGTAAATAATAGTCAACTTCACTTTGGTGCATTTCTTGATGGAAAATTGCACGGTGTTTTATCATATGGACCATCACTTGACAAATCAAAAATTCAAGGACTTGTAAAAAACACAGGCTGGAATGAATTTCTTGAATTGAATAGAATGGCATTTGATGAGTATTTACCACGCAATAGCGAGAGCAGATGTATTGCAATATCAATCAAGTTAATAAAAAAATATGCACCTCAAATAAAATGGATTGTTAGTTTTGCAGACGGCTGTTCTTGTGGTGATGGAACAATATATAGAGCAAGTGGTTTTGTGTTAACCGCAATTAAAGAAAATAATAACCTTGCTTTGTTACCAAATGGAGATAAAATACACAAATTAACACTTGAGAGCAATCCGTGCAAGAAAAGAAAAGAACTTGACAATCAAAGTTATTTTGAAATTACAGGTGGCAAATATAATTTTAAAAAATATTGTGAATATACCAATGCAAAAATATTAAAAGGTTTTCAATTGCGATATATATATAATTGACCGAAATTGTGAATTAACCGTTGATATAATACCATTTAATGAAATTGATAATTTAAACGCTGGAATGTACAAAGGGCAAAAAATATCAATTGAAGAAAGACATATAAACAAATGAAATATGCGAGCATAGTTTAATAAAAACATCGTTTTTCCAAAACGAAGATAGCGGTTTAAATCCGACTTGCTCGCTCCATTAATAAATAGAATAAATAGAACTTTTAAAAAAGGCAGGCATATATGGGAAGAAAAAACAAATACGATACACATATAAAACCTAATCTTGAACAAATAAAAGAATGGATTGCAACCCAAACGGAAAAGCAAATATGCGAGAGGTTAGGCGTTGCGGTTAGTACATTTGAAGTTTACAAAGCCGAGCATAAAGAATTAAAAGAGGCTTTACTACAAGGCAAGCAAGACCTTGTCAGCGAATTAAAGTCTGCGTTAAAGAAAAAAGCAAAAGGTTTTGAATATGAGGAACAAAAAACAATAATACGACAGCACGACGGAAAGCGTACAGAAGTAGTAGAAAAGTATAAAAAGTATGCAGTACCTGATACAGTCGCTATTCACTTGTTATTGAAAAACCTTGACAAAGATTGGACTAACGATGACAAGACAACAATTGAATTAAAAAAACGACAGATGGACATTAACGAAAAGAAAGTCGAGGAGGACAATTGGTAAATGTTTAAATCGTTACACGACTTTTATACTTCGAAAGAATGGTGCAAGTTTAGGTTACAAGTAATTAACGATAGGATGACACCTAACGGTGATGTACTTGACGAAGTTACCAAAGAGCCGATAACAAAGAAGTATAACATTATTCTACACCATATTGAGCCGTTAACAGAAGAAAATGTATTCGACTTCAATATCAGTTTAAATCCCGATAACATAATGATTGTGTCTATCGCTACTCATAATCGATTACATAATAAGTTAAGGAACAACGGATATGTGCAGAAAGAAGTGTATCTTGTTTATGGTCCACCTTGTGCGGGCAAATCAACTTTTATTAATGAAGTAAAAGAACAAGGCGACTTGCTTGTTGATATTGACAATATAAGACAATGCGTAAGCGGATGCGATAAACATATTATTGTACCTACATTAAATTCAATTATTTTTGGTATTCGTGATTATCTTATGGATGCGGTAAAGGTAAGACAAGGGAAATGGAACAAGGCATACATAATCGGTGGATTTCCTTTGAGTAGTGAACGAGAACGAATATGTAAAACAACAGGAGCAAAACCTATTTACATTGAATGCGACAAAGAAGAATGTATAAGGAGATTAAAAAACAATCCAGATAATAGAAACATTAACGATTGGATTGATTATATTAACTCTTGGTTTGAACGATATACACCGCCCCTTGATGATTGACGACAGCGTGTAGGGTAAC
>JAEIGA010001644.1_pt1 | contig 35138 bp, 60 predicted proteins | sample 9270691 | NCBI WGS metagenome assembly JAEIGA01 (sample SAMN17057246, study PRJNA624740) | gut metagenome | biome: biome; isolation source: fecal sample | host: Bos grunniens | place: China: Xizang | collected 2019
ATAAAACAGAAAGAAGGTAAACAAATACTACCGAGATTATATGAAAAAGTGGTCGGCAAACAGAACAGAAGAACAAAAGCAGAAAAGAAAAGAATATTACAAAAAATGGTTGCAGAAAAACAGAGAAAAAATAAACGAATATCAAAAGCAGTATAGATTAAAAAAAAGGAGAGTAGAAAAAATGGCAAATTTTACAATGGACATGAGTAAAGAAAGAAAACCGAAAGAGTTGTTTAAGGAAGGTGAAAGTGTAGTAAAAATTTTATCAATGGATTTCCAAACAAGCAAGAACGGTAATCCGATGTTTAAATGCGAAATTAAGCAAGAAGTAACAGGAGCAACAGACACATTTTATTTTGTAGCGGAAGAAGGTAAAAGATGGCTTTTAAAATCGTTGTTAGATGCTACCGGACAATACAAAAAGAACAACGAAAATCAATACGAGTTTGATACTGAAAAGGTTGTCGGCTCTCTTGTTTTGGCAGATATTTACCATGAAGAACAACCTTATATTAAACCTAACGGCGAAGAAATAAAGGTTAAACAAAACAGAATTAAGATATTTAAAAAGAGTGAATATACGGTAGATAATAGTGTAGTTCCTTCCAAAGTTGAAGATGATGAAGAAATACCTTTTTAGGAGCAAAAATGAAAATAATAGGATTAGATAACGGCACAACAGGAAGTTTAGCGGTATATGATACAGAATTAAATGTTATGGCATTGCATAACTTACCGACAAAAAACGAATTATCTTTTCAAAAACAAGCCAAGCACATAACTCGGATAGATTATCCGAGTTTGTGCGAACTGTTAACAAGAATCAAAAGCGGGGAAAACAACATTCATTGTTTTATGGAAAAACCTTTTAATGCCGGACCGAGAATGATGAATACCGCATTGATTTCAATTAGATGTTTTGAAGCCGAAATTATAGCTTTGGAAGAATGCGAGATAGGTTATACGGTAATAAGTTCAAAAATTTGGCAAAAGAATTTGTTACCGAAAGGGATTGTCGGATCGAAAGAACTTAAAAAAGCAGCATTAGATGTAGCAAAAAGGTTATATCCGTATTTGTCGGACAAATTAAGTATAAAAAATGCCGATAGTGTATTGATAGCACACAATTTTATAAGGAAATAGTAAATGGAAATAAAAGGTAAAGTTCATTGTTTCTTTGAGCAGTCAGGAACATTCAAAAACGAGTTTAAAAAGTTGGGTTATGATGCTTACGACTATGATATACAAAATAATTTTAACGAAACCGATTTTGTAATAGATTTGTTTGCCGAGATAGAAAATGCATATCAGGGGGGGCAGAGTGTGTTTGACAAGATAATAAAAGACGATTTGATTATTGCCTTCTTCCCCTGTATTTATTTTGAAAGTTGTCAACAGGTATATTTTATGCTCCTTAAACACGAATTTAGAAACAAGCCGAAAACTTGGCAAATAAACTATGCAATAGACAGATTACACAAAAGAACGAGATTACACGAATTGCTATATAAATTGGCTTATATCTGCTACGAAAAAGAATTAAGAATGATAATTGAAAATCCGTCAACTGCTCCGAATTATTTGATGACCGGACAAAATTTCTTGCCGCCAACAATAATAGACAATAACCGTATGTTAAGGGGAGATTATTTCAAAAAACCGACTGCTTATTGGTTTATAAATTGCAAAAATACTTACGGATTCAGTTATCAAAATGATAAAGAGCAAAAGATTATAGACAAGTGCAAAAGCAGTAAAGGTGATGGCTTATGTTCCGAAGAACGAAGTATGATAAGTCCTGACTATGCAAGAAACTTTATCTGCGATTTCATATTAGGTAAGGAACAAGATTTTGGGCAAATGAAATTATTTTAAAGGGAATAGAAAGTGAATATAGGTCTTTTAGATTTAGACTCGCACAATTTTCCAAATTTAGCACTAATGAAAATATCTTCGTATCATAAAAACAAAGGTGATAAAGTAGAAAAGTTCTTTGGATTAAATCAATACGATAAAGTTTATATTTCTAAAGTTTTTACATTCTCAAAAGATTATGAAGAAGTGATAATGGCAAACGAAATAATTAAAGGCGGAACAGGTTACGATTTAAAATCAAAACTTCCTGAAGAAATAGAAAAACAATATCCGGATTATTCGTTATATGGCATAGAAGATACTGCTTACGGATATTTAACTCGTGGGTGTCCGAGAAAATGTAAGTTCTGTATAGTTGCAGAAAAAGAAGGTGCAAGAAGTGTAAAAGTTGCAGATCTAAACCAATTTTGGAAAGGACAAAAGTATGTTGAAATTTTAGATCCAAACATTTTAGCTTGTGATAAATGGGAAGAATTATTGAAACAATGTATAGAGAGCAAAGCAACTATCAATTTTAATCAGGGATTAGATATTAGATTGATGACCGAAAAAAAACAAGAAATGTTAAATCAAGTAAAACACAAATATTTTCATTTTGCTTGGGATAATGCCGAAGATATAACAACTTTTGAAAAGTTAAAGCAATTCAGGGAAGGGTTTAAAGACAGAAACGAAAATTTAATGGTTTATGTTTTAACTAACTTTAATTCAACATTAGAGCAAGATTTAGACAGAGTATATAAGTTAAGGGAAATCGGTTATGCTCCATACATAATGATTTTTGATAAGCCGAATGCACCGAAGAAAATAAGAGATTTGCAAAGGTGGTGCAATAGTAAATGGATATTTAAAAGTTGCAAAAACTTTAAAGATTATAAAAATGGAGAGAAAAGATGACTAAAAAAGATATGGTTTTGAATCACTTAAAAAAATATAAAAACATAACACCAAAGGAAGCTTATTCCGATTACGGTGCTATGCGATTAAGTGCAATAATTTTTGAGTTAAGGAAAAAACATAAGATTAAAACAAACTTAATAGATGTTGCCGGTAAATACGGCAATTCTACCGTTGCTCAATATGTTTACGAAGGAGCAATATTATGAACAAAAAGAGATATGCAATAGTAAGGGTGGATATTAACTGTCCTAAAGATGTGTGTGGTGAAGAAGATTTTTGTTTTTTAAGTAAAGGCAAAACTTTAGAAGATATGTGTGATCATTGTGAGTTTTTGCAAGAAAAAAGAATAATTGGCGACACAAAGAAACAGTTGATTAGGAAGGTGGCACAAGTGATATTTAAAGCAAAATTAGAAAGATATAGGAAAGTATGGAAATGTGAGTGTAGCGAGATGGAAAAGAGAAATAGATACAAAGATAGCCTAATATTAGCAGAAAAGGTAGTTGAATTTTTGGGGGTGGAATAATGAAAGGGTTTATTGAAGTAGAAGGAAAATACGAGAATAAAGGTAAATTCTTAATAGCAGTTAGTGATATTATAAGAGTATGTCCAACAGGTTTTAAAGATGACCAAACACATATTGTAACAAAACAATGGGGTTTATTTACTGACGAAACCTACGAAGAAATCAAGCAGAAAATAAAAGAAGCACAGGGGGAAAAATAATGGAAAAGAAAAATATTAAAGATTGTGATATGCAAGAACTGTTAGGAATTATAAAGAGTTATAACAATCTCGTTAGAAACAGAGTAGTTGTTCCACAGAAATATGTTGATGTGGTAAAGGCAGTAAGAGAAGAAATAGACAAAAGAAATAAGGAGCAGAAATGAAAGAAATAATGGTAATTAAAGATGAAGAAGCAATAGATGAGTGGAACAGAACCATAGCACCGTTTATTGACCCTGACAACGAAATTTACAAAGCGGAGTTTTTAAGACTTCCCGAAACCTTTGAAGAACTAAGCAATATGCTTTGGTTAAATTTAAAGAACTTAGGTGTTTTATTTTACAATCTTAGGACAGATTGCAACGGCGGTTTTTGGTTTAAGGGTGTTTTGTTTCAAAGAAACTACACTCTATCTATTGAAGACGAAGACGGTCATATTTGTGTAATTATGACAGGTATTAGTTATCCGTTGATGTGGTTACTAATTAAAACACAAATATCTAAAGAGTTCTTTAAATAATAATTTGATAGAAGAAACACAAGAAATTAAATCACTTATAGGAGAAGAATAATGACACAGGAAGAAGAAAAGAAATTAGATGACATAATAGACAAGATGTTTCATTATCTTATGATATTAGTGTTAGCAGTATTTCCGATAGTATTAATTATTTTATTAGTCAACTTAATAATCAGCTCAATTAGACTATGGGCTTTGTAGGAGAAGAATAATGAACATAATAACAGTAAGAGATTTACTTAAAAGAAAAAATAATTTAGAAAAACAATATAAGCAATTAGAGCAAGAAAGAAATAGAGTAGATTTAGAAGATGTTGTAAGAGAAATGAGAATTATAAAAGTTAGAGTATTGGAGATAGAATATTTATTAGAAAATTTACAAATAAAGGGTGGCTATACCGCAGAATAGCTTAAGATAGTTGATGTTTGTTATCACTTACTTCCGTAGCAGATGTCAACTATCAACCCACAAGATAGGAGAAGAATAATGAAAAATAGAAAGTATATTCCAAATCAAAATACAGATAAACTTGTCGCTATTTTTGATTGTTATTTTTGCATACATAAAAATAAGTGTATAAGGTTTGCAGATGACTATACTTTAATATTTTGTAACAGTTTTAAGGAAAGAGCAGGAATAAAATAGGAGAGTAAAATGGAAATAAGAACGAAGTTTAATGTCAACGATAGAGTTTGGTTTATAAGTTGTATTGGTAATGTTTACGATGGTAGTATAGAAGCCGTTGTCGGACAAGAAGATAAAGAAAAAGGAATAAGAATTATGTATTTGTTTAAAGATTATGGTTGGGTAAAAGAGCAAGATTGTTTTGCCACAAAAGAAGAAGCACAAAAGGAGATAATATAATGGCAAGAAATAGAATGATTAAACCGGAATTTTGGGAAGATGAAAAAGTAGGGGAAATGTCTTTTGGTGCAAGATTGTTGTTTATAGGTAGCTTAAATTATGCAGATGATGAAGGGTATATCAGGTGGAATCCGGAATATATCAATTCTTCAATTTTTATTTATGATAAATTATCAAAAAATAAAATAAAAACTTTTATGAAAGAATTAGAAAATTTAAAAATTATTGAAGTTTTTGAAACAAAAAATCATTTTTTTGTTGCAAAAATTAAAAATTTTAAAAAACATCAAAAAATTTCGCATCCGCAACCAACTAAATTTGATATTGATTTTGAAACAAAAAACGAAAGTGAAGTATTGAAAAATCAACAAGAAATTAAAAATAATTCCGTGAATGATTCCGTGAATGATTCCGTGAATGATTCCGTGAATGATTCCGCCCTAAAGGAAGTTAAAGAGAAGTTAAAAGAAAATAAAGAAAAAGAAAAAGAAAAAGAAGTTAAAGAAAAAACGGAAAACGACTCTTTTTCCAATTCTCCAAAAACCAAAACGGCAAACGGCAAACAACAAACGGCAAACGACATTCCGAAAGGGTATAAAGAACTTGTGGATTATTTAACCGAAAATTACGATTGTCCGGAAAACAAAGCTAAGTTAATTGCTAACAGAGTCCAATCCGATAAGGTTGATCTGAGTCTTGCTCATTGCGAAGAATTTACCGCCATGACTGAAGAACAAATTATCGGCTATTTTGAAGCTATGAAAAAACTTAAACAACTTCGTGGTCGGTCAAAAATGGTTAATGCCGCTAATGTTTTTAATCGTGCTTGAAGTTTGGTATAATTTGGCTAAGGAGAGATAACATGAACGAAATTTTAAATATTTATGCTCAAGTGCTTAGCTTGAAATGGCGGTTAAATGCGATGATAATAACTCAGGGCTTAGAAATCATTAACACGATAAACGAAGCAAAAAGATTTGAAAGACAATATCAAGACGATAAAAAAAGAAACGAATTTAAGTATCAACAAATAATGCAGATGAGAAAAAAGTATGAAGAAAATAAAAACAATAACCGTAAGTGATGAAGTTATGGATAAATTTGAATCTGCTTTTAAGAAATTACGAAAACAGGGGAGAGAGAACGAAAAGAAAATGCAAAAAGAAACTTTGTATATCGATTATTTCGGCGAAATCTTACCTTTGCATGAAGCTTTAGATCGCTTTTATAAACATGGTGTTCCTAAAACAAAATAGTTGACATTTAAAAAACTTTTTTGTATAAGTAGGCAAAGACATTATTTCCCGAGAACGAAAATTGTAGTTTATTTTTGTTTTCGGAGAGAAAGATGTCAAAGAGATTAACTCTTAAACAACGGAAGTTTACTGAAGAAATCTGTAAAGGTGCAAGTCCTTCTCAAGCTTATATCAAAGCTTACAATCCGAAAAAATCAACAAAAAAAACTATTGCTGAAAATGCAAGTAAGTTGTTAAAGAACACCAAAATATCACCAATTATCAAAGCAAATCAAGAAAAATTAAATTATACCGCTCTTGAATCTTTTAACAAAATTCAACAAATTCAACAGATGGCTTTTGAATATAAACACGAAGCCGTTACAAAAGACGGTGATGTTGTTGTTTTATGTAACCCTGATTTAAAAACCGCCTTAAAAGCGGAAGAATTAAAAGGCAAGTTGGCAAATTTATATTCCAACGATAAAGTTGAAGTTAATGCCGCAGTTCAAATCGTTTTTAACGGGAATATGAACGGTGTATGATTAACTTAACAAATGCACAAAACAATGCGATTGAAACGATAAAAAAATATAAACAAAGTTTGTTGTATGGTGGCTCTCGTAGTGGGAAAACTTTTATTTATTGCTATTGCTTAATTTATCGTGCATTAACTTACAATAAGTCAAGACACGGAATTTTCAGGCAGACAAGAAAAGATTTAAAGGAGTCTATTTGGCTTGATACATTTCCGAAAGTATGCTCTTTGTTACACCCGAATTTTATGCCGGAACTGAATAATCAGGATTTGGTTGCACGATTTCCTAATGGATCTGAGATTTGGTTTGGTTATTTGGACGATGTTAAGCATAGTGATAATGTTCTCGGTAAAGAGTTTAATACCGTTTACCTGAACGAAATATCTGAAATTGCTTTTGCAAGTTATACCAAAGTGCTTACAAGATTGAGTTTAAAAGCTTATGACAAAAACGGAAATTTGTGTCCGAACAGATTTTTCGGCGATTGTAACCCTTCAGGCAAGTGGCATTGGGGTTATAAAACTTTCGTGCTAAAAAAGAATGCGAAAACAAACGAAAATTTAAATAATCCCGAACAATACGGTTATTTGCTTATGAATCCGAAAGATAACATGGCAAACCTTCCCGAAGATTATATTCAAATGCTTGAAAGTTTACCGGAAGAAGAACGAAACAGATTTTTGTTAGGAATTTGGACTGACGGTATAAGCGGTGGAATATACACAAAAGAAATAGGGTTGGCAGAACAGGAAGGAAGAATAGGCGATGTTCCGTTTGATAATCAGTTTTTTGTTTGGACTTTTTGGGATATAGGAATGGACGATGCAACTGCAATTTGGTTTGTTCAGTTCGTAGGTGATGAAATTCACTTGATAGATTATTATCAAAACAACAATCAAAGTGCTTTGCATTATTTGGAAGTGTTGAAGAAAAAGCAACAAGAGTATGGTTACAGATACAACAAGTTAATTCTTCCACACGATGGCAGAGTAAGAGAGTGGACAAACGGTAGAAGCAGGGCAGAAACTTTGGAACAGCAGGGATTTAAGACGGAAGTAATAAAAGCAAGTTCAATAGCAGACGGAATAAATGCTTGTAAACTGATTTTTGAAAAGTGTTGGTTTGATAAGGTTAAATGCGAAGAAGGAATTTCGGCTTTATCTAACTATCACAGAAAAGAAAATCCGGTAGCAATGACTTATTCCAACGAGCCGGTGCATGATTGGACTTCGCACGGTGCAGACAGTTTTAGGTTAATGGGAGTAAGTTATAACGAAAGAATGGCAGAAACAGTACACCAAAAACAAGATATGCAAGATTTTAAGAGAAGTTTAGCTTATGCAAATATTAGAAAAACAAACAAAGTAAAAGCGGGTTTGTGGGGTTAAATGGAAAAAGAATTGATTTATTTCGCATTGTTTTTGATTTTAGCTTATGTTTTTGTGCTTATGGTATTAAGAGCCGTTTATTTTACTTTTGTACTAAAAAAAGAGCCATTGCAAAGCTTAAATGTAATTCCAAAGATTAAATGGAAAACAAAAAAAGGCAGTTTACTTGAAAAAATAGAAAAAGAGAAAAAAGCTGAAAGGTTAAGCAAATGGGGATAATGGGTTACTATATCCGTGATAACAAAAAAGGTATTTTTGAAAACAGAGTATCGGCATTGAAAAAGTTAATTAAGCAATACGGAGAAGATTATCCTGATTATCCGATTTGGAAAAATGAGTTGGCAATAGCAGAAGAAAAATTAAGAAAATTAAGGGGGTAACTGTGGAGAAAGAAAAGCAGACTCAGTCTGTAAAGATTTGTCCGATTTGCAGTAATACGGAAATAGCATTAGTACAAAAGCCGTTAGAACAATCGCCGACACCTGCACCGAAATTTGTGCCTATGGGTTGTTTAGGTAAAGTATGCAAATTTTACAACGAAGAAATGAAAGAGTGTTATTTTGTAGTGCAAACGGTGGCTTTAATGAATATTGCAGGTAAATATCTTGATATGCAAAAGAAGGGGGAAGAATGTCCGAATTAGAACAAATAAAACAGTTGGAAGATAAAATACAAAATATGCAATTTCAGTTAGACGATGTTAAAAATACTCGTGATCCGTTAAGAGCAAATCAAAGAATAGACTTGTTAGAACAAAAACTTGAAACTTTCGGTGTAAGAATAACGGAAATGGATAAAAAAATAGAAGCTTTCGGTAACGAAAACAAGTTTATTGAACTGTTTACAGATGAAGAATTTAAACTTTTATACAACAATTCAGGGTTAGGAGCAAAAGATGTTGCAAGTTTAATAAAAGCAAACGAAAAATTTAAAGATTTAGATACTTCTGCACCTACAATAAGCAAAATAATCAACGGAGAAAGGGGAAGTTTAGAGTTAAGGAGTTATCTTGGCAAACAATTTAGATTTGCAATTACAAAGAGAGAAAATATATAGGCAAGAACAACTATTTTGCCTTTATAAACAAAGTCATTTGCGAATGGAAGATATTGCAGATAAATTAAATGTTTCGTTTGAAACGGTAAGATGTCAAATTTACTCTAAAAAAGGTTTAAAACTTAAAACATGGATAAAATATTACATTTTGTTTACAAAATCTATAAAAGAATCCGACCACCGAAACGACTTTATAAGTTCGGAACAATAGGATTGTCGCATTTTGACGACAGAACAAGAAAAGAAAAGTTTTTTGATAGGATTGACGAGTTCTTTTTTAATTGGCAACAAGAATTGAGATATAAAAAAGCATATCGCAAAGCAATATTTAACTCTTATTTTGATTTTGGACTTGGTAAGGTTATATCTTCAACCGAAGAAATAAGAAAAAAGGAAAAACAGGGCTATGCTTATACGACTTTTAAGGAAATGGAAAATCAGTCGGACAAAATAAGGGCAAGAATCAAAAGAGAAGAAAAAGAAAAGACAAGAAAACATTTTCAGGAAGTTATCGGTAGAATAAAATCGGGCAATTCGCACTATTATCACGATTTAATGAAACAAAAAGAACAAGAAAGTTGACAAAATTTGTCAATATTTTCGTAAAGATTTATTCTTTTCAATGTCGTAAAATTCAAGCATGGAAAAGAATAAAGCTTTATGGAATTTAGTTTATAACCTTTGGAAAAACGGAACTTCTTGGACGGAAAGATACAAAAAGTTCTACAATTATTATGACGGAAAACTCGGCGATAAGTATTTTGACAACGAAGAAAAAACATCTAATAACATTATTGAAGAAATAATTGAAACAAAAGTAACGGCAACATTAGATGCTCCTTTCACAATTCAAGTAGTACCTTCAATTTCACCTTTAAAAGATTTAACGGAAATCAAAAATCATCAAATAGTCGCAGATATATTCAACGAAGAACTGCACCATGTTTTAAAAGACAACGATTTTGAAGAATTAAAGGAGCAAATTGTTAGATTCGGTGAAATAATGGGCTTTTCTGCCGTGCAGACATACCTTTGTGAACAAGATAACAGAGAAAATATTAAACTCGAGTACATTTCACCGGAAAATATAAGGTGGGATAGATCGGCAACAAAAATAAAAGACCTTTCATTTATAGCTTACAAACAATGTTTAGTTCCAAATGTAGTTAAAGATAAATATTGTAAAAATGAAGATGGCTCTTATAACGAAGATTTGTGTAAACTTATTGACAAAATAACCACATCGCAAAATCAAGAAAGCAGTCAAAATCCTAAAGGCAACGGTAAAGCGGTTGCATGGAAAACAGAAAATAACGGTGGATTAGCATATAACAACGGAGCAACGGACGGCATTCAAGCCGGTAAAGTTGTTGAGTTGGTAGTAATGTATCTAATCGACACTTCAGTATATTCGCCAAGCGGAAACGATGACATTAAAACAAAAATCACAAAAGAAGAGAGTGTATATCGTTATCCTTACGGCAGAATGATAACTTTTGCATTGTCGGAAAAAGACAGTTTGATATTAGATGATAAACCTGCACCTAAAGGGTTTATGAATTTAGCTAATATTGACATCTTTAACACAATGAAGATTAACAGAATAGAAGGAAAATCGGAAGTAGAAGATTTGATACCTATTCAAAACAGAATCAACGGAACTTTGGCAAAACAAAGCTTTTTGGTATCGCAAAATGTTAACTCTATTGTATCTCCTGACGGAGTAATGGATATTCAAGATGATGAAGTTGTTGCACAAACAATTTTGAAGATAGACAAATTAAATCCGGACGGATCGAATCCTTTATTTACCTTAAAAAACGGCTCAATAGATGAAGCTGTAAAATTAGAAGCGATACTTCAAAGATACGAAAGACAAGCTTATAAGAAGGCAAAGCTTAACGAAACAATGATAAACGGTATTCGTCAAATAGGAACAACAAGTGCAGAACAAGTTGAGAGTTTGAACGAATCACCTATGGCATCGATAAGAATGATACAGAAAAACCTTAAGAACTTCATTGTTGATGTCGGAAACAAAATCGTTAAACTAATTCAAGAGTTTTACACGGAAGATAGATATATAGAAATAGCTACCGGCTTAACGGTAGAACAGATTTTAACAAAAGATACAGGCGAACAGATAAAACAGCAAGTACAAGCCAAATATGCAAAGTTGGGAATGAATAAGGAAACAGGACAACAAAGAGTTAGTTTGTACGATGAAGCTATGAATTTGGCACAAGAGATATCTTTAAACGATGATTGGGAATATAAGATAGAAGTTGTTGCAGGTACGGACATACCGAGAAGCAGAAAAGAACTTGCTTACACAATGGATAAAATATTTACTTCGGGAATATTGAATACAAGTCAAGATATAGATTTGTTGGAACTTTATTTAAGAAGTTTAGATATACCTAATTACAGGGCAGTAATACAGTTGTTAAGACAAAAACAACAAGCACAACAATCGCAAGATGTTCCGATAGATCTGAAATCTATATTCTTAAATCCGAATTTAAGTAAAGCATTTGCAGATATAGTTAAATCGTTGGAAGGTTTTTCTAAAGCTAAAGGGCAAATTCTTATGTCGTTAGGTTTAAATGCTTCACCTGACACATTCAATTCTGCACCTGTTCAAACAATAACAAGTAAATCGTCAGCAACAGATATAGCAACAATAATACCTTCTAAAGTAAGCGAAAATCCACAACAACAGATAGAAGGCGAAGAAAATGCTGTTGCAGATAAATTATTGAAGAAAGGAGTTACCAATGTTTAAGTGTGGAGAGAAGTTCACAATTAAAAATTGCAGTATTGATGTAGAAATTATCGGCTATTTTCCGAAATCGCAAAGTAAAGACGGTAAAGATTATTATGTAGCAACATTGAACGGCGAAAAAATGAAAATAGCATCAAGTTTTATTGAGATGCTTAAAAAAGCAGAGAAAAAGGAAGAAGAAATAAAAGAAGTTGAAACAAAAGTTCAGGAAGTAGTACCTGAAACCGAAACAGAAAAAGCAGTTGAAGAAAAACCTAAAAAGGAGAGAAAAAATGGCAGAAGAAAATAAAATACCCGCATTGGAAGCAATAACAGAAGGAGAAATGGCACAAGACCAAGAAAAAGATTTTGAAAAATGGCATGACGGACACATGGAAAGAGTAAGGGAAGGGCTTGAAAAGATACTTGCTTCCGAAGATTTAAATGAAATTAAAACAATAGCGCAAGCTTTGTTGGAAGAAGAAGAACAAGAAGGAGAAATAGAAAAATCTTCCGAAGATAAAGCAGATGCGGAAAAAGACAAAGCGGAAGTAACAATGGCTGAATATTTAGGGTGTAAATAATGTCTTTTGAAAGCAAAGGGCAATACAATTTCGGATCTAAAGAAGCATACTCTTTAATCGGCGGTTACAACAAGATGTTAAGAGATAAAAAAATTTCTTCCGAAAACGATGTAAAAGAAATGAATGCAGTACCACGAACTGCAATTAAGCAGAGTGGATTTTCAAGATAAATAATGGAGAGAAAAGAAAATGAATATGGAACAAAATTTAGAACAAAATCAAGAACAAGCAGTAGAAACAAACGAGCAACAGACGGAACAGAATGTTGATGTTAATTCTGCAAATGAAGGTGGTAACGGAACGGACACAACCGTAAACCAAAACACCAATTTGGAAGAATGGCAAAAAGATTCTCGTTACGGCAAGATGTGGAACAAAGCAGACGACCTTTATAACTCGTATAGGTCTTTGGAAAAATCTTCTCAAGAAAGCAATGCAAAACACAATGCATTGATAAAACTCTTGAAAGAGAACGGATTTCAGGCAGAAACATTGGCTGACGAGCTAAAAAAGTATGCGGATTACAGAAATCCGGAATCGAGAATAAATCAAGTTTACAACTATGTTGATAAATGGTTGAACAATGAAATTTATTCTCCGAGAATTTTGCAACTCTTTAAACAAATTGAAGCCGAAGAATTGCAAAGATTATATCCAAATATGTCTTCGGAACAAATTAAAAAGCAACAAGAGTTAGAAGCAAAACTTCAAACTTTGGAAGCACAAGAAAGAGAAAGAAAATCACAAGCCGATTTGCAGAACGATATAAACATAATAAATCAAAACTTTAAAGCTTGTGAAACTCTTGCGAAAGAGTACGGCTTCAAAATTACGGACGAAGTAAAAGACTATCTTTTTGACTATTGCGGAAAAAACAATATTGCACCGGAACATTTAGAGTTTGTTTTTAGAAAACTTTACGGAAAGCAGTTGTTGGAAGCAAGAGATAAAAAGATAATTGCCAATTATTCGGCAAGAAAACAAAAAATTAAAGATGCCGAAATTATTTCAGGTGGTGCAGGTAAAGTTGGGAACTTTGCACCGACAGGCGATGCGAAGTCCAAACTTAAAGCAACATTTGAAAAGATTTTGGGCAAACAATAGGAGAAAATAAAATGGCTCAACAAACACAAGAACTTAATGCAGCAGTCGTTCAGTATATTGACGATAAATTATTTGATGGTTTAGAGAAATGTTTACCTTTATGGAACTATCTTTCCAAAGACGGTAAAAAGAAACAAAAAGGCGGTATTTATTTACAGTTCCCTATAAAGCTTTTGAAAAATCAATCTCAGGGCTTTATTGCAGGAACAGGTGCAACGGTAAGTGCAACACCTTCAGTACAGTTGCAATATGGTGTATTGCCATGGAAATATTACAACTGCAACATCAACTTCACATTGGAAGATTACAATGTTGCTTTTGATTCTGCTTTATCAGCAGTAGATTTCTTCTCCGAAAAGATAGACGGAGCAATGGCAGATATGTACAGAGAGTTATCTTCTTCACTTTGGGGAAGTTCAGCAACAAATCCTTTAGCTTTTGAAGGTATAGAAGATATTTGTGCTGCTTCAGGAACTGCTTATGCAGGTTTATTGGATACAGATTATGATGTAGATGCATATTTACCTATATTCAATACTGCAACAACCGTTTCTTATTCCGCTATCAACAACATGATAACAGGTGTTCAAGCAAGAATGCAGGAAGGCGCAAATGTTGGTAACGAATGTTTCGGTTTTGCTAATGCTTTTGTTTATGAAAGATTCAAAAATGCTGTACAAGCACAACAGATGTTCATCAACGAAAGTGAATTTGCAAAAGCAGGTTTCAGGGGATTTATGGTTAACGGAGTTGAGTTCTATCTCGATGCTTATGCAACAATGACAACAATATTCCCTAAAAAAGCAGTTAAATTCATTTACAATTTCGGTTTTGATAGTGGATCACCTTTCGATACAACGAAAGAAGGTTTACAACTTCCGTTAGAGCCATTGAAATCCGTACAGAAATATCTTAGCGGAAACTTGGTTTGCTATAACAGAAGATTGTTCGCAGTTAACAAAACTTTTAATGCTTAATCTTTTCTCTCCACAGAAAAGAAGTCTTTTGGCGGTATAGACACTAAACAAACCGCCAATTAACAAAACAAAGGAGTTAAATAAAATGGCAGAATTTTTACTTAATAAACAAGCATTGAACGAAGCAGGTGATTTGAAGAAAACTTCAACAACTGCTGAATATGGTTTAGGTTATGAAGTTGAAACCATAGATGAAAACAAAAATGTAAGAAAATACATTTATGTTAAAGCAGGAGCAGCATTAGATGCTAAAGATACCGTTATGGTAAATGCAGGTTTTGTTGCAGTAGCACCTTCAACATCAGCTTTTGCAAAAATTACAGGTGTAGCAAATGTTGCTGTGGCAAGCGGTAGTTATTTCTTCCTTCAAATTAAAGGGCAGACAATAGCAAAGTCCGCAGGAGCAACAACAGAAGGTCATTACACCAAATTGATAACTGCTTTAAAAACAGTTACCGATAGTGCTTCAATAGTTGCTTCAACAAATGCAATTATTAACGAAGCAGTAGCAAGTGCAGGTGATGTTTCTATTACATTGTTAGGTGCAACAAGCGAAGTAGCGGCTTCCTAATATAGTTAAAAAGTGTGTGGGTGGTTTATAGCAACTTCCACCCACATACAACAGGAGAATAAAAAATGGCAGAAACAATAATAGAATCAAAAGATATATTAGATTTTTCAGGTGTTTCGGACAATGCAAGAACATATAGAATTTTAGCTGTTGACTCGGCTAACGAACTCCCTTCCGGTGATTCTATTTCTTTTAATTTAATCTTTAAAGACAATTCAGGAAATGTTTTGTTTAAAAGAGCATTGAAAGATGCAGACGGAAATGTAATTACATTGAGTTCGATCCAAGATTATGTTGTTCTTGAATACAACTTTATAGATATTGAAGCAGTATATACCGGCGACAGTGTACCGGCAGACCTTAAGATTTACAAATTTTAGGGGGAAAGATGAAAAGTTTAGTAGTTAAAGAAATATTGACACAATTAAATGATGACGGAACAGAGTTAGAATTAGGCACAAACCAATTTAAAGCCGAATGTGAATACATAGACAAAAAAACAATCACAATTAAAAGTGTAAAAGTAACAATAGATAAAGACACTTTCAAAACGAAAATGGGTGGAACTTTATCAAACAGTTATTATTATTTCCAAAGAGTTGATAACAAATGGGATATGTATGGCGGTGCAGAAAATGTAGATTTGTCCGAATACGGTATTACATTAGACGGAGAAGTTAACGAAGAGGACAGATTATATATTTATTGCGATACGGTTAACAATGTAGTTACTTCAACAGATTATCGACAACAAATCGTAGTTTATAAAGCAGACGGAAAGTTTAATTATGTAAATATAGCTTGTGATGTAAGCAATGCAACTTTTTCTGTTTTTTCGGTTTCAAGTGGTGGTTATGAAAGCACAGTTTATGGTGGTGTAAAACTTAAAACAGAAACATCGTTTGTAAGTGATTATTCAAACTGCAAAATTGTTGCTTACACAACAGGTTATTATGATACTGCAACGGTATCAATTATTGTCGCAAAGGTGAAAAAATGAAACTTTACGAAGCATTAAGAAGAATAAACTTTAAAATAGGAACATTAGACGATATTACAGGCAGAGCAATAAACAATATCGTTGAAACAAGATATATCATTGATGAACTTAATACACAAATGTTTCAGTATGCGAACAAAACAAAAGGTGTTCAAGATACTTTCTCAACGGTAGCAAATATTAACGAGCCGATAATTAAAGCACCTGAAAATGCTTTAAGGTCGTGTTCTTATTTGTTTGCAGAAGTTATTGTTAACGGCAAAATATTCCCTTTAGATGTTCGTGGAACAAACAATGTATTAAATAACTTTATGATTAACCCTTACAACGGTATTACATCTTGGTTAATGCCTTTCGGTCAAGGTAAAACACAATATTTGGGTTTGTTTCCTACAAATTCAACAAGTGCCAATGTTACCAAGTTAGCAAGTGCTATATTGTCTACAGATACGACAATAGAAGTTAATTCAACAAAAGGTTTTATAAGGAATTTCGGCAGAGTGCAAATAGGAACTGAAAAAATAATGTATCAATATTGCGACAGCAACAATTTATACGGTTGCACTCGTGGTATAGAAGGAACTCAAGCACAAAACTTTGACGAAAATACCGATGTAACACATTGTAACTTAATTATTTATTATGCAAAATTGCCGGAAAAAATCATAGTTTCCGACAACAATTTTGTTTCACAAGAAACATTAAACAAAGATTTGGAAATATGCGAAGAACACATGGAAGGAATAATTAAAATCGTAGCATATAACCTTATTTTGAAGTTAGACAACACAAGAGCGGCGCAATACAAAATAGATAGCGAAGAACTGTTCAGGCAATACGAAACAGATATAAGAAAAGGATATTCAAATATTAGAAAAGGAGCAAATGTTCGTCCGCCTTATGCTTCGCAGAGCGGTTATCCTAATTATACGAACTTACAACAATAAAATGGGTGATAAGTTATCCGTCAATCAATTTAAAGGCATAAAAAACGATTCAAATCCGAAACAAATAGGTTTTGACTATTTTAAGGATATTGTTAATTTCAATTTTGAAACAACTTCAACATTGGGGTTGGAAAAGATATTATGTCCGAAACAAAATATTCAAATATTAGAAGATGAAGAAATAGACGGAATATACGAATACAGATTTTTAGATCTGAATAATATTTTAAGAACGAAAATTATTGTTGTTTGCGGTGGCAACATTTACGAAGTTAAACTAAACAATAATTTGACCGTAACAGATAACCAAGAAAGACAATCAAACATAGAACTGATTTATTCGGGAATAGCTAAAGGCAAATGTTCTTTTGCAACATACCAAGACAAATTGTTTATTTCCAACGGAAAGGACAATATTTTCGTTTATTACGGTGCTTATGACCAAATATCTCAAATGGGCAGTCCTTTGGCTTTAAAAGGGCAAAACAATGGTTTTTTAACAGGAACTTATAAATATCAAATGACCTATGTAACTGACGGCGGTGAAGAAATTATCGGTAGTGTATCAAACACTATAACCGTAACTAACCAAAGTGTGTTATTAAAACTTCCGTTAGGTTATGACGGTGTAAAATCAAGAAAAATATACAGAACAAAAGACGGCGGTAACACTTTTTATTTAATAAATACCATAAACGACAATACAACAATGGAAGTTTATGACAATCTTATTGACAGCTTTTTAGATGAACAAATAAGCAAAGTAAACAACGAGTTGCCGAAACCTTACTTTTTATCCGTAGCAGGTAACAAATTGTTCGGCGGTAAAGTTGACAAGTTTCCTACACAAGTGTTTGTTACAGATGTTTTCGGAGAAGTGTTTGACGGTGCAAATTTTATAGATGTTTCAAATTTCGGAAACGATAACACACCTGTTGAAGTTGTAGCGGAAGATTTTAATAAAATTGTAGTAGGAACAGGCAAAAATATATTTTTTATAAATCCTTCCGACAATTCAGTAGTTTTAACAAGAGCAAATATCGGTGTTTTAGACGGTTACGGTGTTGCAAAGTGTCCTTCGTTTAACAATTTTGCGGGTGGTTTAATGTTTGTTTCCACCGAACACGATGTAAGATTGATGAGCGGTTTACAAGCTTTGCCTGTATCAACATCAATAGATAATGTTTCAACGGTAAATTATGCACAAAATATTCAGGGAACATTGCCGAACGATTTAAAAGGTTACGGTAATATTGCTTCAATATTTTACGATTACAAGTTTATGTTACAAGTTGATAATATCCGTTATGTGTTCGATATTCGTAATTCTGCATGGACAACACAAAGAATCAAGACTGAAAATTATGAGAGTGTTCCGAAACTGTTTGCAATAATTAACAACTTATTAGTTAACGGACAAAATGACGGTTGGATCGAAACCGAATATATGGATATTAAGTATAAAGACGAAGAATGTCCTGCATATTTGGAAAGTATAGATATAAATGCACAAACCGAATTTACTTTTGTTGAAAAAATGTATTTTTGGTTTACAACCAACGAAAACAACAACATGAAAATAGATGTAGTTTGCGATGGAAATATTCTTTATGCACAAAAAAAAGAATTTAATATGTTAGACGGTGCATTTAACGAAGATTATCTTGAAACCGATTATACAAGAAACAATTACGATATGGATTACAGAGTTTTCAACATATATAAACCGTGCAGATTTTTAAAATACAAGTTGACGGTAACGGAAGGAAATATTATGTTTGAAAATTTTGAAATTTCCGGACAACAAATTTCTAATAAGGAGTAATAATATGGCAGATAATGCAAAATTGGCAGGAAATGCAATAGAAGCAGGTGGACAGGGAGCAGCCGCAGGTAGTGTTGCAGGACCGTGGGGAGCAATAATCGGTGGTGCGGTTGGTGCGGGTGGCAGTTTGTTAAGCGGAATAATGGGCAGTAATGCCGAAGAAGAAGCATACAAGAGAAGAAAAAGAGCATACGACAGTATGATTAAAAGGGCAACCAATGTTCAAACTGCGGGAGAAAATGCTTTGTTTTCTTCGTTAAACAAACAAAATCCTTATCTTAACCAAATGGCATATGATTTACAAACAAATACAAACGATGTTTTAAATGTGGGAAGAAACCAAGTTCAAGCGGGACTTGCTCAACAGGGTATTCGTGGCGGACAAGCGGGAACTTTACTTGCTCGTAGTGTCGGAAGTATGACTAATCAGGCAAATCAAGATTTGAATAATATGATGTACGATGAAAATCAACAAAGAAAAGCATTGGCGGAAGCATATAATCAGGCAAAAGCTTTAGCAGGTTTAAATGCAACTTTGCAAGAGTTTAAAGGTTAAGGGGGAACGATGAGCATATTAAATAATATTTACGGAGCAAACAACAGTCCTTTTGACAATTTTGTCAGAAGCAATTATGTTCCGCAGACACCGCAAAACAGATTGCAAATGGCTTATCAACAAGCAATGGCAAAAAGAACTCCCGAATGGGCAAGAACAATATCGGATATGATGCCTTCAATAGCGGAAATGGTTGCTTACGGAACAACAAAAGGTGCTTTTAATCAGGGAACAATAGCAAACAGTTTGGAAAGAGAAAAGCAAAGAAGAACTGCATATAACCAAATGATGAGAGAAAACGAAGATAAACAAGTTAACGATTATGTTCAAATGGCTAAAGAACAGTTAGGCATAGACATGGCACAAGACGACAGAGAATACGGCAGAAATTTAAACGAATTAAGACGAGCAGAAGAATTGGAAAGACAAAAAAGAGCATATCAACAATATGAAGAACAACAAAGAATAGCGGAAGAACAAAGAAAATTCGATAACGATATAAAACAAAGAGAAATAGCATTAAAAGAATCTATTGCAAATGCTAAACCGACAGAAATGACACCGGAACAACAGTTGCAAAACGAATTGGAAAAAGAGAAAGCAAAAGAAACCGAAAAAGCAAAGTTTCAGGCGGAACAAGATGTTAAAAAAGCAAAAGCAGACTATTCCGCTTTTGAATCTAATATAGAAAATCTTAAAAATCTGTCAAAAAGTTCAGGAACTGTTATAGACAGGTCAATAGGCACTATTGCAGGTCTGTTTTCAGGTAAAGACAATGCTTTAACAAGACCTAACGATGCTTCACAAGAAGTTAAAGCACAGTTAATAGATGCAATATTTAAAGCAAACGGTATTGACGGAGATAAAGTAACAAAAGAGCAAAGCAAAATAATTTTGGCAAAAGCAGGTATGCCAAATTCTAACAACTTAACACAAGCACAAGTAGATACAATTATTAAGAATATTCAAGCAACTTACAGGCAAAGAATTGCAGGTAAACAAGCTTTTTTAGATTCTTTTAATGAAAATTCTGTATCTTGGGAGCAATAATATGCCAATAGCAAACATAAATTGGAACGGACAAACTTATAGAATAAATTTTGACAGAAAATTGACCGATACCGAAGTTTTTGACTATATGCAAAAGAATTTCCCGAAACAGCAGACAACAACAACCCAACAAGAAGAAGAAAAGGTTGTTGAACAACCTACACAAAAGAAAAGCATAAAAGATTTTTATAACGAACAGTTAAGTCCGGTAGCTAAAAAACTCGGTAAAAAAGTTTTAGGAACTTCAAGAGCATTAACTCAGGGAGCAAGTATCGGACAAGCACCGCAGTTGGCAGGTGTAACAAACGAGTTGGCAAACTTGCCGAAAAAAGTTTACGGTGCAAAAACAATAGATGACTTAATCGGTTTATATAAAGATACCGGAAAAGATTATGTTAAAGGCAGAGAACAATTTAAGAAAGAATATAAAGACTTTGAAGATAAAAATAAAGGTCTTGCCATAGGCGGTGAATTGGTAGGCGGATTGGCAACCGGTGGCGGATTATTAAAAGGGTTATCGTTAACAGGTAAACCGTTGTTGAACACTATTTTAAAAGGCGGTGCGGAAGGCGGTTTGTTGGGCAGTTTATACGGTGGCTCAAATGTTGAAGGTAAAGCTTTCGATCCGAAAAGTGCAGCACTTGGCGGAGCAATAGGATTAGGAGCAGGAGCATTGTTGCCTTTGGGTGTTGAAGGTATAAAAGGGCTTGGAACATTATCAAAACTTTACGGAAAAGGTGTTGATAAGGTAGCAGACAAAACAAGAGTATTTAAACCTATAACCGAAGAAGTAACAAATCCGGTAACAAAAGAAAATGTTATTGATTCAATTATAGAAGCTGAAAACAAAGGTGCAATGGTAGATAAAGCATTAGGTGATAAAAATCCTTTGGAAACGGCTGTTACAAAACAAAATCCTACAAAAATAAAACAAGCGGTGGAAGGCGATGTTATTTCTTACATTAAACCTAACGGTATGCAAAACAAAGTTGTTAAATATGTAAGAGATAACGAAGCGGTAAGAGATGAAATACTTAAAAGACAGGGCGATTTTGGTATGAGATTCGGTGTTTACGGCGATGATGCCATAAAAACAATAAAAGAAATTGCACCTACAATAAAAAATGCGGAAAACAAAGCTTATCAGGAAGCTTTTGAAAAGGTTGGTATAAAAAACGGTGATGAATATTTTGTAAAGACAAATCAAGAAGTTGTTGATGATATAAACAATGCAATAAATCAATACAAATCAAGAGCTTCGGACGAATATGCAAAAGGAATTGTAGAGATTGATGCAGAGTTGGGAGATAATTACAGAAATCTTTTAAACAGAGATTTAATAAATAATGGTGGAATAAAGTTTGGCAAACTTAAAGCTATAACAAGAACAATAAACCAACTGAAAAAATCGGTAGCAAGAAACGATAAAAAAGGCAAAGATAGTGCAGAGTATGAATTTTTAAATTCTATATCAAGAGCATTTTCTAAACTTAAACAACAAGATGCTATTTTATCTGTTCCAAACAATAAATTTTCAAAATTAGAAAAAGCTATGGAAAGATTGGAAGAAGAAGGCGGTTTTAAGTTAGACGATAAAGGTGCAAAACAAAATGCAGCTAAAATCTTCCAAAACATAAGAGATAGAGCCGGAGATACACAAGAAACGGCATTAGACGATTTTGTAGATGCTATAAGTGAGTTCGGTGATACAAAAGAATTGGCAAATGTTAAAAATAAAATACAAATGGCACAAGCTTCTTACGGTGCAAGAGATACGGTAAGAGATAGCAAATTAAGTGCCGACATTGTGAAATACAGTCAAAATCCGAAAAATTTAACAAATTATTTCACGAACAAATTATGGAACGGACAAGACTTGAACAATGACGAATTTTTGTTAATGGTGGCAAACGGTTTAAGAAGCGGAAAAATAAAACCTAAAGATTTAACAACTTTCGGCAGAGTAAGAGTGCCGAACATGAACGATTACGATGCCAACAGATTATATTTAATGTCAAAACTTTTCGGTTTAAAGACCGGTGGTTTAAAAGGAATAGTATTTCAAACATTAGGGGGAAAATAATGGCAATACCAAATTTAAAAGATTTTATTTTATATGTAAATAAGGCATTAGATTCTAAAGCATGGAACACAAATTGGCAAAAAGTGGTTAATTTGTTTACTTCCGGACAAGCCGATGTTAAATTTAAGTCTGTTGAAATATCGCAAGACGGTGGGCTTGTAAATAACGGCTCACTTACACAAAACGGTAACTTTACCGTTGAAGGTAATGCTGAGATTACAGGCAATGTTAATATAGGCGGAACATTAACAGGTGATGGCTCGGGTTTAACAGGAGTAGTAAGTGCGGCACAAATATCTTATACACCTTTTTGTGTAAATAGTGGAAATTTAGATATTAATGGTAAAGGAGATTTGATTAGAACAGACGGTGTTCAAACTTCTATACAATTTAAAGTTGATGACGGAATGTCTTATAAACCGATAACATTTACCAATGCAAAGGGTAAAACAACAACTTTAAATGCAATAAATTCTTATGATCTATCACAAACAGACAACGGAACATATATTGTTTATATAACGGAAAATGCAACAGCAGTAACTTTAACCGATAAAGATGCAAAGATTTATCGTCAACCTTCTGCACCTTCTAACCCTTCAGGAACAGATATATGGTTTGATACATCTTCGGAAGGGTTAAAATCTTATATTCGTCAGTCAGGAACTTGGGTAGAAGCAAATATCGTGCCTTTGGGAACTGTTACTATTGATAATCATCAAATAAATAGTGCAACAACTTTTATTTATAATTGGAACGGATATAACATAAATATCGGAGATTGCGAAAGTTTACAAGTCAATCAAAAACCGAGAGTAATAGTAGAAACATATTATAATTCATCAACAAAAGAGTGGTATAGAATATATTCGGACGGTTGGATAGAGCAGGGCGGTAAAGTAACAGGTGGAAGTTCGGGAGATTTTACCGTAACATTTTCCAAAGAAATGAAAGACACAGATTACAGTATGTTCTTTACACCAATAAACACAAGCGGAACATCGGGACAAACAAACAACTATATCAAAGAATATTCAACTACAAGTATGAAAATATGGTTTGGACAACCGACAAACTTTTTTATTTGGAAAGTAGAAGGGTATATAAAATAAGGGGGTAATATGATAGGAACATTGAATAAAGGCAGTTTAGTAAAAGGAACAGGTGGCTCAGGCGGTGGTGGAAGTTCTTCTGCAACAATAAACTATTTTGACAATATAACAGGCACAACATTAGATACACAATTAACACTTGGCAACTCGGTTATGGTATTCAAAAACGGTGTATTGTTGCAACCTACAGAAGATTATTCTATAAGCGGTAGTGTAATAACATTTATAACAGCACTTGTATCAACCGACAAGATAGCAGTAATTAACGGAAATTTAGATAGTATAGATTTAACACCGTATTTAGTAAAGCCAACAATTCTTACTGACGAAACTCCTACATCTATGGCATTGGCAGGAAATACTATATACAAGTGGACATCGGCATTAACTTCGTTAAGTTTTGCTTCTGCCGAAGTTAGCGATTTGGAAACTGTGCTTTACTTTACGACAGGTGGAACGATAACTTTTACAGATAGTTCTTCTTTAAAATGGGGTGGAGATGGCTCTGCACCGTCTTTGGAAGCAAACACGATATATTGTATCTCAATTAGAAATGGTCTTGCAGAAATAGATACCTTCGGAACAGTATCGTAAAGGAGATAAAAATGTCAAGTTTTAGACAACTGATGATGAAGAAGAAAGGTGGTGGAAAAACTTATGTTTTAAATAGTAATATCGTAAATCAAGGAAATATGAATGTTTCTACAGGCGAAATTAGCGGTTTTAGCAGTACTGCTTTTTTATATGCAACTAGTGTTTTTGGAAGTTTTCCAATAAACGATATTGATATACATTTCAAAAGTGGTAATGATATAACAACAGAACAATGTATATTATCAATAACAATATACTACAACGGACAATATTATAAATATGGTTCATTTGTAATAAAAAACAATAAATTGTTTTATGTTAACCAAAATAATTTATCAGAAACAGAACTTGTAAACATAAATACAAATACCGAATATAGAATTACTGGTAATATTACAAGCAGTGGTAGCAGTACTTATTTTCATAACTGTACTATATATGAAAATACAACCATACTCTATAATAGTACTATTACTTTTTCTGTTCCTACTGTTCCGACAGGAACAAAAAATTTATATTATGGTATTATTAGAGAAGGAGCTAATTCTTATACAAAACCTTTTCTCGGTATTATTTATGGCGATACAAATTGGAAAGGAACAATTTGTGTAGAAGAATAGGAGCAACAAGAAATGAAAAATAATTTAAGACAAATATTCACAATATTAAATAACAGAAAAGGAGAATAATTATGGAAACTAAAATAAATCCAAATCAAATAAATGTAAATACACAAGTTTTAAATGTTATTCCTGACGGTACATCTTCAAGTGATTTAACAAGAGAAGGAGCAAAAATCAAAGGTTTTGGAAGATATGCTTATTTAAAATTTGGAGCAATTCTTGACAATAACATTTTAAGTTTAGTTAGTATTCAAAAAAATTTTGGTAACGATATTGCTACCGCAGACAGTTTTGAGTGTGTTTTTCTTGTTAATTACAAAGCAAAATCTTCTGTAACAAAACAATATCTTTTTGGGGAAACAGGTACAGCCGCTTCTTTAATAGGAATAAATGGAAATGGTTTATGTAGTATGGCTATCAACTATTCAGGAAGTAGCGGTGGCTCAACAACAGAAACGGGCTCTTTCTCTTTTACTGAAGGTTCAGATTATTATTTTAAACTTGCTTTTGACGGTTCTGAATATACTTTTTCTGTTAAAGAAAAAACTGCAACTGAATATACAATAGTATCTACGATAACAAATAGTACAAAAATAACAGGGAAAAGAACTTGGATATTGGGCTATGTTGACACTACTAATACAAACAACGAGTGGAATAGTTATGTTGATTTATCAAAAAGTTATATAAAAATAGACGGAGAATATTGGTGGAAGGGCACTGAAACACTATGAAAAGACATTTGAGCAGAATATTTAGCATACAAAATATAGTTATTTATATAGGTGCATTATACATCTGTTTTCAGGTCTATGAGTTAATACCAATAGTCAGAGATTTAAAAGTTAGGGTAAACACAAACGAAAAAGAAATAATCGTGCTAAAAGAGAAAATGAATTTGAATTTGACAATGTTATCGGAAGTAAGGGCAGATGTAAAGCAGATTTTAAAAGATGTTAAGTGATAGGGTTAACATATAGTAGTATTGCTCTTTTATAATTTTGAACTGTTGATTGTCTAACTGAATATCCATTTTATTAAGTTTAGAAAGATACTCAACACTGTCAAAAGATTATTAAACATTATAGCAGGGCTTCCTATCGGCTCTGCCAAAAGAGATAATATTATTATTTGTTGCGATAATAATTCCGAAAGATATATTGCGATATATTTATAAACAACAGATTAAACTATTGAAAGCAAAAACTTAACTATTCGGAAACATTTAGTTTAGCTTGGCAAATTCGTTTTCAAAATGTTTTCAAAGAAGGGAAGATGTTACTATATTTATTATTACTTATATTTTTGGTTTTACTATGTATCTACATAGACCATATTTTAGATTAAAGGAGAGAAAATGTTTAAGGAATTATTTGTTAGTTGGATAATAAAGTTAGTGGAAATAATTTTAGTGGTATTATTAGGTTTTGTAGTTTGCTTTTTAGTTGGCTTGATAACAAAGGAAACGGCGATAGGAATAGCCACAGTAAGCATAGTTTTCTATTTTTTTGGTGGAATTATAAGACCATATATAAAAGACCTTCAAGAAAAAATAACGAAGAATTTGGGAAAAAAAGAAGATAAATGAATAAAGACCTGTGGAAGTTGTTGCCATATCTTTATTGGAAGATTAAAAACAACAAGATGTAGATTATATCATTGTGAAGTAAGCATATACGATACTTGCCATAATAAATGGTGGAGAATAAAATGAAGAAGATAATAAACTACATTAAAAAGATGTTAGAAGATAGGGGCGGGTGTCCGAATACAAAGTTGCATTTTGGCAGTCTATTTGCCATTGTAATGATAGTCGGGCTATTTCTATCAGTGGATACGGCATTGTATCAGACTTTTACATTTGCGACACTTGCCCTGTTTGGCATATCGGCAGTAGATAATTTAACTGCACCGAAGATAGAAGTAAATAAGACGGAAACAAGCAATAAAGAGAGTAAAACAACAATAGATGTTGCAGAAACGATAAAAAACATAAAGAAAAAGCAATGAAATATTGTATCAACTGCTTTCATGGAAGAATAAAGTATAACGGTAAAGAAGGATACTTTTGTTGGTGCGAAAAGCATAAAAAAGAAGTCGGTTTTTATAGAAGGTGTCAGGAGTATAAATAATGTGTAACGGAAATTGCAAATTTTGTCCTTTTAACGATAACTGTATAGTAAAGAAAGAGAGAGAAGAAAAAACAGAAACAATTTTTACAAATACTCTTAATGAGCAAGTTATAAGAGATATAAGAAGGAAGAGGGAGTGAAATTTATAAAATCATTATCAGTTTTATTGTGTTTATTCTTTGGTCTTTCGGTATGTTTGGCTTCGGATACTTACTATCTAACACAAGAGCAACTGAACAACTTAATAAAGCAAATAGAGAACTTAGAGAACAACAACAGAAGTATGACGAACTTATTGCAGAAACAGACGAAAGAATACGAGATATTAGAGAACAATTATCTGCAAAAGTTCTTGACAATGGAAAAGCAACAACAGAATTACGAGCAATTATTGAACAAATCAAAAGACAGAGAATTGATTTATAAGTATGGAATAGTAGCAGGGTTTGTGGCAGGTCTTTTAATCGGTGTGATGGTAGCAAAGTGATACCATATTGTTGATGTCAACGAAATGGTTATTTCAAGAAATGGTAGAAAATTAAAATAAGAAAAACCGTTATTTCAAAAAATGGGAAAAATTGAAATATGAAAATAATTATTTATGGTGGAAAGCCAATTTATATGTGGATAGATGATTATATTGATAATAAAAAAGAGATAGAAGAACAACTGTCTTATGAGTTGAAAAGGCAAAGGACAAAAACTTTTAAAATTATTTTAACTTATACAGAAGAAAATGTTTGGGAAATGGGAGATAAGTCCTTATAGGTGGCACTCCGTAAGGTTTACCGAGTTTAAACACTTAAATAGTCTATAAGGCACTCCAAAGGATATAAATGATTAAGTGTATAAATTGTCAGTATTATTGCATAAATAAAGGAGAAGAATATTGTGCATATTATTGCGAATTTATAGACAGAATTATTTTACTTTCAATGTGTAAATGGTTGGAGAAAGAATAAATGACAGATTGCAAAGTTTGTCCGATAGCAATAATCAATATATATGGAGATATCGGTTGTCCGAAAATAAAAGATTGGATAACAAGAGAAGAATATAAGGAAGGCAAAAGATATTAGATAACTGTCCGTTAAAGGAGCAGAAATGAAAATAGCAGACCATTTTACCATTAAAGAACTTTGTAATACTTCCTATGCAGATGTAGAAGCCGAAAATATTTATTATGCTTTAGACCATTTCAACGAACTTACGAGATTAGCACAATTCTGTGAGAGAGTAAGAAGTGTCTTAAATGTTCCAATGAATATAACTTCAGGTGTTAGGTGTCCGAAATTAAACAAAAAAATCGGTGGTGTAGATACTTCCGACCATTGTAAATTATTAGCGGTTGATTTTGTTCCTTCTAAAATTAAACTCAAAACTGCATTTGACAAAATAAAAAATTCAAATTTAGATTATAAGCAACTTATATTAGAAAAAAATATTTGGATTCATATTTCATTTGGAAATGATAAAAAGGAAGCGCTAATATATGACGGAAAGAAATATAAAAGAGTATAAAACTTGTTTATTTTTCTCTTACCAAAGATATTGCAGAAGAAGATATATTAAAGACCTTATATACCTATATTATTCCGATTTATCTTGTTATAAATGTCCGAAATTAAAATGTAAACATTTCAAAAAAAACAACATATATAATAGATTGATATTAAAAATATTATGTGCCTTTCCTTATTTAAATAAGTATATTAGATTCTTATAATTTGGACTAATTTTGGACTATTTCAAAAGAAATCAAACCGAACAGAGCCGAAATAGAACGAAATGTAAATAAAAGAAATACCGTCTATAAAAGTTGATTTTAAACTAATTTAGACGGTATTTTATATTTTTTGAAACTTTATATATAATCCGCTCCCAAGGAGCAAGTATTGTCGTCTATGTTGGACTATTTTTGGACTAATATGCCAACTTATTTATGTTTTTGGTGTCTGTTTCTCTTGTTAAATGCTTATATACCAACAAAGTCTTTAAATCTCTTATTCTTGCCCATTTCATAATATCGGTTTCATGTAAATCAGCTAAAAAACAATTAGTAATAAATGTATGTCTGCAAGTGTGCGGTGTTGCTCCGTAAATACCTATGCTTTCAAGAGCAGTTTTGAATCTATAACTTAAAGCAGATGAAGAATATTGGTCGTTTTTCAAATTAGGAACAATATAATCGTCATCTTGTGCATTTGTTTCTTCCTTTAGATCTGAAAGATATTTTTCTAATCGGCTTGTCATAGGTGTATAATCTTCGTTTGGATCGATTCTGTCTGTTTTATTCGGTGCAAAATTTATACAATGTTCGTCAAAATGAACATTATGCCATTTTAAAAGAACTGCATCTTTCATTCTTAAACCTATATATAAAAGCAAATAAAATATTGTCCTGTTAGTTTTGTTCGGCATATTAAAAATTTTTTCTATTTCTTCTTTTGTTAATACTCTTGTTTTGATAATTGTTGGCAATTTATACTTTTTTATTGGCTGTGCCTGATGTTCCATGGGAAATTTTAACTCTTTTTTGGCAAAAGTCCACATTGATTTAATACAAATCAGTTCCCTGTTTATAGAACTCTTTTTAATACCGTTTTTAAGTCTTATATCTATCAAATCTCTTATTCTTTGTGTAGTTAACTCTTTAAAATATTTAATGCCTAAAAACTTGTCTATAAGCTTTATAGTGTCTTTATCTCTGTTTTGCGTTTTTTTAGCTTGACGGCAATATTGCATATACAGTTCGCAAAAAGCAGACCAAGACAAATCAATGTTGGTGTTTCCGGTTTTGGCAGTAGTATCTTTCCTTTGTTGCACGATATAATCTTCAGCAAATAGTCTTGCCTTTAGTTTGCTGTCTTGGTGAGTATTCACCCACTTTTGTTTACCGTTTATGCACGGTTTGAAGTAATAGTATTTTCCACGAAGATATAATTTCATTGTTTTTCCTTAAGAATTTGTTTAATTTCTTTTAATTGTTGTGTAAGTTCTTCTATTTTTTGTTGTTCTTCAATTTTTTTGTTTTTAATTTCAACAACTTTATTTTTAGCAGTATTAACACCTTTTGCAGAAGAAGAAAAAATAAAAACTATTAACCAAACAAAGCCGACAGCCAAACAAACACCTAAAATTCCAACAAATATAAGAATAATAGCTTTAAGTATTATCATTATTTGCTCCGATTGAGTATAATAAGCAAGAGCATACATACCTATAAACCATATAATGAAGAAAATAATGCTGTAAACTATATCTTTTATTTCTTTCTTCATAATCTCTCCTTAAAATATGTTATATGTTCCGACAACCTTTCCTATAATCTTTACTTCTTTCGGGTTTATTTTCTTTCCTGAAGGGTTTAAATAGTGCAATTCTATCTTGCCATCAACAACCTTAATTCTCTTAATCGTATATCCGTTTTCGGTTTTAACCAACATATTCTTATTATTTAACGGAACATCTATTTTCTTTATTATGCAGTATGCTTGTGGTGGTATTTCAGGCAACATACTTTCACCGACACAACGAACAATAAAATCACTATCCGGAAATAACTTTTTCGGAACTTCGGCAAAATCATCAATAACTTGTTCGTCTATCGTGCAATAATCAGGTTTGCCACAAACTACGGTTGTAAGTATCGGTAATTTTGTTGTTGTTTTATCGTTAAAGGGTTGAACTGTTGAAGTGTCTATTTCTTCGTCAATAAGTAATTGTGATAAAGGAACTTTTAAAACATTTGCAATTCTTTCAATGGTTTCTTTTTTAGGGTTACGAACACCACGAAACCAACCGGAAACAACACCACGAGTAATACCTAACTCTTTTGCTAAATCCGATTGATTTATTTTTTTTTCAATCATTAGGTTTTTGATTTTTAAAAATAATTTTTTGTTTTGCATTTGCACTCCCTAAAACTTATTTTATCGTCAATAAAAATACCTATTGACAATGTATTGCAAATGTGCTACAATTTGTGCAACAAAAGTAATACAAATAATTTCCCGAGAGCATAAAAAATGTCTAAAGTAAAAACAAAAACTTTTAAAATTTTTAATAGCAAATACACCCTTCAGGGTGTTTGCCATAACAAACAGCAGACGCTTTTAGACATTGTTCTCGGGAAAAGATTAATGTTCTTTAAAAAGTCTGCTGTTTTTTTATGGCTCCATCATAAATTATAGCACAAAGGTAAAGATTATGGCAATAAATATATTAGGTGTAGAACTTATAACACAAGCCGAAGTTGGTAAGTTGATAGGCATAAAAGCCAAATCAACAATATGCGAGTGGTTGGCAAGAGCAGAAATAGACGGAACTTCAATCAACAAAACAAAATATTATTCTACGGATCTAATTCGTGATTATTTAAGGTACGGAAAAATAGAAATAAGACAAGCGGTAGAAATATTAAGGCAAATAAAAGCTTTTAAGGAGAGAAAAGATGAAAAATAAGATGTTGTTGAAATTGCAACGACAACTTGAAATTTTAACACAACGAAAACAGAATCTTGAAACAAAATTGTACCAAATTGACAATTTACCGAACGAACAAATTACAGATGTTACTTACAAAAGGTGGCACGAAGTTTATTGCAAGATAAATTACCTTTCTTTAAGGATAGAAACAGTTAAAAGCAAAATGGAAATGTTGTCGGACAAAGACATTATAAGAGCAGTAATTAGCAGTAGCAAAGGTTTATTTAGAAATTTAATAAGGAGAGCAAACTAATATGAAATTAACAAATAAGACAAAAGATTACATTGTAGTTATTGCAATATGTGTGTTGGTTATTTGGATTCTTTCCGGTGCAGTTTGGTATGTAAAAAGCTTATTTGCCGAAGAATTAACCGAAGTTGAAACAATGAATAGATACTATGCCGAAGAAACAATTAAAAGTGAAATGAATTATCTTGCTATGAAACATTATATGGACAACATTTCTGTTGAAGAATACATAGATACATTTTTTAAGGGGGAATAAATGAGAAAACAAGAAGCAGATATATTCAAAATACAAAGACCGATTATATCAAATGAAGGCAATATAGTTCTTTGTTATAACTCAGATCGAAGTGTTAACGGAAGATTTCCGATGACTGAAGAATTAGCAAAATTATTTGATGAAGGCGAATATAAGATTTATGTTGTTGGCTATTTAGATAAAGATAAGTTGCAAATCGTTAGAAAATGCACAAAAGATTTTGAAGGTTTTTAAGGGGGAATTGAATGCATAAAGGGTTTACTTTAGAGCAGTTGGTAAAAAATAAAAAGATTTTAAAAAAGTTTAAAAAAGACAGAGCAGAAGTAGGAAATAATAAAAAAAGTGGGGGGAAAAGATGGAAAACAATGCATTAGTAGAAAAAAAGGAAAACAAAAGTTTATCGATTTTGGAAGATAAACAAATTGCACAAGTATTTTTTGAAAGCGGTATTTTTAAAAATGTTAAAAGTGCTGCACAAGCTATGGTAAAAATCATTGCAGGTAGAGAGCAGGGATTAGCTCCTATTCAAAGTATGAGTTCCGTTTTTATTTTTGATGACAAAATCTGTTATTTCACCAAAGTTTTTTTGGCAAAAATTAAAAAATCAAAAATCTACGATTACAAAGTAAAAGAAAGCAACGATAAAAGTTGCACTATTGATTTTTACAGAGAATCGAAGTTACTCGGATCAACAACTTATACTTACCAAGATGCAATTAAAGCCGGACTTGTAAACAGAGATGTTTGGAAAAAATATCCACAACTTATGCTTTATTACAGAGCAAGTAGTAACGGTATAAAAATGTTTATGCCTGAAATATTAGACGGTGCTAACATTTACGAAGATTTTGATGCCGTAGACTTGGAAGAAGAAAAAACAAAATCTTTTGATGTTAACATGGAAACAGGTGAAGTTGTGGAAGGACAACCGAAAGAACAAGTTGAAGAAGAAAAAGACACACAAGATATATTTTAAAGGAGAACAAAACAATGGAATTAGAAATAATTTCGCCGGTAGAAGCTTTACCGGTAGTAAAGTTTAACAAAGAAGAAATAATGAAAGAAATCAGTAACAGAATGCAATATTACAGCAACATTGAAGTTACTGAAGAAACAATGAAAGAATCCAAAACGGATTTAGCTAATTTAAGAAAGTTTAGGAATAGTTTTGAAGAAAAGAGAAAAGAGTTAAAGAAAAAGTTTTTAAAACCGTACGAAGATTTTGAAAAAGAATATAAAGAGATAATAGAACTTATAGACAGACCTTTAAACTTAATAAATGCACAATTACAAAAACTTGAGTTTGAACAAAAAGAAACAAAGAAAAAGAACATAAAATTATATTACGAAAAAGAAGCTAAAGATATTGTTGAACTTGTACCGTTTGAAAGAATATTTAAAGATAAATGGTTAAACAAAACTTGTACAACAAAATCTATAAAAGATGAGATTGCCGAATTTGTTAAAAGTTTTAAGTGCGGTTATGAAACTATCAAGAATTTAAACCAAAAATACGAAAAACAAATAATTGATAAATTCATACAAACTTTTGACCTTACCGTTGCTCTTGCCGAAGGTAAAAGATTAGAGCAACAAGAAAAGAACACAAGTATTCTTGAACAAACATACACACAACAAAAAAAAGATGAAGCTAAAGTTGAACATTTAAATAAGTTGTACGGATTTCAAAAGGAAGAAAACACTTCAACAACACAACCGCAAGAGCCGAAAAAGTATGTTGTTACCTTACAATTTACCGCAACTTGCGAACAATTAAAAGCTTTAAAACAATTCTTAATAGAACAAAACATTGAATTTATTAAAAAAGGAGAATAAAAAACATGGCAAGTAGATACACAAACAAATATCCGTCAGTAACAACGGTATTAGGTGTTTTAAGAAAAGTAGGGTTGGAAATGTGGTTTAAAAACAATACCGCCGAATATTGCGATGCGGAAAGCAGTAAAGGTAAAAAGTTCGGTAGTTCGTTCCATGAACTGTTACAAAAACTTATTTCCGGACAAGAAACCAAAGTTGAAACGGATTTTGATGAAGAACTTAAAAATGCGGTGGGTGGTTTTGTTGCTTTCAGGAAAGATTATCCGAACTTAAAATTGGAACTTGCAGAACTAAAAATGACAAGTGAAAAGTACAAATATAACGGTACTTTAGATTGTTTAGGAGTTTGGGAAAACAAACTTATCATCGTTGATTGGAAAACAGGCAAATCCAAAGAAGGCAAAAAACCTGATATTTATGACGAATATGTTATTCAGGTAAGTGCCTATGTAAAACTTTATAACGAAATATATAACACCAATGTAGATAAAGCTGTTATTGTTGCTTTTGCTAAAAACGAAGTTAGTTATAACATCGAAACGGTAGAATCAAAAACAATAGATTTAGCTTTTAACGAAATATTTTTACCTGCATTACAAATTTATAACGGACAAAAAGAATTAAAGAAAATAAGATTTTAAATCTCTTGAAAAAGAGAAATAGAGTTAGGGTTAAATCTTTAAAACCCAAACGGTTGCCGATACTACCGAAAAGTATCAACTATCACTATGAAGTTATTAGATTCTTCTAAAAAATCTCAACTGTTCTTTTTAAGTGATAGGGCTTTAATAATTTTTGGAAAGCTTTTGGAGAAAGGTTTAAAGCCAAACCTAAAAAAGCAGCCAAAAGGTGACTGATTTTTGGACGGTGCAAGTGCTGAGAAATCGGCATTTGCACTAAAAAGAAAATGGGATATATTTCAATAGATAAATTTATTAACTATGTAAAAACAAACAAGATACCAAGAGCATATTATTTGAGTGGTTTTCATAAGAATTGGTTGCAGACAATTTGTTTAGCTGATTATGTTAAATGGTTGCACTTTTTAATAGACAAAAAAAAAGCATACAACAAAGCATACAAAAAGACCGAAATATATAAAGAAATGGCACACGAATATTATTTGAGAAATAAAGAAATCTACATTGAACGAGCAATGAAACGATACGAAAGGTTAAAAGAGTTAGGAATAAAGAGAGAATACAAATATCAAAAAGAAGCACAAAAAAGATACTACGAAAAGAACAAAGAAAAATACAAACTGCACCATAAAAAATGG
>JAEIGA010001645.1_pt1 | contig 35137 bp, 57 predicted proteins | sample 9270691 | NCBI WGS metagenome assembly JAEIGA01 (sample SAMN17057246, study PRJNA624740) | gut metagenome | biome: biome; isolation source: fecal sample | host: Bos grunniens | place: China: Xizang | collected 2019
CAGTTTGACCCCACTGGTGAAACCGATGTGGAAGATTCCCACATTGTTTGTGCTACCACTGGCGGTATCGAAATTGCTTGCAAGCCCACTTTCACCGATTACGGCGAAGATATCGATAATGTTCCCAACAATATGCTGGAGTTCAAGGAAGTCGATGGCTGGGATTGTTCCATTGCCTTTACCGCTCTGAACGCTTCTGCCGCTGGCATTAAGCTGGCTCTGGGTGCGGCTGATGTTGAAGGCAACAAGATTACCCCTCGTTTTGATCTGAAGGACGGCGACACCAAGGATATTTGGTGGGTTGGCGACCGTGCAGACGGTGGCTTTGTTGCTTGCTGTCTGAAGAATGCACTGTCTACCGAGGGCTTTACACTGAAGACTAGCAAGAAGGGCAAAGGACAGCTTTCTTGCACCCTTACCGGACACGTTTCCATCAATGCACAGGATGTTGTGCCTATGGAATTCTATGTCATGGAAGGTGAATCTGCATGAGAACCATTGCAAATCTGAACGGTGTTGAATTCTTACGGGCTATCAATCGTACCCGTTACGCAGTTGAAAAGCTGATGACGGTAACTGACGTTCTGAACATCTGGAAGAAAAGACCCACTTTCACGGGCAAGGAAACCCCGGAGGAACGGAACGAAATCGCACGAAACCAGATTAAAAAGAATCTGAACGATGTGCTGGATGCCCTGTTGGAAAAACATCCAGAAGCAACTTACGAATGTATCATGGCTCTGTGTGTCCGGGAAGAAGGCGAACCCGAACCCGATGGCATCGAACTGGTCATGGCTGCATTCAACCTCATTTCCGATAAGCGGGTTGTGGATTTTTTATTACAGTTGGGGAAATCGGGGCTTATCGCTACGGAAGCCTAATTTCCTCTATCCGTCTGGATTTGCTAGAAGTGTTGGGGGATGATTACATCTCCCAACATATTCAGCAAGGTTACCGGGAGTATATCGAACAGACAAGCTACAAAATGTATATGTCGAACATGGTCAAGGATATTGCATCCTTTGTGTCGGGCGCAGAAATCGAAACAAAATGGAGCGATATTCTGGATGATCTTGACGGCAATACAGCACCGGAACAACAGACGGAAACTGAACAAGAAGTAAAATCCAGACTGCTTGCAAAACTGAACGGAAGGGAGGGTGCATAGTTTGGATGTATTTGACCTTGTAGCAAAAATCCGGCTTGACGATTCCGAATATAGGGACGGCGTAGGCAAAGCAAAAGGCAGTTTCTCCACCCTTGCTTCGGGTGTAAAAACTGGCTTGGCAACTGTTGCGAAAGTCGGTGCGGCGGCTGTGTCCGCCGGCGTGGCGGGTGTTGCTGCATTGACAAAGATGGGCATTGAAGGTTATGCCCAATATGAGCAGCTTACAGGCGGCGTGGAAACCCTTTTCAAAACGTCTTCCGGTGCTGTTATGAAGTATGCGGAAAACGCATATAAAACCGCCGGCATGTCTGCGAATCAGTACATGGAAACCGTCACTTCCTTTTCTGCTTCCCTGATCCAAAGCCTAGACGGCGATACCGCAAAGGCGGCAGAAGTCGGCAACATGGCTATTACTGACATGTCCGATAATGCCAACAAAATGGGTACATCCATTGAGATGATCCAGAATGCTTACCAAGGCTTTGCAAAACAGAACTACACCATGCTTGATAACCTTAAATTGGGTTATGGTGGCACGAAAGAGGAAATGGAACGCCTTATTGCTGATGCAAATAAGGTGAAAGAAGCCAATGGCGAAATGGCTGATTTGTCTATTGATAGTTTTGCCGATGTGACCGAAGCAATTCACATCATGCAAACCGAAATGGGCATTACTGGCACAACGGCGGCAGAAGCCGCAACCACAATTGAAGGTTCTATCAGCATGATGAAAGCAGCATGGTCTAACCTTGTTGTTGGCATGGCTGACGAAAATGCCAATATGGAAGTTCTTATCAACAATTTCGTTGAAAGTACAGCCACGGCGGCACAGAACCTATTACCCAGAATCGAACAGACCCTTATTGGCATTGGACAGCTAATTACCGCACTGGCTCCGGTTGTTGCGGAAGCACTTCCCGTGCTGATAGAAAACGTTTTGCCGTCTTTGCTGACTGCTGGTGTGTCTTTGGTTACCGCAATCGTAAACGGCGTTGTAACGGCTCTGCCGGCTCTGTACACGGCATTGCTTGAAGGTGTGCAAATTATCCTTGTGGAAGTGTTCGGCGTGTCCGAAGCGAAAGCGGGTGAATTTGCTGATAGTGTAAATTCTTTCTTTGCAAAAATCGGTGAAGGTTTCCGTGCGTTGGTCGAATCGGCACAGACTGACGGAACATGGCTGAATGAGATTTGGACGGGGCTGAAAGGAACCGGACAGGCATTTGGTGATTTCCTTGGTGCTGTGTGGGATACCCTTTCTGCTGTCTTTTCGTGGTGCGTTGAATCCATCAACACGGAAGGCACATATTTGAACACTATTTGGCAGAATATCCAGACATTCATTGCGGCGGCGGTTTCTGTAATTCAAGATTGCATTACGCTGTTCACCTCTATTCTGCGTGGTGACTGGTCTTCCGCTTGGGCGGCTGTCAAAAGTATTGCAGCAACTGTGTGGGATGCAATTTCCTCCATCGTTTCAAACGGAATTAACTATGTCAAATCCTTTATTTCCAATGGATTGACCGCCGCAAAATCCGTGGTTTCTAATATCCTGAGTTCGATTTCTGGCTATTTCTCAAATGTCTGGAACAACGTGAAATCTTCGGTTTCCAATGCGATTTCGGCTGTGAAATCGTCTATTTCCTCTGGACTGAATAGCGCAAAATCTACTGCATCCGGTATTCTGGATTCGATCAGCAGCAAGTTCTCTAGTATTTGGAACACTTGTAAAAGTGTTGTTACTACTGCCATTGATGCGGTGAAAGGTGCGCTGAATTTCAGTTGGGAACTGCCCAAGCTGAAAATGCCGCATTTCTCTATTAGCGGTGAATTCAGCCTGAATCCTCCCTCTGTTCCGTCTTTCGGTATTAGCTGGTACAGAAAGGCATATGACAACGCCATGGTTCTGAGCAACCCGACGATCTTCGGGTATTCCGGTGGAAAGTTCTTGGGCGGCGGTGACGGTAACGGCAATGAAATTGTTGCGGGTGAATCCCATTTGATGGGGCTGATTGGTCATGTTGTGGAAAGCAAGACCGCAGAACAGAACGAAAAGGTTATTGCTCTGCTGTCTGCCTTGCTGGAAGCCATGGTCGGCGGCAACGAAGAAATGATCCGTGCGCTACTGTCCGACAGAATTTTTGCTGTTGGCGAAAGAGAATTTGCAAGGTTGGTGAAACAGTATGCTTGATAAATTCATATTTGAAAACCACCTTGGACAGCGGTTTGAAGGTCTGCCAAATGGTGTGTACCTGAATCACAGCGATTTGCGGGACTATTCGTGGAGTTATGACACCATCAACAACAGAATTTCCCGCTTTTATCGTGGCATTACAACCCGAAAAATCCCGCTTGTTGTTTATGGCAAGACCGATGAAGAAGCCATTGCAGCAAAAAACCGCTTGTATGAACTGGCTGAAGCTGATATTACGGCAAAAATCCCCGGCAAAATCTATGTCGGGGATTACTACACAACCGGCTATATCACGGGCAGTGCGAAAAGCAACTATCTAATCAGACGGAAATACACAAGAATCGACCTCACATTTACTAGCGATGACCCGTCCTGGTATCTGGAACAGACATACCCGTTCTTTATCGATGGTGGTGGTTCGTTCGGTGAAAGCGGCGGTTCCGATTATCCCTTTGATTATCCATACGATTATGCAACGTCCATGAATGGTAGTCAAATCGTGTGTGATTCCGTTGGATCAAGTGAATTTAGACTGCGGATTTATGGCGAAGCCACAAACCCCACGGTTACCATTGGCGGTCATAATTATACGGTCATTGGAACAATCGGGAAGGGTGAAACTTTGCTGATTGACAGCATGAACAAGAAAATTACGCTCACGACTGCTTCGGGTAAGAAAGTCAACTGGTTCGACAAACGAGGACGGGAAGAATATATCTTTGAACCGATCCCGGCGGGGCAGAACACCGTTGCATGGATTGGCTCGTTTGGATTTGACTTGACAGTTATCGAGAAACGGAGTGAACCCAAATGGACTTGATTTACACGAATGCGGAAAGAGCAGACCAAGGCGTTCTTTCCACACATTCCTTTGATTTGTCCTACGGCGCATCCGAAAACAATTTCGAGTTGACAATTGGAGCAAATGAACCAATGCTGGAAACATATGCGTGTATTTTCATTGAAGGTACTGAATATGGCGGTATGGTCGGCGGCATCAAGTCAAGCACATACGGGGAAACAATCACATACAAGGGCAGAACTTGGCACGGCATTATGAACAGCAAGGTTATTGAACCTGACACCGGGGAAGATTACCTTGTTGTTTCTGGTGATGCTAATGAAGTTCTGTCCTTTTTGATTGCCCGTCTGGGGCTGTCTGGGCTGTTTGTGGCGGCTGAAAGTTTGTCCGGGGTGAATATATCCACCTACAAATTTAACCGCTACTGCAAGGGCTATAACGGCGTGGCGGATATGCTGACAGCTAACGGGGGCAAGTTGAAAATTGCGTGGAAAGATCGTGCTGTTCATCTATCCGCCGAACCGATTGTGGATTATACGGAATACCCGATTGACGGAGATGTTGCGACCCTAACCGTTGAACAGAACAAAGACAAGGTGAACCACCTTATTTGTCTGGGCAAAGGTGATCTTGCCGCACGGGAAGTCATTCACTTGTATGCTGACCAATTTGGAAGAATCGGTGATGTAAAGTATTACACCGGGCTTGAAGAAATCGTGGAAACCTACGACAACAGCAATTCCGACAATTTGCGCAGTGACGGTGTAAAAAGGTTTACCGAACTGCGGAACAACGATAAAGCGGAAATAAGCCTTTCGGAAACGGACGGGCTGTCTTATGACATCGGGGATATTGTCGGCGCAAAAGAATATAAATCCGGTGTTAGCGTTTCCGCTGCGGTAACGCAAAAAATCGTAAAAATCAACAACGGTGTTGTAAGCACCGAATACAAAACAGGTGGGTGATTTGTAAATGGCTGAAAATTATTTGATTACGGGTTATTGGGGTGAACCTCATGTCACCGCCGAAAACGATAGGGGCATCAATGCCGCCATTTTCGGTGCGGGAAGATTCGTCTTGCCCGTGGGCGAACAGTTTAGGGCTGAATATATCGGCAATAACACCGTAAGAATTCACGATGGCAAGTTGGTTGACAATGGTGCAGTTGCCGGCATTCCCGCTGGTGAATACGTTGACCTTATTATTCGGGAAGCCGGTCAAGGCATGAAACGAAATGACCTTATCATTTTCCAGTATTCCAAGGACGATTCCTCGCTAGTTGAAAGCGGTGTGTTCATGGTGCTTTCCGGTGATGAAACTAGCGGCACGGCAACAGACCCCGTACTTTCACAGCAAGACATTCTGACGAATACAGCAACGTTCGACCAAATGGCACTATGGCGTGTCCCTGTGTCCGGTGCGGTGATTTCTGCCCCCGTGCAGTTGTTTTCTGTGCTGAAAACTGTTCAAACTTTGGCAACAAACGCAGAAAATGCACAGACAACAGCGAACGGAAAAGCCCCTACATCACACGCAAGTTCTCAAACGACTTACGGTGTTTCAAGCGAAACTGCATATGGTCATGCAAAAGCCAGCAGCACCACGCCGAAAGCGAATGGAACGGCTTCTGTAGGAACTGAAAAAACTGCTTTTGCTAGGGGAGATCATGTACACCCGGAACAGGTTTCCGCTCATGGTATTACCACGGCTGGTAGCGGCGCAGCTTACACCGCAACTGTTCAGGGTATCACTGCGTTGACGGCTGGTGCTTGTTTTATTATGATTCCGCACACTGACAGCACAACCACAGCACCCACGCTGAATGTCAACGGTCTTGGTGCTAAGACGATTCGTCAGCAACTTAGCACAAACAATGCAATCACAGTTCCTTTTAAGGAAGCCGGGGTGATCGCATCCGGAAAGCCTGTGCCGGTTATGTATAACGGCACTTTCTGGGTGGCTGAAATTACAAGACCTGATGCAAATAATCTGTATGGTACTACGCCAATTGAAAGCGGCGGCACGGGTGGTACAACCGCAGAAAAAGCCCGTACAAATCTTGGAATTACGCCGGCAAATATTGGTGCCATTCCCGGTGTCACCACCTATTATGCCAACGGTATTAGTGCGGATGACCTTGAAGTTCCTCTTGCGCTGATTCCTGTCAATGCCAATTCTAACACAAGTCTAAGCAGAGCATTGGGCAACACCAACTTTGCTTATGTGCTTACGCTGTTTTTCTCTAGTATGGATAAAACTGCCAACAGAATGCAGTTGGCTTTCTCCTACAATGCTACGCATACCAGCATGGCAATGCGCAGATACCTTGATGGCGGTTGGACTGAATGGGTGTCTGTTGCTGGTACAAGTATGGCTTTGGGCGTGGAATACCTGACGGCGGAAATGTATCTGAATAAGCCTGTCTATACCATGCTGTTCAATGGTGGTGCGATTTCCGATGGTGCAGAGATTGACTATCCCGGCATTGCGGCTGAAGCCATTTCTCTCGTCCGTACAAGTTGCTCCATTGGTAAAATAACGATTCCGCAGAGAGCCGCCGGTGTCTGGGCAGCCAGTGAAGCAAAAAGCGATTACTTTGCTTGTTATCATGTTGCCCCGAATGCAATTACCGTCAATTGTGGCAGTAAGATGTCTGGCAATGTGTATGTACAAATCTGGTACACGAAGAATTAAGGAGGAAGGGACATGCAGAAAATTAAGTATCTGCTGTGTCAGCGTATGAACATCGGCACAGAGGAAGAACCCAATTACGAAGACATTCTGTACGGCAAGAAGCTGCCCTACTCCGAAGCCAATCTGGAACTTGCCAAGGCAGAAGCCTACAATGGCGAGTATGAAATCTATGACGATGGGCAGACCGAATCCGACACCGCAAGCACCGATGATGTGCTGAATGCTTTGCTGGGGGTGAGTGTATGAACAGAATGCAAGCCGCTGAGCAGTTGAGAAAAGCACTTCAAATGTTCGCTGCAAGCCTGACCGATGAACAGGCAATGGAAGTGGTGGCAGTTTATGACCCTTGGGCAGTCGGCAAAGCCTATGCCGTTGGCGATTTCCTGACCTATGGCGAAAACGGCGTTGGCGATCCTCAGCTTTACAAGGTCGCACAGGCGCACACCGCACAAGCCGACTGGAAGCCCGACACAACCCCGGCGTTGTATGTGGCAATCGGTCTGGACGATTCCGGTTATCCTGTCTGGGCGCAACCCACGGGCGCACACGATGCCTACAACACCGGGGATATCGTCAACTGCAATGGTACGTTGTATCAGTCTTTGATTGATGGCAATGTGTATTCCCCTGAAGCCTATCCCGCTGGATGGGCGGTCTATACCGAAACACAGCAATAAAACTTGCTGTTGTGATATTTCGGAATAAAGAGGGTGGTTCCCATGGGCTATTAAACAGAAGGGCGGCTTTTGCCGTCCTTTAATTTTGCAAACCATCAACATTTTTTCGATTTTTGTAAAGGAGATTTAATATGGCTATCAATGCAGCAACCATTTCCACCAATGAAGTTTATGTTGGCGAAAGCACCAACGTTGTTCTGACTGACTATCTGGAAGAACTGGAAAACGATATTGCCGGCAAGGCAGCACCCAACCATTCCCATACCGATCTGGAAAATGCCATTGAAGGTCTTGAGGATGGCAAGGCTGAAGCTGTCCACACTCACGAAATGTCCGATATTAACGGTCTGAATGCCGCTCTGGCTGAAATGGAAGAAGCAATTTCCGCCATTGTGAGCGGCGGCGGTTCTGCTGGTGTGACCCCCATGCTGATTGCATCCATGCACCTCGGCAAGCTGGACAACAACAGCGGTGCAGAGAATTCCAGTTCCACCCGCATTTGCAGTGAACCTTTCGCAGTTGAACCCGGCAAGACCTATTATCAGGTCAATGACAAGGGCGTAAATATGTATGTCCTGATTTACGATGCCGACGAACTGTTCATCGAGTACATGGGCAATTTCGCTTCCGGCGCAGAAATTCCCGTCACGAACGAAAATGCTGCATATATGCGTCTGGGTTCTCTGCTGGGTGAATATGACCTTGCAAACGAATTCCGCATCTATGATGTTGACCCCGAATCCGGCGAATCTACCGGCGGCGGTGCGGTGGTTGATGCTTACAGCAAGGAAGAAGCTGACGAACGGTTTGCGGCTGCCGCCCATACTCATACCGGCTATGCTGCTGCGGATCATGCCCATGACGGCTATGCGGCTTCTTCCCATACTCACACCGCCGATGATATCACCGGTCTGCCTTCTTCCGTGGATGCTTACAGCAAGACCGAAGCAGACAACAGATTTGCAACCGCAAGCCATACCCATTCCGGCTATGCTGCGGAAGGTCACACCCACAGCGGTTATGCGGAAGCTAATCACAGCCATACCGGCTATGCGGCATCCGGTCACACCCATACGCCCGCTTCTATTGGTGCGGCGGATTCCAGCCACACTCACAGCGGTTACGCATCTTCCAGCCATGACCACGACGATGATTACGCACCCAAAAGCCACACCCACCACCCCGCAAACATTGGTGCGCTGTCTTCTTCCGGCGGCACTATCAGTGGTGCGCTGACCGTTATGCTGGATTCCATCTTCAACGGTGTTCTGAACACCCAGAAGATTCAGCCCAAGGATTCCGGCTCCTACAGCATCGGCACTGCTGACAACCGCTATTACAGCGTCTATCTGCGGGCGAATCCCAATGTGTCTTCTGACCGCCGTTGCAAGCGTGACATTGCCGCTCTGGATGCGGCTACTCTGGCAGAATTCGTGAACAATCTGTCCGTTGTTGCCTACAACTACAACGATGATGCAGAAGACGAAGCACAGCGTATCGGTCTGATTGCACAGGATGTCATTGCCGTTGATCCCGGCATTGCGGCGTTCTTCGTGGAACAGAGCGAAAGCGGTTTCTACAGCCTTCGCCCCGCTGATTTCGTGTTCCCTCTTATTGCCGCTGTTCAGGCACTTTCCGCAAGGGTTGCCGTGCTGGAAGGTAACAAGTGATGAAAAGAAAGGTGAAGGGGGAAACCCCTTCACTTTTTACATTCCGAGAGAAAGGGTTGTTTAACATGAAAAATGCGATTATCACCACCATTGGTGTTATTGGAAGCGTAATTGCTTCCCTGTTTGGCGGCTGGACGGCTTCGCTGACCACGCTGCTGATTTTTATGGGCGTTGACTATCTGACCGGACTGATTGTGGCGGGTGTGTTCCACCAGTCACCCAAGACCAAGAGCGGCGCACTTGAAAGCCGTGCCGGTTTCAAAGGTCTGATCCGAAAAGGCATGATCTTAATGCTCGTTCTGGTTGGTCACCGGCTTGACCTTGCTATTGGTGCATCCTACATCCGGGATGCTATCTGCATCGCCTTTATCGTCAATGAATTGGTGTCCATTATCGAAAATGCCGGCTTGATGGGTATTCCTATTCCGGCGGTTATTACCAAGGCAATCGACATTTTGCAGCAGAAAACCATGGATGCCGTGGAACACAAAGTACAATGAATGAAAGGGCAATCGGCTGGATTCAGTCGGTTGCCCTCCATTTTTCATATTTAAGGAAAAGGACGGGGATTGATTATGGCAACCAAACAGGAAATCAAGAAAAGACAATGCCTTTTGTTCTATTTGGGGTATTATGTCGGGGAGATTGACGGTATTTGGGGGCAACTATCCAAAACCGCCGTAAAATCATTCAAGGGCGATTTTGGCGGCTTTGCGGTCAATGATACCGTTGACGAAGCCACACTGAAAGCCATGCAACACGCCGTTGCTTTTGGTATGCCCGCAAAGAAAGAGGAAGCCCCCAAAAGCGGTGATTTTTGGGACGGCATCAAGTATTTCCGAAAAGCTGAATTCGCTTGTAAGTGCGGCTGTGGGGCTGACAGCATGGAAGAAACGCTTATCAAGGCGGGTGACAAAGTGCGAGGACACTTCGACAGTCCCGTGATAGTTACCAGTGGTCGCAGATGTGCCACGCACAATGCCAAAGTCGGCGGCGTTTCCAACAGCCGGCATTTGAGCGGCAAAGCAATGGACTTCTGTGTTTCTGGCATGAGTGCGGAAATTGTTCTGCTTTATGTGCAAAGCTTGCCGGGAATCCGGTACGCTTATGCGATTGACAGCAAACACATTCACATGGATGTAGAATAATTAAATGGGGGATGGTTCACGCCGTCCCCCTTCATTTTTTCATTTCTGGGGGGAATATTATGAACATCAAAACAAACTTAGCAAACAGAAAGAATTACGGCGGTACACGGTCTACCGGCTCCATCAAATACATTGTTGTTCATTACACCGGGAATGATGGTGATACGGATGAAAACAACGGGAAGTATTTCAAAACCAACATTGTCCAAGCATCGGCACATTACTTTGTGGACGATGATTCCATTACCCAAAGTGTCCCGGACAATCATATTGCATGGCATTGCGGTGCAAAGAAATACAAACACGCCTATTGTCGGAACGCAAATTCCATCGGCGTTGAACTGTGTGACGATGTGAGAAACGGCGTTGTCTATCCTAGCGAAAAGACCATTGAAAACGCTTTGGAGTTGGTGGAACACCTCATGCAGAAATATTCCATTCCGAAAGCTAACGTAATACGGCACTACGATGTGTCCGGCAAGCTGTGTCCGGCTTATTGGTGCGGGACAAAGGACAAGGACACCAAATGGAAAACGGCGTTCTGGAGCCGTTTGGGGGCTTCCAGCGTGACAAAGAAAACCACACAGCAGATTGCACGGGAAGTCATTCAAGGCAAATGGGGTAACGGATCGGAGCGAAAGAAGAAACTGACTGCTGCCGGGTATGACTATAACGAGGTGCAGAGCATTGTAAACAAAATATTGGGCAAGTAAAACGGGGAAGGGCGCAAAGCCTATCCCCGTCTTTTTTTGTTCTTGACTTTTTGGCAGAAATATGCAATTATATTCGTGGTCTGGGAGATTGGTATATAGTGCGAATACCAGTTGAACAAAAGAACCGCCCTCCGTTGTCCTGATCGGAGGGCGGTTTTTTTATTTGTGTTTGGTTGGTATGTAAACTTACATACTTACTTTTCGTCAATCTCCAATTCGTCTAGCATGGCACAATAGCATGATTCACACAGGAAACACAGCAGATGCGGCGGCATACTGGAAGAAACGGCAGAATATAACGGGCGCATTTCCCGCTTTCGTTCATATCTGCCACATTTGGCACAATGGGCATAAAAGTTATTCGGCATTCCGGATCACACTCCCAAAATGGTCACATCACATTTTTCCAAAGCCTTCAAACCATAGCTAATGATATTGCCTGTCCGAATATCTTTGATTACCACCAAGGGATTTCGGTTATCTCTGCCGGATTGGATTTTCACAACTTCCATTTCTGCGCCGTTGACATTGCCCCGGAAGCGTGTTCCGGGCTTGAATTTCGCAAGTTCTTGCGATTTCTTCTGATTTTCCATATCATGCACCTTCCAGCAATTCCGGGTTGTCATGGATGTTGCCGATGATTTTAATTTCACGGTACTTTGCCCAAAATCCAATATCTTGCCGAAGCCATCCCGTATCATGTCTGTTGAACCACTCGACACAAAAACCAACTTCGTTAGTTTCACGGAACTTTACAATTCCGTACGCATATGATCCGTCAGGAATTGTGTATAAGATAATATCCCATTCAAAAATCTGCTTCCCGTTCTTGTCGTAAAGCCCGGTAAACTGACCCACGGTTTCGGGAATAACATCCGCTTGTAAATGCCTGTTCGGAAGCCCCCAATCAGTCATTTGATCAAAGACAATGTAATGCTTTGTGTTGTCCGGGTGTCGGTCATAATCTGATTGGAAACAATATGTGGTTTCACGAAGTTCCCAATAACTGCCCTGTACCCATTCGCCCTTGATTTGCTTCCCGTTGACTGTGATTGTTTCCCGTCCGTTTTCGTCAGGTGTAAAGCCCCGGAACAAAATTTCACGCATTATGTATCATCCTTTCTGTTCATCTTTGCAAGTGCCGCTTCTGCTTCTTCACGGGTCAGGAACACAAGCTTTCCTAAATCGCTTTGTGCAAAACTGAAACAGCCGTGACCCTTTGGGGGGTAGGCATAAAGCCGCTTGTGGAGATTATGCGAAACTTGCACTTTTATGACTTCGGGCTTTTCGTCCGTGGAAAAGCTATACTTTCCGATGATATATACCACATCACCCGTGGAAATCAGCCGCTTTTCAGTGGCCATTCATAAAGCCCCCTTTTGCCATTTTCAGTTCAAGCCATTCCAAAATACACTCTTTGCAGTTATGCGGACAGGGCGTTTTCCCCGGTATGCCAAAATCGTTACAAGCCCCGGTGATAATGAACTCAGAAAGAAAATCCGCTAATTCTTCATTTGTCATATCCCGGATGCCGTCTGCGTTGGTCTTTGTAGCTGGGGCAATATCAGCCCGGATCAGTGCTTTGATATAGCCTTGTTTGTTTGGCTGTTTCTGGACGTGATCCCACAACTCAGCATCCGTTGGCGGGAAGTCGGTTGTCAGCCGCTTCACATTGGCTTTGTACTTCGCAAGGGCTTTTTTCTGTGCTTCACTCATTTTCTTTTCGGCTTCGGGTTTGCCCCGCTTGTTTCTGATTGCTTTTGTGGTGTCAAGGACATTGCGGACGAGTTCTTTTGTATCTGCAATATGGTTGACAGTTACAAGGGCTTGTGCGGATTCTTCAAGGCTTAATTTCCCGTTTTCGTCTGGGTGCAATTCAGCAATGAGTGCAGCAATCTTTTTTTCAGACAACCCCTTATTCTTTGCGTGGTTGCGGATTTCTTCAATTGTCATGGTTCGTTCATCCCTTCAAATTTTCTGTCTTTTTTCCATCGCCTACACCAATTTGCAAAGCATTCGATATAGCCGATTCGGTGTCCATCAATGGCACAATGGTTATGTATCACGCCGGGATATTTTTCATCAGGTGTGCGGATATTGTTTCCACAGTTGCAACAAACCCGCTTTCGTTCTTTCATTCAACAGCCTTCCTTTCTTCGATGGCGGCTTCAGCTTCTTCTTTGGTCTGGAATAGGGTTTTGCCAATCTTATCAAGTGATATTCTTCCAAGGATTTCACTTGTCGGATATACAACCACAAGATAGCTTTTGCGCTTGTGTCCACGCAGATCAGGGAAATTTCCAATGTGAATCCCGACAACCTTCAATGGGCTGATGTGGCTGACAGTTCCATTTCTGAGAAATACAACTTCATAGACGGTTTGCCCAATCTTGCAAGGCAATTCAACGAAACAAGAACGGGGTTTGAAATGTTCGCATCCATCATGGTACTTGTCCGGGAGTGCTGTATACCATTGCTTACAGGCTTCAACGTGTAAGCAATCCTTACAAGTTGCCATCATTCACCATCCTTTCCGACTGCCCGTGCAACCATCTTTGCTGCATCTTCTTCAGACCATCCATAATCCAGCATGGTCTTTTTCATGTATTTGCTGAAATCGGCGGCGGTCATGCCGCTTTCCCGGTATTTCTTCCCCCATCGGTCAGCAACGGTGTTTCTGTGTTCCTCTGCCCATCCCATTATTCATCATCCTTATCTTTCTCAGTTCCTACGAATATTCCTGCGAATACTTTTCCGTTTATCATGTAGTGATAGAATCTGTGACCATCTGGAATAGTTTCAGCGGTGAGTTTTGATGGTTTCAGTGCCAGCAAATGTCCACCAACATGTACAACGTACTCACTTTCTGGAACAAGTTCTTTTATCTTTGCTTCTGGCTTATGCGTATGCAATGCGCTGCCGTCCATACAACTAACTGCATTTACTTTAGTGTTTGCATCTGTGTCAAACAAACTTAGTTGCATAAAGTTCCCTTCAACCATTACTTGCCTTTCTCCCCGTTTGCCCGGTAGGTCAGGCGGCTTGTTATCAGATTTCGAACTTGCGGATTTGAACGCCCGCTTTTGTCTTGTACTCAATTTCACCGTGGGTCACATTTCCAACGGGAGAACAAATTCCGGCGTGTTGTCTTGCGACCTTTTCCGCACCTTGCGTAGATTTTGCGGAAATGCGGAATTCAAGTATTCCGTTTTCTGCGATTGTGGGAACGGGTTCGGAAAAGTAAAGGCGGATTTTGTACATTTTGCTTGTGGTTCTCATATCAATTTCCTTTCTTGTGGTGGGCGGGTTGCCCCGCCCGGTGGTGGTTGTTATCGGATTGGAAGACCGAAACCGTTGTCACGGAAACGGGCGGCGGCTTTGGGGGAGTATTTGCCTTTTTGGATTTCGCAACCATCAAATCCATAATAGAAATATTCACCATCCACAATGAACACCAAACAAGGCGTTGTGTTGGTTGCTTCCGGGTTGATTGCGGCTTGAATGGTTGCGGCAGTCACGGTGTTGACATGGTTCCGGAAGCCGGGGTGGTTCATGGCGATTTGATAAGCCTTTTTGAAAGTCATGGTGCTTACTCCTTTCAATGGTGGGGGGATTGGTGGGGTGTTGTTCTTTATGGCTTTATTATACCCACGGGTATACAGATTTTCAAGATGGGATAATGCACAAAGATATATACACGGGTATATATAAAATGCACAAAAAGCACAAAGAAACACCGCCCGGGATTTCCGGCGGTGCTGTGTTCTACTTGATATTTATTTGCTTGTTACTTGCTATTTACTTGCAAGCAATAAGCGAAAAACGAAAAAGCTGTTGCGGCGCAACGCCTTTTTTACTTGCTTGTCATTTGCACGAATGCAACATTCGTGCAAGATTGATGCAAGATTGATGCAAAAAAACGCACGGCGTGTGATTCACCGTGCGTTCCCTTGCGTTATCCTTCTTTGATTTCTTCCAGAAGATAAACGATTGTACTTGCTTTCACAAGATGGAATAATCTTTCCTGTTTGTCTTGCGCCTGATCGTGCATTTCGTTGGCTTCAGCTAGTTCCATTTCAAGGTATGATATAATTTCTTCGACTGTTTTCATTGTGGGTTGCTCCTGTTCGCTTTGGTGTAAAACCCCGTAAAATCAAGGGTTTTAGTGATGCACCCCTTGTGTGTGCGGGTAAACTAGCGTACACATGGGGTGCATCAAGGGTAAAAAAATTATAACCGTAGTGTTATAACGAGGTGGAATGGGTCTGAACCTGTTCTGTTGCTCTTTCGATTTGGTGACGGATCGCTAGGCTGACCATGGTATTCTATTTTCTCAACAATGGCTTTCAACACTTTGTTTTTGTCATTTGCCGTTGCTGTATCATCTTTCAAAATATCAATTGCTGTTTTTAACACTTCCACCCGCTCGGAATAATCGACTGATTCCGGGAGGGTGGATTTTGCTTTGAAAATCGCTGACTTGCATTCCTCCATTTTCTGTCTTAGTTCCGCATTTCGGCGGTTGAATACCTCTTGAGAATAATTCGGGTTGGTTTCCAATAATTCATACTGTCTATCCTCTTGCACCCGGTAGTCTTCCATTTGCTTTTCTAGCTTTGCAATCAGCTTGCGCTGGATGTTCAGGGCATTGCCATCATTGTTCTTTGCTTTTATTTCAAGTGCCGGAAGTTCTGATTGTTCTAGTGCTACAATTACCGATTCCAGCAATGCAGCCACCTTCGTTGACTTGTAGCAAAGCGGTTTTGACTTACAAGTATACCGTGGTTCTGTTTTTGCATATTGTGCGAATTTCAATGCACGACCACATTTCCCACATACAAGAATACCGCTCAATGGGTTCACTAACTCCCGTTTTGTGTTTATTCGTGGATGCCGTGCAACAAGTGCTTTTGCAGTTTCCCATGTTTCCCGGTCAATGATCGCCTTGTGTTTGCCCTCTGCAATTATTATTTCTTCCTCGGGCTGATGTATGCGCCGTGTGACGATTACGCCGTTTTCAAGCACCTGTGTTTCTTTGTACTGGTTAAATACCACATACCCGGCATAATGGGCATTGCGTAACATGCTTCGTGTTGTGTCCCTTGTCCACTTGCCGCCGGATGGAGCAGAAACGCCCATTGCATTCAAACGCTCCGCAATCCGAAACGGTGTTAAATCCTCTTTTACATACCATTCAAAAATAAGTCGCACAATTTCCGCCTGATCTTCGATGATTTCCAAAGTATGATCTTTGCCTATCGTTATTTTTTTGTACGCCCACGGGGCTATCGTCCCGATGAAGTTTCCACGCTTACAAGAAGCCACACGCCCACGCCACAGGATGGATTTTGTGTATTCCAAGAACTCGTTTGAACGTAAAAGTTCATCTTGGAAGAATTTCCGTTCCATTTTGTTTTCAAGATCATACGTCATGTATGGTGTAACAACCAGCGTTTTAGAGAATCGGAAAGAATCGATTATCTTTGCACAGTCCGCAAGATCACCACGGGACAACCGGGATGGTTCAACAACGATAACACCTTTAATGTTTGGGTCTTCCAGACGGGCAAGAACCTTTTTGATTTCTTCACGATCTGCGATAGATTCACCCGAAATAACTTCCCGGTATATGTTTTCCTCTGGGATTCTGCCGCCTAGTTCTTTTTCTGCCCATTCTTGCAATATGGTTTCGTGTTTTGCAAGAACTTCTTCTACTGTTTCGTTTGGATCATCTTGCCGGGACTTTCTAAGATAGATGATCCATTGCATCAATTGGTATGCTGTCATGTTTTCACTTCCTTTTTATTTTTGGTGCAATGCGGCTTATTTGGTTTAGCATCACCCCCCTTTTTTGACGTTTTTTTCTTTCAATTCCGAATATAATCGGAAGTGTGGACGTTGCGAAAATATTGTCTTATAATATTTTACGGAACAGGCGTTCCCCCCGTTATGAGAGGTGAGTAAAAATTGAAAGATTATAAAGCTGAACTTATTAAATACATAGAGAAGCTGGACGAATACCATTTACGGGTTGTTTTGGCGTTCGTTAAGCGAATAGTAGAAAACCACTAGGCTGACACATTGCGTGTCAGTCTTTTTTTGTTTTCTGGTGCATATTCTCCGCCAACATCAACACTATTTTTTTATCCGATTCCTCTAAACCCATGTAAAACTGTACCAACCGCAACAAATCCGGGTTTAATAGCACTTCTGCTGCCAGTTCCCCCAATTCTTCCGGTGCGGGTCTTTCCATTGGTACATCACAACCCCACAACCACATTTCAGCGACATTCAAGGCAACAGCCATTTTATTGACTGCAATTTGCTTTGGCTCAAACTGTCCAGAAAGATAGCGGGACAGTGTAGCTTTGCTGATCCCTGTTTCTCTGGCTAGGTCTGCTTGTGTTTTCTCTGCTTTGTACATTGCTTCCCGTAAACGGTTTGCAACACTATCTATACGTTCGTATTTTTCCATTATTTCCACCTCCTTTTGTTAGGAAAATCGTACCATGAAAATTCCGTAAACGCAACACATATTTACCCAAATGAGAAAAAGTGTTACGAAAACGCAAAAAAAGATATTGACTTTTAGAAATCCGTTGCTATAATAGCCTTGTGAGTTACGGAAACGTAACACGTCAGAAAGTGAGGTGAACATAATGAGTTATGCAAAGCTGAGAGGTCGCATTGTGGAGAAGTTCGGTTCTCAGAGTGCCTTTGCTGCTGCTATGGGATGGCGTGAAGCCCTTCTGAGTGCCAAGCTGAACAACAAAAGTGAATGGACTTTCCCTGAAGTTATGAAAGCCTGTGAACTGCTGGAAATCCCCCTGAATGAAGCACACCTGTATTTTTTTTGCACTAAGAGTTACGAAAACGCAACGAATTAACAGGAGGACGGCATGGCAGCAAGTACAACTTACATAAGTAAGACGCTTAAACATGGTCAAGTGACCATTACAATTCGCCGTCCAGTTCTGGACGATGGCGAACGAGAGAAACGAAGAAAACAGATTGTGGATGGTCTGGGGCATAGCTTGCGGGACTATCTCAGCAAAGGAGCGAACCGATGAAGCACGGAAAGAAGCCTACACGATCCCAAAGACAGTTTATCCAGAGCAAGCGGTTAAACCCGGAAAATTGGCTCGTTGTCAAAGATACACCGGAGCGAATGGAACTGGTACACCGCCATTTTGACACCAAAACCCGGACTATTAAAAAAGGAGAAACGCACTATGACTGATTTTGAAAGAGAAGATATGGAACTGCAAGGCATTATGGGTGACCGCTTCCAAGACCTCACCGAAGCCCCCGTAAAGGCAGAACCCAAGAAGGCAACCACCAACACCACCCACGCAGAAACAGCGGGACACAAGCCCTCTGACAAGGCAGAACCCGCAATCTGGTCACCCTTTAATGCGGAACCCAGCTTCACGCAGAAGTTGACGAACTGTGCAAAGTGGGCAAGCCTGTTTGGTTCTTTGTATATGCTGTTCTACTACTGGCAGTGTACCGGACAGATGGCACCGGCTGCATCCGGTAAGGCTATGGCAGCATGTGCAGTTATGGTTGGATGGAGTTTCGGAAAATACGCCGTTAGGGGGAACCGATAATGAATCACCCGGATATAGAAAACACAATTCGCACGGGTTATCCACACGGCGAACCGAATTATCCACATTGCCCTGTGTGTGGCTGTGAATGTGAGGAAGTTTACATGGACGAAAACGGCGTTGTTTTCGCCTGTGATGAATGCGTGAAAAGAAAAAGCGCATGGGAAGTTGAAGAATGTTTTTAAGGAGGAACCCAGACTATGAAAAAAAGTGAACTTTACCATTTGGCTCAGATCGCCGTTATCAATTCTCCGAGCATTACCCCGGAAAGCAAAATTGAGGTTTTGCGTGTCCTGTTGGATGACGAATGTCTTGAATTGTACCGAGAAGAACAGGAGGAAAAGAAAAATGCTAAAACCGTATAACGAACTGCGTGAAATCGATGTTTCCGCTTTTACGGAGAAACGAGATGGAGCGGATTATCTGCCCTACAACAAGTGCATTGATCTATTGCACGAACACGGTGCGGAAACGGTTTATTTCCTCCCGGTGCAGAATCCTAAGACCGGCGGCAGCTTGTACGAATCCGAAACGGTATTCGAGGACAAAAACGGCGTGAAGAATCGTTGCTATGAAACCCGAATCGAAATCCACATTGACGATAAAGTTTACTACATGCAATCCCCGGTTATGAACGGCGCAAACCCCGTGAAAGACAATTCCATGAGCCAGCAGAGAGTGTGGAACAGCATGACCCGCTCTTTTGTAAAGGCTGTGGCAATATATACCGGCTTGGGTTTCTCCCTCTGGCTGAAAGAGGAAGAAAACGAAAGAAAGCAGCAGAACCAAGCGGATCAGTACCACGATATTATGCAAGTGCAGAACCGTGTTTTTGAAACCATTACCGCCATTCAGAAAAAAGGCAACATGACCATTGCTGACATTGCGAAGCAGATGGACAGAACGGAAGATGAATTACGCACCTATTTGAAGTATTACAGCATCTTGAACAACCTCGAACACAATTTGAATGTGGTTTTGCAGAAGCTATGATTGCAAACAAAGACAGAAGCGGTTACATCGGCGCAAGTGATACGGGCTATGTAATGCGCCGATGGGACACAAAGACATTTGAAAAGTGGTGGCGGGAAAAACAAGGGTTGGTGCAAAACAATATTTGCACCGATGCCATGAAAGCCGGCACAGCATGGGAACACAAGATTCTGGATGCGCTGAACATTCCCGGATTGGTAAAGGACAAGCAGATCATAAAAGGGCGGTTGCGTGTCAACTATGACGGGCTTGCACCTTTTGAGGTTATTGAAGTAAAGACCCATGCAGCAGATAAGCCTTTCAAAGTAACAGCAGATTACCGCCGGCAAGTCAATGTTGAGATGTACCAAGCAGAGATACGCAAAGCTAGAATCGTTGCTTACGCACTGCTACCGGAAGATTATAAAAACTACTTCCGGGAAGTTGACCCGGAACGCTTGTCCTTCCACCCGATTGAGTACGATGAAACATTCATAGCACGATATGCACCGAGAAAGGATTATTTGTGCATGTGCTTGGAAACGGGAAGATTCCCAAGAGAAAGCGAGGTTATCTATGGATGAACTAACCGGAAAAATCCATTCAATAGCCTACACAGCCGCCGGAAATCCCCTTATCACATTTGAGATGGAACAGGGCGTTGAATCCCTAAAGATGGCGAGAAAGTACAAGGAAACCCGTGTGACGGTGAAAGTCAAGGAATACCGGGAGAAAAGAAGCCTGTCCGCAAATGCGCTGTGCTGGGAACTATGCACCAAGCTTGCAAAAAAGATGTCGAATAAATCCGAGCAGTACACAAAGGAAGATATATACCGCCAAGCAATCAAGGAAATCGGCGTGTATAAAGACTTTGAGAACCTACCGCCGGCAGATGCAAAGACACTTCGCCATGCGTGGGAACTGCTTGGAACTGGATGGATAACCGAACAAGTTGACTTCATGCCAGACGGCGAAAATGTGATTGTGCGGTGCTACTACGGAAGCAGCCAGTACAGCAAAAAACAGATGTCCCGACTTATCAATAATTTGGTGCAAGACTGCATTGCGGTGGGCGTGGAGCATAGACCGCCTGAGGAAGTCGAATCTATTTTGAAAGCGTGGGGGGAGTAAATGCACACCAGAACCAGAGCATTAGGAATTACGCTCCGTGTCAAAGAAGAAGTTGCAGACCGTGACAGCTTCGATGGACACCCGTGTTGCATTCTGTGTGGGCTTCCAGCCCCCGCAAATAACCGGCTTGCATTTTCTAATGCTCACTATATTAGCCGGTCACAGGGCGGTCTAGGGGTTGAAGAAAACGTTTTGACCCTTTGCCCCGACTGTCACCGCCGATACGATCAGACCACAGACCGGGCGATGCTGAAACCGTTCTTTGGACGGTATCTGAAAGAGCATTACCCCGGATGGGATGAATCGAAACTTGTATATAAAAAACAGGAGGAATAAACCATGGCAGAAAGCGTCAACGTGACAAGTACCATCTTGGACAAGAAGCTTGAACAGTACAGATGGGAAGCCAAAGATTATGTTGCAGAAAACGAACTGACAATCACCATCACATTGGCAGAATACCGGGCATTGATTGCATCGGATGCTACAAAGCAGTATGACATTGCGAAGGCAAATGAAGACAAGTACAAGCGTGATACCGAAAACAAGATGCTGAAAGAAGAAGTTGAAGCCTTGAGAGCAAAGCTGTATGAACTGCAAAACGGTTGCAGAGCCGGAATGGAGGTTTGCAATGCTTAACCATATCACTATTATGGGACGGCTTACCCGTGACCCGGAATTACGGCGCACCGGCTCCGGTGTTGCAGTTGCAAGCTTCACCGTGGCTGTTGACCGTGACTTTGCCGACAAGCAGAGCGGCGAAAAGGAAACGGATTTCATTGAGTGTGTCGCATGGCGGCAGACTGGTGAATTTGTGTCCAAGTATTTCACGAAAGGACGGATGATCGTTGTTGATGGTCGGTTGCAGATTCGTGGATGGACGGACAAGGACGGCAACAAGCGCAGAACCGCTGAAGTTGTGGCGGACAACTGCTATTTCGGTGACAGCAAGCGTGAAGAATCCAGCGGCAACAGCTACGGCGGCAATTATGGTCAGAGAAGCGGCGGTTATCCCGCCCCGGGTTCTGACTTTGCACCTATCGAAGAAGAAGACGCACAACTGCCGTTCTAACGGCAAACGAGCCTTCCCGGGTGGTGGTTAAACCGTGGAGAAAGGAAAATTATGAAAAAAGTATCTCTTGACGAAATTCTGGGCGGTGGACTGAAAGAACAGTTCACAAAATCTTTTGAAAAGGTGGTTGCGAACCTTGCAGACCCGAACACGGCGTTCAAACCCTGTCGGAAAATCACCATTGAACTGAAGTTTACCCAGAATGAAACCCGTGATGATGTTAAATGTGCTGTTTCTGTGAAAGAAAAGCTGGAAGCACAAGCACCCATGTCCACGGCATTCATGATCGGCAAGAACCTGAAGACGGGCGAAATGTACGCCGAAGAATACGGCAGACACAACCACCTGAAGGGTCAGACAACCATTGATGAAATTGAAGTTGACCCCTCCACGGGTGAAGTGATTGAAGAACAGCCCAAGACCACCGCCGCCGTGCTTGATCTGCGCCGTGCGGCTTCCAACTAAAGAAAAGGAGAACGAAAAATGATTAAGAAAGCATTTGAATACATCGTGGGTCTGTCTAACGCCAACATTCACCACATTGACGGTGAAGTTTATTCCGACAAGCCCCTCACCCGGATCAGCTATGTACCCCGTGCAAACAGCATCGAAATGAACACGCTTTCCAGCCTGATTGACTACATCAAATCCGGCGTGGATACCTTCAGAGATCAGATGATTATTCATGTGCAAAGCCCCACACGGGTCAGCATGTATTCTGCCCTTGACTGTGAGCGGGAACGGGAATATGTGGTCGAGGTCAAGGCAAATGTCCCGGCGTTCAATTTCAATCAGTTTCAGGATCATGAATCTTTCTGCATCGGCGTTCAGTCCAAGTGCATTGATGATCCCGAAACTGACAAGGCACTGCTTCTGAGGTTCGCCGGAACGGTTGAAGCCGGCAGCGTGGCTGAATATGGTGACGATGGTGTGTCCCAGAAAGCCACAGTAAAGACGGGCATTGCATCCAAGGGTGAAGCCCTTGTACCCAGCCCCGCAAGCCTTAAACCCTTCAGAACCTTTGTGGAAGTGGAACAGCCTGTTTCCAGTTTCATCTTCCGCATGAAAGAGGATAAGTACAGCAAGGGCATCCAGTGTGCTTTGTTTGAAGCGGACGGCGGCGCATGGAAGCTGGAAGCAATGCAAGCAATCAAATCGTATCTTGACAGTGAACTGGAAGACGTTCCCGGCTTCACTATCATTTACTGATTATCAAAACCCCTTCCCCGCCGAAACGGGGAAGGGGAGATAAAAAATAGGCGGTGAAAACATGAAAACAGTTTTTATCGGCATTGACCCCGGCAAATCCGGGGGAATTGCCTGTATTGATACTGAAAGCGGTATTTGCTACACAGAACCATACAGCGACAAAGCGTTGATTGATCTGTGTAGTTCAGAATCCCGCAAAGGTCAAAATGTGGTGTGCTGTCTTGAAAAGGTCGGCGCAATGCCGGGGCAAGGCGTTGTTTCAATGTTCAGCTTCGGACAAAGCGTGGGATATATCAAGGGCGTGTTGGAATCGTTCAGAATCCCATATCAAGAGATAACCCCGCAAAAGTGGAAGCGGGAATTCGGTTTGAATTCAGAAAAGGCGGCATCTGCTAAAGTGTGCAACAGACTATTCCCAGATGTCAGCCTTCTGGCAACACCAAGATGCAAAAAGCCACATGACGGCATGACAGAAGCCCTTCTTATGGCTGAATACGCAAGAAGAAAACTGTGAATGGAGTGAACAGCATGGATGCTGCAACGCAATGTGGAAAAATACTTGCCTATTGTGACGAACACGGCAGTATAACAGCCCGTGAAGCATTTATTCATTTAGGCATAAACAGCCCCCGAAAAGCTATCAGCGTTTTGAAGCGGAAAGGCTATGAAATAAAAGTTGTGAAAATGGACAACAACGGGAAAACCCCGTACAACCGTTATTTCATAAGCAAGAAAGCGTGTGATTCCGATGATCCATGTATTTGACACGGATGTTGCCCAGAAATACGGGGTAAATGCTGCAATCATCTTGCAAAATATAGGCTATTGGATAAAGCAGAACGAAGCCAACGAAACGAACTTTTTCGATGGACGATATTGGACATTCAATAGTAAACGGGCATACGGTGAGTTGTTCCCGTACATGAGCAAACGCCAAATTGAAACAGCTTTTCAAAAGCTGATTGAAGACGGTGTAATTGTGACCGGCAATTATAACAAGTTGGCGTATGATCGTACTTTGTGGTATGCACTGACACAAAAAGGGAAATCCATTTTACATTTTGGGGAAATGGAAAATCCTAAAGTGGGAAATGGAAGACCCCGAAACGGGGAACCTATACCAAATATAAACCCAGATGTAACCCCAGTTGTAACCTCATGTAATAAGAAAGAAAGAAAGAGTTTTGACCGTATTATTGATGCGTACTTATCCCCGGATGGTATGTCTGTAAGATTTGAAGATCACGCAGAACGCCGTGAACTATTGCAAGAGTGGTTGAAGGTGCGGAAAGCAAAACGGGCAGCTATGACGGATCGTGCAATTCAGATGAACATTGACAAGCTGGACAAGCTTGCATATGAAAGCCGAATGTCTGTTGTTGAATATCTTTCGGAAGTCATTCGCCGGGGTTGGGCGGCGTTCTATGCGATCAAAAACACCCAGAACACACAGCCCGTCCAGAAACCACAAAGAACCGGCAATGTCTTTCTTGATATGCTGGAAGATGAAATGTAGGTGAACCCATGAACAAAAAAGAAGCATTGCAGATTTTGGCAATCATGCAAGCAGCTTACCCGAATTTCTACAAAGGCACGAAAGAAGAAGCCATGGGAACGGTTTCTGTGTGGTGTATGCAATTCCATGACATGCCGGCAGAAATCGTCCTGATGGCGGTTCACAAGCTGATAGGCACAAACAAATTCCCTCCCACGGTAAGTGAGGTAAAAGCAAAGCTTGTGTCTATTGGCTATGAAGCTGACAATCTACTAAACATGAACCGCCTGTACGATAACAAACTATCACCCAACGAAGTCAAAAAGTTGGAATGGATCAGTGCAAACACAAACAGATACCAAATGTCCAACGCAGCCGAACCGAGCCTTGTTCAGATGCTTGGACAGCCCGGGCAACTACGATTGGAGGAATAAACGATGGCAAAATCTGTGATGATTAGCATTCACCCGGACTGGTGTTATGCGATATTGAATGATTTGAAAACCATTGAAATCCGCAAGACTATTCCGAAGATCGCTACACCGTTTAAGTGCTATATTTATTGCACCAAAGGCGGCAAAGAGCCTCTTGCGTATATCGACTATTGCGGATATGACATGACGGATTTCCGGGAGGATTTCTTAGCTAACGGCAAGGTGGTTGCTGAGTTTATCTGTGACAGAATCATTCCTATCAAGGTATTCAACAACGGCACGATACAGGACTGGAATAGAAACGAGTTGTATAAGTCATATGTCCCATACGATGATATTGTAAAGTACATCGGGAACAACAGGAGCGGCTACGGTTGGCATATCTCCGAACTGAAAGTCTACGACAAACCGAAGGAACTGTGTGAGTTTACCAAATACAGCGAGGACGATATTAGACCGTGCCAAAACGGCGATGAATGCCAGTATAAGTATTACGATTATAGCGAAGACTGCGTTGCTTGCGGCATTGACTTTGATGGGGAGAATTGCCCGTTTATTAAATTACAAAGACCGCCCCAGAGTTGGTGCTATGTGGAGGAATTGTGATGGCAACTGAAAAACGGATGATTGATGTCAATACCGCCAGAGAATATGTTGACACCATGTTTCCCGGTGATCCGGTGCTGCAATGGCTTGGACGGACGATGTTGGACAAGTTACCGAAGGTGGATGCCGTGGAAGCGGGATATACCGCACATGAAGTTGCGGAAATCATTGCAGAACTGTTCGGAGATTCCTGTGCTTGCAATTTTAATGGAATTGACGAATGGCTTCCGTTTAAGTGTGAACTGCTTGACTGTTGCCCGAATACTTACGGTGTGGCTTGTTGGGAACAGTATCTTAAATTCCGTGACGGAGAAAGACAATGAAAACAATCGGTGAACGGGCGGCAGAAGCCGTCAGGGGTCGTTGTGTACTGAACAGAACATTTCTGGGTGCGGAACTGGACAAGCTGGGCGTTTCCAGAACGGTTTTTCATAATTGGGAAAAAGCAGTTTTTGAGCCAAACGCATACTATCTGCAACAGATGGCTTTTGCCGGGTACGATGTGATTTATATTTTGACAGGAGAAAAGAAAAATGAAAACTGAAATTCTGAAGATCAAGGGCGATTGGGAAGAAGTTGTGAATGATTGCCGTGCAACCGTTGGAAAATCGGAACTTGGAAAAGAACCTTCAAAGGCATTCAAGCGGGCAATCCTGATTTCTGAACATGATCCCATCCGGGACATTGAAATCAAATTCAGATGGCGAAACATCAAATATTGGATTGCAATGCACTGGAAAACCCACATTTGGAGAAGTCGAACCAACACCCAGCGCAATGACAGACAGGATCATTATGACCGGAACAAAGCACCGCAAGACAGCCCTGTTGAATTCATCGGTGATGCCAACGTACAGCACCAGATTGATACTTGGAGAAAACGGCTTTGTTTCATGGCATCCCCTGAAACGAGAGAATATGCCGAAGACTACAAAATCACATTGCGCCCGGTTGAACCTGAAATTTCTGATGTGCTTGTTCCGAACTGCATTTATCGTTGCGGTTGCCCTGAAAGTGGCGGTTGCGGTTGGTTTGAAGCAATGGTGAAAAAGTTCCCCAAACTGGCAAGTACAGACATTCAGGAACGCTATGACGAATACAACCGGATTTTTCATATGGAGCGATGAACCGTGGTGCATGAATGCGTAATTGGTCTGCTTCATAAGTGGGATGAACGTGTTCTTGTAACGCTGGATGACCTTGAAGAAGACATTGAAAGCAACATCAAGTATGTTGAGAACTATCTTGCAAATCACGGCTTTAAGCCTTGCCACGTTTACACGCTGAAAGACTATGGAAACCGCCGAAAGGTTACTAACCTGGCAAGGTTCATGTACTGCCCGGAATGCGGTAAGGAAATCGACTGGAAGATGATAAGGGGGATGGGGAATGGCAAAGGCTAGAATTTACGGCACGAAAACAACGTACATCCCAAATTCCAAAGCAGACAGAATGAAGAACAAACAGTTATTCTTCCACGGCAAAGATTCAACGGAATCAGATGACCGGATGGACAGAATGCGGAAAAAGAAATTCAGAAAGGAAAAAACAAAATGCGAATGAAAGTGATGGTTGACAACGGCGCAAATATCCCCGGACGGGCGCACAGGACGGATGCCGGCTTGGACTTGTTTGCCACGAAAGGCGGATGGATTTTCCCGAAGTGCAGAAAGACCTTTTCAACAGGCTTCCACGCATCGATCCCGGTTGGCTTTGTCGGTCTGCTTACTTCCAAAAGCGGCATGATGAAAAAAGGAATCACAAGCCGGGGAACGATTGACAGCGGATATACTGGTGAAATCCGGGCGGTGCTGTTCAATCATAGCTGGAAGTTCATCAAGATCAAGCCAAATCAGAAAGTCACACAGCTTGTGATTCTTCCTATCATCACGCCTGTTCTTGATATTGTGGACAGTTTGGAAGCAACTGACCGGGGAAACGGCGGCTTTGGTAGCACCGGAATGTTCTAAGATTCAAAGCATAGTTAGAATATTTGCAGCAAAAAATGAAAGTTTGGCGGTGAGAGTTTGAACGCACTGGAAGAATTGGAGAAAATATTGCTCAACGAAGCCAAAGTGGAGGGCAAATGCGAAAGCTTGATTCGCCTGAATTCTTTGGCTGAAAAGGTGACGGCAGCAATGAACGGCGAAACCGTTTCAGGATCAACAGACCCCGATAAGATGGGCAACAATCTTGTAAAAAAAGAAAAGCTGAAGCGTGAACTTGCAATGGTTAATGAGGAATACGAACAGCACCGGGATTTCATGTCCGGCATTGTTGACCGTCTGAAAAATCCCGTTTCCATCAAGATTCTTTATGGCTTGTACTTCAACGGCAAGGAACTGAAAGAAGTATCAAACGAAATAGGCTATTCGTACAGACACACGCAAGACCTCCGGGACGTTGCTGTGCAAGATGTTCAAAAAATTCTGGACGAAATCGAAAAATCACATACTATTTCATAGAATTTCATAATAAAATTTTGATATGATTATCATATCAAAATATGAAAAGGACACGATCCACACCGGGGTTGTGTCCTTTTTGCGTTGTAAGAAAAGGAAGGTGAGCCAATGAACCGGATTGAAATTTCCGTTCAAAATCGTGTTGCTTGGCAGACAAATTCGGTTGACTACATCTGCGGCAACGGTGATTTTGTTGTTGGTTTCGTTTTTGACAGTGAATGGGACGAATACGAAACAAAAACCGCAAGATTCATCTATAACGGAGAACATACCGACATTGTGTTCACCGGAACCGAATGCAAAGTACCGAAAATTCTAAATGTCAAAAGAATGGAAGTCGGTGTTTTCGCTGGCGATCTGTACACAACTACTCCCGCATTTGTGCATTGTCGGAAATCCATTCTCTGTGATTCCGGCGCACCGGCAGACCCTATGCCCGATGTGTACGCACAGATCATGGAACTGCTTAAAAACGTTGAAACGGGTAGTTCCGGTGATTGTCTTATCACCCGGATTGAGAGCATGGAAGAAACGGGGATCAGGAATCTTCGTGAATTGGACAGCGGCATTTATATCCTTTATGGATATTTCAACGCCTACCCCGGCGCAGCTTCGTACATGCCCTTTGACAACCGTTTTGTAACTGTGGAAAAACAGGCAGCGGGCAGCCACCTTTTTGTATTCCAGACCCTTAATGCAAAGGTTGACTTCCACGAAATTCTTGTGGATGAATCTGAGATTGACGGATTTACCCACACGAAGACGGAAATTGACCTTCTGTCCTTGCAAAACAATGTCAACAGTTCGATTATTAGAGTTTCCGAAGTCAATCTGCTTGCTGATAAGTGGGATGGCAGCGAAAATCTGTATTCTCAGGTAGTTACCATTGACGGTATCACCGAATACAGCCAGATCGACTTGACACCCAGCGTGGAACAGTTGGTCATTTTTCACGAAAAGGACTTAACTTTCGTAACTGAGAACGAAGACGGTGTTGTGACCGTTTATGCTATCGGTCAGAAGCCAGAGAATGATTACACGATTCAAGTAACGATCAAGGAGGTAAACGCATGAAAATCATCGGTAATACCGTGGGCATGGGTCTACCTAAACCGAACCTAATGCAGACCGACCCAAGCAAGGGCGATTATGTTAAAGGCAAGGAAGAAATCAGAAAAAAGTTGGATGCGGATAAACTGCCCGAAGCAATCAGCACCGCACTTGCACAAGCTAAGGCAAGCGGTGAATTTGACGGCGATCCCGGCAAAGACTACGTTATTACTCCCGATGACTACGCAGAAATCGCAGAGATTGCTGCTGGTATGGTGGAAGTTCCCGAAGCACCAGAGGTATCCATGAAGCCCCTGACGTTTACCGGAGCAGTCAACGCAACCTATGACGGAAGCCAAACGGTGGAAGTGGAGATTCCCCAAGGTGGCGGCGGTTCTGGGGGTAGCACAACTAAGCAGATGCGACTTATTCATTCTGTGGACGTTGCTTCTGGTGAAACGTTGCCCAAAATCACCATTACAAAAGATACCGATGGAAATAGCTTTTCATTACAACAGATTGCAATTGTTGTATCTAATGTGACCACAAACAATTACATGACTGTTGCATTTACGCAAGACCAATGGGCGGCGGCGTTAAAGGCCTGGCCTGCGGTTACCAAGGGAAGTTTTACGATAGAGGTTGAGAGGTTAGGAAATAGGGTTACAAGGGCGTATTGCATTACCGGAGAAGAAACGTTGAAGTTATATAAACTCAAGACCAATTACACCAAAGATATTACGAGCATTACTGGTATTATTATAACTCTGTATGGAACGGCAGACGATGGTGCAAATGTGTCTGTTTACGGATGTTGAGAGGTGTATTTATGAGAGTATATGAAGATGGTATTTACCGAAATATGACCCCCGAAGAACTGGCACAGGTGGAAGTGGAACAGCGCAAGGCAGAACTGGCTGAAAAATCCCGACCTTTGACTGCAGATGAAGTCAACCGCTTATTTCTCGCCCAGAACATCAACACCGTGATTACCGACGATGCAACGGCATCCAGAGCGGTGGAGTTCCACCCCGAAATGCAGTACAACGGCAAGCTGATTCCAGCCAAGACCAGAATCAACTGGAAGGGCAAGCTGAAACGGACTGCCGTGGATGTATGGGATACAGAAGCCAACAACCCCGACAACGCTCCCAACCTTTGGGAAGATATCGCATACCGGGACGGCTTCCGCATCATCCCCGAAATTATCACGGCTACGCTGGCTTTCTCCGAGGGTGAATACGGCTGGTGGAAGGACAAGCTGTACAAGTCCAAGGTGAACGGCAACGCCTATAACCCGGATGTGTATCCCCATAATTGGGAAGAAGCATAACGAACAGCACCATCCAAAAGGGTGGTGCTTTTCTAATTAAACTAAAAGCAAAGGAAGGTGGTGTTATGGCTGCAAGGCTGACAGACAAGCAGAAAAAGAAAATCATTGCTGATTATGTGCAGTTAGGCAGCTATAATGCCGTTGCAAAAAAACACAAGGTTGCAGATTCAACCGTAAAACGCATTGTGCTTTCTGATTCCGAAATGCAGAAAAAAGCAGAACGAAAAAAAGAGGAAAACACCGCTGATATTCTGGCATACATGGAAAGCCAGAAGCAAATAGTCTGCGAGATCATAGGAAAAGGCTTGATGGCGTTGAATGACCCGGAAAAGCTGGCAACAGCGAACCCGACACAAATCACAACGGCATTGGGAACGCTGATTGACAAGTGGGTTATGGTCAATGGATCAAGCGGAACGGAAGCAAAGGAAGATGGTCTGAGCGCAAGTCTTCGGGAACTGGCAAAGGAGTTGGAAAGCGATTGATAAGCGATAAGCAAAAGAAAATCCTAGCTTTCCCGTACTCCCAATATGATGCCCTGATTTGTGACGGTGCTGTTCGTTCCGGTAAGACTTCCATAATGATGTGGGCATTTGTGCGTTGGGCTATGGATAATTTCAGCGGACAACGTTTTGGAATCTGCGGAAAGACTGTGGACAGCGCATCGAAAAACATTGTTGTTCCGTTCACTTCCATGAGCCTTGCAAAAGAGCGGTACATAATTCGATGGCGGCGGTCTGAAAAGATTCTGGAAGTCCGCCGGGGAGCGGTGACAAACCTTTTTGAAGTATTCGGCGGCAAAGACGAAAGCAGTTTTGCACTGATTCAGGGTCGAACTTTGGCGGGTGTTCTGCTGGACGAAGTTGTTCTAATGCCCCGTTCCTTTGTTGAACAGGCAATGACCCGCTGTAGCGTGGAAGGTGCAAAGCTGTGGTTTTCATGTAACCCCGGAAGTCCACAACACTGGTTTTATGTGGAGTGGATTCAGCGGCATGAGGAAAGAAACGCACTGTATTTGCATTTCGATATGACGGACAACCCGGGATTGAGTGAAAAGACCCTTGCCCGATATAAAGCCATGTTTACAGGCGTATTCTATCAGCGGTACATTCAGGGTATATGGGTGCTTGCAGAGGGCATTATATACCCGATGTTCGGCAAGGATTCACCAGTACCAACAATAGAAAGAAAATACAGCCGGTATGTAATTTCGATGGACTACGGCATTCAGAACCCCACGGCTATGCTGCTTTGGGGTTTTTGTGATGGCGTGTGGTATCAAGTGGATGAATTCTATCACTCTGGCAGAGAAACGGCACGGCAGAAAACAGACCAAGAATATTATGAGGATTTGGAACGGCTTGCCGGGGACAGATACATTGACTGCCTTATTGTTGACCCGTCCGCTTCTTCCTTTATCACATTGGTAAAGCAGAAACGGCGGTTTAAGGTAAGGAAAGCAAACAATGATGTTATTGAGGGAATACAGAAAACCGCTTCCGCAATCCAGCAAGGGAAAATCAAGGTCAACGATTGCTGCAAACGCACGATCAAAGAATATGGGCTTTATTCGTGGGATCAGAAAACCGGCGAAGATAGACCCATAAAAGATAATGACCATGCAATGGATGCAACACGGTATTTTGTAAGTACCATGAACATTATGAAGCCTAAAAGCGATTATAGATCGCTGTTAGAATAAGAGGTGAAAAAAGTGCGAACATATCAAAATCTAGTCGCAATCAATGACAGCGAAGACAGCCTAAAGCGGTTTGCCTTTGATGTGATTGATGAACACAAGAAAAGCCCAGCATATAAGACTGCTGCTATTGCTGAAAAGTATTACGCAAAGAAGAATGTAACCATTATGGCATTCCAAAAGATGCTGTATAACATGCACGGTCAGCAAGTGCCGGACATGTGGAGCGCAAACTATAAGCTTCGGACGCACTTCTTCCGGCGGTTCGTCATTCAGCAAGCACAGTATGTTTTGAGCAATGGCGTTATATTCCAGAAGAAGGACACAAAGAAAAAACTAGGAAAGACATTTGACACCAGAATGCAGCTTGCGGCAAAGAAAGCAATGGTTGACCATGTTTCTTTCCTGTTCTGGAATCTGGATCATGTGGAAGTGTTCTGCTTTGCTGACACACCCAAAGACCCCGGCTTTGCTCCCCTTTATGATGAAGACACGGGCGCACTTCGGGCGGGTGTTCGTTATTGGCATCCCTCCGAAAAGGTGACCCGGGCAACGCTGTATGAAGAAGACGGCTATACGGAATACAAAAAGGAACAAGAGAAAATTTCTGTTGTTGCCAAAAAGCGCAGCTACAAGAAAACCACCATTTCTTCCAAGGCTGACGGCGTAAGCGGCGAACTGAGTGAAAACTATTCCGCTTTCCCGATTATTCCCGTTTACGCAAACGATCTGCACGAATCCGAATTGGAGGGTCACCGGGAAAGTATTGATTGCTATGACTACATCAAATCCGGCATGGCAAACGATATTGACGATACATCCGGTTTCTATTGGGTGCTGAAGAACTCCGGCGGCATGGATGATGTGGATTTGGCAAAGTTCCGTGAACGGATGCACACCGTTAAAGTTGCCACTATGGACGATGACACCGCAAGTGCAGAAGCCCACACGCTGGATGTGCCTGTGGAAGCCCGGGAAAAGATGCTTGAACTTCTGGAAAAGGACTTGTACAAGGACTTCCAGATTGTAAACGTTGAAGCATTGTCCGCTTCGGCAAAGACCGCAACGGAGATCAATGCGGCATATCAGCCCATGGACGATAAGTGCGGTGACTTTGAATTTTTCTTGATTGATACAATCCAGAGCATTCTTTCTCTGGCTGGCATTGATGATGAACCATCTTTCAAGTGGAACAAGATCACAAACCAGACTGAGGAAACAAACATGGTCATGTCTGCTGCCGCTGTTCTGGGCGATGAACTGACCCTTAAAAAGCTGCCGTTCCTCACCCCGGAGGAAGTGGAAGACCGACTGAGGGATATGGGCGATGCAGCAATGAACCGATTCACAAACCCACAGGAGCCGCCACAGGGCGATGATGGTGGTGACGATGAATAATGGCATACACACCGGATGACCTGACAGACAAGGAACTGGAAGCCCTTGAAAAGCGAATTGCAGAGGTTTTCAAGCAAGCCGAAAGGGATTTGGATAAAGAGGTAAAGGAATACTTTGCAAAGTTCAAATTGCGTGACAAGGAAATGCAAGCCCTTGCCGATGCCGGCGAAATCACACAGGCAGAATTGCAACGGTGGAGATTGACCCAGATAGGCAGAGGGCAACGCTTTGAAGCCTTGCGGGATAAGGTGGCAGAACGTTACACACAGGCGAATGAAGTTGCAAACGCCTATGTGAACGATGTGACACCCTCCATTTATTCGCTCAATCGCAATTATGAAGCATACACAATCGAAAAGGCTGTTGGATCATGTGACTTTACCATGTGGGATGAATCCACGGTAAGACGATTGCTTGTGGAACAGCCGGATGTGATGCCGTTTTATCCGGAGGTTCTTGCGTTAAGGCGTGGCATTGACCTTGAATACGGCAAAAGCCAAATCACAAAGCATGTTACAAGCGGCATTATACGGGGCTTACCGCCCGGAAAGATTGCCAATGAGTTGATGGCTAACCTAACATCAATGAACCGTGCTAGTGCCGTGAGAGCGGCGAGAACGGGCATTACAGCAGCGCAGAACGCCGGCAGAATGGACAGCTATGTTGCTGCCGAAAAGATGGGCATTCAAATCAAGCGGCGGTGGGTCTGTACAAAGGATTCCCGAACCCGTCTGGATCATGCTTTGGCTGATGGTCAAATTGTAGTCGGCACAAAAATAGCATTCAAGGTCGGCGGTTATAAAATGAAGTTTCCCGGGGATAGATCGCTAGGCGCACCCGGACACCAAATCTATAATTGCCGCTGCACCATGAGAACCGTGGAAAAGGACGGAATTGAAGCCGAACCCCGGCAGATGCGTGTGACAAATCCCAAATGGGAGGAAGCCAAGGCGGAGGAAAACAAGCTATCCGCCAAGGTAGACAAGCTGAAGGACAGGGAACAGGCAGAAACCGACCCCGAAAAGCGGAAACAGCTTCGCCGGGATCGTATCGCCGCCCAAAATGAACTGAAAGAAGCCACGAAGAAACGTCAAGGCCTTGACAAAGATGTTGTTGTCAACGAAATGACCTATCCAGAGTGGGTAAAATGGAAAAAATCTCTTGTAAATTCTGGGAATGGTGATACAATAACGGTGGGAACATCCGTTATCAAAAAGCCGAAGAAATCCACCGATGCAAATTACAATAGGCTTTTAGCCGGGTTGAATGCGTTTGATGTGGAATACAACCCCGTTATAAATCACGCAAGCAAGCTGACAGAATCCGAAATCATTTCCGCTTTGGCTGGTGGTGATATGACAAAGGGTTCTTGTGCTTCGGTTGGTCTGGCTTATATCGGTCAAAAACTTGGTTGGAATGTTCTTGACTTTAGGGACGGAGAAAGCCGCCGTATGTTCTCCGGTTCTTCTTTCTTGAAAACATTGTCAGAAATGAACGGCATGAAAGCATTTACGGCACAGGGCGCATCGTCAATGACAGTTGCTAATAGGCTGTTGAAGATGGTCGAACCCAGCAAAGAATACTATTTGGCAGTCGGCAG